>OHSK01000622.1_pt1 | contig 17487 bp, 9 predicted proteins | sample 1578701 | NCBI WGS metagenome assembly OHSK01 (sample SAMEA3879503, study PRJEB24766) | human gut metagenome | biome: human-associated habitat; feature: feces | place: USA | collected 1985/1987
ATAAACTTATGTTATCAGTTGAAAAAGATAAAATTGTATCAGATTTTTTGCAAGGATTTAGTAATAAGAACATGATTTTATATATTGGAACATCAGTAAGTAATAATGAATTAAACATTATTTCAAAATATCCATGGGCAGGGATTGTGACGTCTAGAAGAGATGAAGAACTAAAAACTTTTTTCGTGAATGAAAATAGAAGAATACATGAATGCGAGACATTTGAAGAAATACCACCAAGAGTTTTTAGCAAAGAAACTCTTAATTTGATTCGATTATATGGTGTGAACAGACAAAATCTGGAGGATGAAGATTCAGAAATATATGAAGCACGTTTGAAATCAAACGCGAATAAAATATGGAGCTATATTGTATCGAAGATGGATGTATCAACAAATATGTGTGTAATTGGATATGATGCCGGAAAAACACAAGAATATCCTAGACTTGAGTTGATTATTAGTTTGGATCAGATTCGTGGAGGGATTATTAGCTTCTTTGGAATAAACGATAATTCGGAATCTATCAAAAAATTAAAAAAGAATGTTATTGACAGAGGGCATGTTTGGTGTACAGATAATCTAGGTGAATTATTAAAAGATGATGTTGATATAAATTCAAATGAAAATATAGAAGATAGTAATAATTTTTTTTGGATCGGCGGGAGTGTTTCATTATCAGATAACATAATAATGCCATTATGTGGTTCAGCAACTTTATTGACGGAAAATTTAATATATAAAATACGACCATTTGGAAAAATTCAGCAGTCACGGTGGTATCAAGAATTTCTTTCTAGATCTGCAGAATCCGGTCCGCAGTGGTATGGATATTTAAAAAATTCTGAATTCTATTTAAAAAGAGATTACGAAATACCATTAACTGCTTGGGTGAGGAATGTGCTTCATGGTCAGGAGGCATCTATAGCAGAGTATAAAGAACCTATCGTTTTGGAAGGCCATCCTGGAAGTAGTAAAAGTATTTGTTTATCTGCTTTAGCATTACATGTTTTTGAGGAAAAGCAGTATCCGGTTATTTATATTACGCAAAAAGAATTGAATAATAATGATTATGATGCGTTAGATAGACTGATGTTAACGTTTAGAGATATTTCTGAAGATAATTGTAAAACTCTTATTGTATGGGACGGCTCTACATATAGTAATACAACAAAAACTGCAAGAGAAATGGCGGCATATCTTGCTAATAGAGGAAGAAGATTTGTTTTAGTATGTAGTGCATATAAAACTAATTATGATTCCACTGAGGAAGTACAATGGTATAAATATATGGGAGATAATAGATTTAATAGAAATAGATTAGAAGGAGAAATAAAATATATAAATGGTTGTTTCTATATTCATGCAACAAGAATACTATCTAAAAATGAATTAATAGACTTAAAAAATAAGGTGAAACAGTACTGTCCATCAAGTGCAAAAGATATTCTTGTACGATGGGACAAACTTCGGGAAGAAGAAAATAACAATATTTTTTATTATTTATATAGTTTGATGGTTTTGTTACAACAGCCGCTTGAAAAAAAATTGAGATTAGAGCAAGGAATAGTCTCTAATTATGTACAAAAAAGATTAGATTTATTACAAGAAAAAGAAAGTGAATTAGAAGATTCAGATTTTCTTTCTCCAATGCAAAATGCATTAAAGGATGCAGGAATTGATTTTTCAGATTATGAGATAACGGAGGGAATTACTAATTATGATCTTGAAAGATTTAATACTTGTGTTGCTCTTTTTAGTCGTTTTAAGATTGATGTTCCAGTAGCATTACCATTGTCAGTTTTAATACACAATAACAAAGAATGCATAAATATTTATGGAGAAAAATATAGAGCATTGTTTAATGAATTAACGACAAATATACCTTGGATCATTTATAAAGAAAATGTTGATGGAGAATTTTGTTTTGTATATCGCAGTCAACTTGAAGCGGATATTTTTTTAAGAAAAGCAAGTGTAATTGATATTAGTGAACAAGTTAATATGATATGTGAAATGCTTGAGTATTATTACGAAGATTATAAACGGTATGGAATATTAGACCATTTTTTAAGAAATGTGCTCCAAAGATTACTTAGAATGATTGGACCTAATTCTGAATATATTGAATTTAAAACTCCTGAAAATAGTGAACATAAGGAGTTTGTGTCTCGATTAGATAAGCTGATTGCTAAGATACAATGGCTTAGAAAAGAATGTGGGATGCCCGATGAAGATGCAAGTTTTGCAATTATTGAGGTGACATTTATACGTGAGTATTATTCTACAAAAATACGTCAAATTATGCAAGAAAAAACGCAAGATGAAGATTCGAATACAGTTTTAATTAAATATATTAAATCAATTAGTGATGCGTGTATACTTGCAAACAAAAAAATATATGATTTGCAAATTGTAGATTCTGTTATTGTTCCTAAAAATATGCGTAGCAATTCTATAAATTCTTTATCTGTAGAAATTGCTAGATGTTGTTATATAATTAAGAACACTGTTTTGGAATATTCAGAATTGAAAAATTCACTCAATTCTGACTTGATTAAATTAAATACAACTCAAATATTTGTTATGTCATACAAAGAGATGTATAATTTGTTAAAAAGAGCAATATATAGTGATCCACAAAATGGATATAGTTATAATGCGCTTTTCCAAGCGTTTGAGCAAGAATATAAGGAGGAATTAAAAAGGAAGAATAAGAAAAAATGCTTTCAATTGCTTAGTGAAATTATGCTGATTGTGGACGAAGCGTGCTTATTAGGAGATGAAATATATAATAGAGGGGCGAATAAGGATGAATTGGGCGAACATTTATTAGAAATACGTTCTTATTCGGATAATACTATTGTCACAATTGAACAAATTATAAACAATAGTTGTGAAAGTGAATTTGCTTCGTTATTTGAAGAAATGTTAGCTGAGGGAAATGCGGCTGGAATATGTTATGTGAGTAGGCGTGAATTAGATACAGTACGAAAGTATACAAATGATAATGGTGAAATTGATGAGATGGCAATACCAGTCTATAAAAAAGTAAAAGACTTTTTAAGAACTGAGCGATTTTTTGATGCAGTAAAAAATAATTCTCAGGCTTTATATTTGCTTCTTAAAGTTACTTGGGCAACTTATGTAAATCGTGAATTAAATAAAGGAGAATGTCATTTGACTGATTTGACTGATAGTCAGTGGAGAGAGATACTTGAAATATGTGAACTGTATGAAAATGCGGATAAAATACCACGCCCGATTGTTATACTAATGCATGCACTAGCTATAGTACAGATTAATTGGGATTATGAAGAAGCGGGAAGAATATTAGGTGGTTTGCGCGAAGATATGTTTTTTGGAAAAAGAAGAATGAGTGTTCCGTATGTGGTTTCTGAAAGTGGAAGTGCAAAGTTGTATAATGGAAAGGTTATAAGTGATGAAAATGTAAGAAGTATGCGAGTGAGATTAGATGGTATTCACCGATGGACAGAGAATTCTGCGAGAGGGGTTTTATATCCAAAAAGAAATTTTGGAGGAAACATTAGTTCTTTTCATAAAGGTGATATTATAACGGATTTGGAACTTGGAATAGGGTATATGGGATTTTCTCTTTATACTGAAGAGGAAAGAAAAAAGAAGGAGGCAAGAATTTAATGGATAAAGATAATATCATTTTTTCAACAATTCCAGCAAAGAAAATTAATAAATATGCCGCTGAGAAGATTGCACATTATATTATAATTACTTGTAATTATAATCCTAATACGAATTTTATTAGTTCAGATGCTATATATATATCCGCAATTCAGAATTTATACAAATTCTTAATTGATTCTGGAATTGCAAATAAGTTAACGGATTTATGTCAAATTATGCCGATTGCAAAAAGATTTTCATATAATAAAAGATTAATAGGAATGTTAAGAACTAAAATATGTCATAATAAGAATAAATCTAACGATATAGAAATGATTGAAGAACAGTATGCAAACTGGGTTAGATCTGTAATCAACAAAAATGTTCCTAGTTCATTAGCAGATTATGATAAATTAAAAGAAATGTTAATGGAAATTGGACAAGAACTGGTAGAAGATATTATTAATTTTATTGATGATAGTTTAAACCATAATAAAAAAGAAGAAATAAAAGAAGGAATAGAAAAATTATGGATTAATTATTATAAAAGTCTTTCTGGAGAAGAAATAATTAGGAAACAACTTTGGGATTATTATTTGACTTCAGAAAGAAATGTGTATTCAAGGTTTACATGGTATGAAAAAAAACAAAAATTAAATTCATTTTGTGAACGTTATTATTGTGGTGAAATACTCAATAAAATAAAGAAAAACCAGAATTTAATAGGAGAATATGGGTTGAAACTAGATAAAAATGTTTTATATAAATTGCAAGAAGAATTGGAACAATTTGAAAATGAATTAGAAATGAAAAAGAAGGATGCAGAAAAAATGGGAGGTTTTTTTTCGCAGTACATTAATGAAATACAAAAAAAAATAGAGCAAGAAATTGAATTAATTAGAAATAATCCAAATCGTACGTTACTACCAGAAGATTTGTTAATAAGTATCATTGATAAAGATTTTAATAATATTTAATTTACGAATCTTAAAGGATAATAGTATAAATATAACAAGACATTTAAAAAGGGTGTTAACTATTTTGAATTTAGAAAAATGCTTTGATTTTTATTAGGGTATGTGAAATACGAAAGTGGTTTGTTAGGTAAAAAAATTGATAAAAAACTAGGTATATATCAATCAAAGCTAGTGAGGAAGAGTATATAATTGTTTAAGCAAAGATGTCTTTTCTTTTGAAATTAATTTATAGATAATTTATAGATAGATTTCAATCAATCAAACTGATACCAATGAATACAACATTTTTTCTAGATTCAGATATTAAGAAGATTGATAATAGAAGTATTATATTAGATTTATATTTAAAAATAAAATGACAGTATGTGCAACCATATCTTCTAAAAAAAGATATGGTGTAGTTGATGAGTTAGAGAAGAAATCAGTTGTTGATAGTGGAAATGCTAAGTGCATGATTTCAAACAAAAAGTTGAAAAACTGAAAATGATGAAAAAAAGCAGGATTACTTTAAAAGTTTAAAGAAGCGCAGAAAAACTTATACAGATGATATAATAGCACTATACTATGGTATAAAAATATGCTATTATATTATAGCAATCAAATTTCAACAAAAGGATACAAAAACAATGATTAGAGTACTTTTCATCTGCCATGGCAATATCTGTCGCTCCCCTATGTGCGAATTTATTTTCCGTGACAAAGTTCAAAAACTAGGACTGGGAGAGCAGTTCCATATCGAATCTGCGGCGACCAGTACGGAAGAAATTGGAAATATGCCGCATCATGGCACACAGCAGATTCTGTCGAGGCTTGGCATCAGCTGTTATGGCAAGCGGGCGAGACAGATCCGTAAAAAAGATTATGACGAATATGACTATTTGATCGGGATGGACGACATGAACATCCGCAATATGAAACGCGTCTTTGGCGAAGACAAAGACAAAAAGATTTACAAATTTTTGTCTTTTGCCGGGGAGGAAAGAAGTATTGCGGATCCGTGGTATACCGGGGATTTTGAACGGACTTACCGCGATGTGAACGAGGCGTGCGATGCCTTTCTTTCCTATTTGATTCAAAAAGGAGAGGTCGTGACTCGGAGTTGATTTACAATAGAAAACAATTAAAGGCATTGATCCTGCCGCTGATGTTTGAGCAGTTTTTGAATGTTATGGTAGGAATGGTCGATACGCTGATGGTGTCGAAAGCCGGAGAAGCCGCTGTGTCGGGTGTGGCATTGACGACCAATATCAATCTGCTTATCATACAGGTGATGGCAGCGCTGGCGACCGGAGGAGCTGTTGTCTGTAGTCAGTACAATGGACGGAAAGATACCGAAGAGGCGACATTTGCGGCGGCACAGCTGGAAACCGTGCTTCTTGTGTTTTCGGTGGTGGCTGCGTTGATCTGTGCCGTATTTGGACACCGGATGCTGCCGGCAATTTTTGGAAAAGTCGAAGAGACGGTAATGCACAGTGCATGGATTTATATGTTTGTGACGGCGTTATCTTATCCGTTCCTTGGTGTGTATAATGCCGGCGCGGCCATTTTTCGAAGTGTCGGAAACAGTAAAGTCAGTATGATCCTTAGTGTGCTTATGAATGCAATCAATATTGTGCTAAATGCCGTGCTTGTTATGATGGGATATGGTGTGCTTGGTGTGGCACTTGCTACATTGGTCAGCCGCATTGTGTGTGGAATATGCATGGTCATTTTGGTGACAAAGCCATACAATCCATTGCAGCTGAAACGATTGCGGGAACTGCTGCCGAACCGAAAAATGATAACGAGAATTTTGCGGATCGGAATTCCCAGTGGAATCGAAAATAGTATGTTTCAAGTGGGAAAACTGATGGTAGTAAGCATGATCACGAGATTTGGAACAGCGGCGATCGCGGCAAACTCGGTCAGTTATTCGGTGATTGAATTTCCGAATATTCCGGGGATGTCGATGGGCCTTGCCCTGATCACGGTTGTCGGAAATTGTCTGGGAGCCGGAGAAATAGAGCAGGCGAAAAAATATACAAAGAAATTGATGGTGCTTGCGTATGCCGGCGACTGGATTATGAACGCCCTACTGTTTGTTTTTGCCCCGCAGGTGGCTGGTGTATTTTCACTGTCAAAAGAGGCGACCGATATGGCGGTAGAAGTGCTTCGCTGGTTCAGTTCCGTCGCAGTCTTAATCTGGCCGCTCAGTTTTACCCTGCCAAATGCATTGCGGGCGGCGGGAGACGTCAAATATACGATGCTTACCGGAATTTTGTCCATGTGGATGTTCCGCGTACTTTGCAGTTATTTTCTTGCCGTGGTATGTAATCTTGGGATTTTGGGAGTATGGTATGGCATGTTTATTGACTGGGGTGTGCGATCCCTGTTCTTTGTCATCCGTTATTTATCGGGAAAATGGCAGACAAAAAAGGTTATTTCATAGAATAAAGAGGGTTGCCCGTTTTGGACAACCCTTTGATTTTATTCTTCTACTTATTCTTCTACATTTTCGTCTTCGCTTTCCTTAGAATCTAAATATTCGCCGTAGCGATCATCCACCAGCTGATCGATGTATCCTCGGCTAAACAATGGAAATGCTTCGGTCAATTCGACTTTTAACCGGTCTGTGATCATCAGGAAATTTTCCTCGTCACTCAGGCTTGCATCCGATGGAAGAGAAGCAAAATAGTCATCGGTAAAATGTTCTGCGATGTAATTTTCAACGTCTTCGAGTACATTTTCTTCTTCCGAAACAAGCGTTTTGATAGTGTTTGCTTTATGGATCGAAGAAATTCCGATAATCATAAAAATGGTAAATACAATCGTTAAAACGACAACAGAAAATGTGTTAAATATTGTCAACACACCCAAGCCGTTTAAGAGTGCAAAAAGATAACCAAGGATAGCAAACACGATAAAACTGATTCCGCTGAATTTAAAATCCGAATAGGTATCTTTTTTATTGACATAAACGGTACTGGCTTCCGTACGAAGGTCAGAGAGAAGTTTATTTGCTTCCTCATCCTGAATTTCAGCATATTTTTCTTCGAATTTCGGAAGCAGAAGTTCCAGATCCGGATTCTCGTCGTCATCAGCGTCTTCGGTCAGACCATCAAAGAGCTGATGGATATAAACCAATTCTTTTCCGGCGACGATAATATCGTAGGCAGGGATTTCACCCTCTTCATTTTCCGGCTGTGGACGTACAGCACAACTGAGCAGTCCCGCGCGGTTTAAGTAACTGACAAGTTTAGCAGCTGTTTCTTCTTTGGCGAGAGAGCCGATGGCAACCGGTTCATTTTCATCGATTTCTTCCGGAAGTTCCTCGACCAGATCACAACCGCAGTCTACACAAGTAGTAACTCCATTAATATATTCATTTCTACATTTTGGACACCACATAAATAAGCTCCTTTCTTAAAGCATAATTCTAGACATAATTTTAGCATAGCAGGCAAAAAAAAGCAATTTATTCTTGTAGAGAATTTTCAAGAATGTTATAATGAAAAAGTGACGAACATTAAGAACAGGAGCAGATATCATTATGGCTTTGAAAAACAGACGTTTTTTGGCACTTTCGGATGAAATTCTGATGAGTGTAGAAAAACCTGCCAGATATACAGGAAATGAAATTAATATGGTAAAAAAAGACCCGGCATCGGTAGATGTCCGGTTTTGCATGTGTTTCCCGGATGTGTACGAGATTGGAATGTCGCATCTGGGAATCCAGATATTATATGATATGTTTAATCAGTGGGAAGACACGTATTGCGAGAGAGTCTATTCTCCGTGGCCGGATCTTGACAAGATTATGCGGGAAAAGCACATTCCGTTGTTTGCGCTTGAGAGCCAGCAGCCGATTAAAGAGTTTGACTTTTTAGGGATTACACTGCAGTATGAAATGTGTTATACCAATATCCTCCAGGTACTGGATCTCAGCGGGATTCCGCTGAAAAGTGCGGACCGTGGTGAGGAAGATCCGTTTGTCGTCTGCGGGGGGCCTTGTACGTATAATCCGGAACCGATCGCAGACTTTTTTGATCTGGTTTATATCGGTGAGGGCGAGACATCGTACCGTGAACTTTTGGATAAATATAAAGAATGGAAAAAATCAGGAAAATCAAGACGGGAATTTTTGGAGATTGCGGCGACGGTGGATGGAATCTATGTGCCATCTTTGTACGATGTTACATATAATCAGGATGGAACGATCCATGCCATGGTGCCAAACTGCGAAACGGCGCCGGAAAAGGTGAAAAAACAGGTCGTCAATGATCTGACTCATACGTATTATCCGGAGAAGCCATTGGTTCCTTATATCAAGGCGACGCAGGACCGCGTTGTGCTGGAGATACAACGGGGATGTATCCGCGGATGCCGTTTTTGCCAGGCGGGGATGATCTATCGTCCGATCCGTCCGAGAGACATTGATTATCTGAAGAAAATGGCAGTTACGATGCTCGATAATACCGGATATGAGGAAATCACACTGAGTTCATTGAGCTCCAGTGACTATAAAGAATTATCGGAATTGGTGTATTTTCTGATTGATGAATGTGATGAGCGAAAGATCAATATTTCGCTGCCGTCACTGCGAATCGATGCCTTTTCGCTCGATGTCATGAGTAAAGTGCAGGATATACGAAAAAGCAGTTTAACCTTTGCTCCGGAAGCCGGCTCTCAGAGAATGCGTAATGTGATCAATAAAGGTCTTACCGAAGAAGTAATCTTGTCGGGAGCATGGGAGGCATTTCAGGGCGGCTGGAACCGTGTAAAATTGTACTTTATGCTTGGTCTCCCGGGCGAGCGGGAAGACGATATCGAGCAGATCGCGGTATTGGCGGATAAAATTGCTGCCAAATATTTTGAACTGCCCAAAGAAGAACGTCATGGACGGCCGGAGATCGTGGCAAGTTCGTCCTTTTTTGTACCGAAACCATTTACGCCATTCCAATGGTCGCCGATGAATACGGCAGAACAGTTTGAGTCGAAGCGGCGTTTTCTGCTTGGAAAAGTGAAAGAGCAGTTAAACCAGCGCTCGATCCGTTATCAATGTCACGATGCGGTTACTTCCGAGTTAGAGGGAATCTTTGCCAGAGGAGACCGCAAACTGTGTAAAGTGATCGAAGATGCGTATCGCAGAGGCTGTATTTTTGACGCGTGGACGGATTATTTTAAAGAAGATGTATGGGAACAGGTAATGGATGAAAATGGTGTTTCGCGCTATTTTTATAATTACCGGGAGCGCGGCAAAGATGAAATTTTCCCGTGGGATTTTATTGACATTGGAGTTTCTAAGAATTTCCTATATCGCGAATATGAAAATTCCCTGCAGGAAAAAGTGACCCCGAATTGCCGGGCAAAATGTAGTGGATGTGGAGCCGCCAAATTTGGTTCAGGTGTCTGCATGGAATGGAGGCAGGCATGAAAACAAGATTTCGTTTTACAAAAACCGGTTCGATCAAATTTATCGGACACCTCGACTGTATGCGTTTTTTCCAGAAAGCACTTCGGCGAGCGAAGATGGATGTGGCTTATTCACAGGGGTTTAACCCACATCAGATCATGAGTTTTGCTTCTCCGTTAAGTGTCGGATTGACGAGCGACGGAGAATATATTGATATTGAATTTGTATCCCTTCCTTCGGAAGATCCGAACGAAATTGTAAACTACTTAAATACATGTATGACAGACGAATTGTTTGTGACAGAAATGAAAGTTCTTCCGGATAAATCAAAGACTTCGATGGCATTATTGCATGCCTGTGATTATATGATCACGGTGAAAAAAGAAGATCGTTTCTGGAAGAATATGGAAAATGAAGGAGGCGGTGCTGCCGGTGAATTTTCGTTACCGGAAATGTTTGAAGCATTTATGCAGCAGCCGCAGATCATTATTTTAAAAAAGACAAAAAAGAGCGAAAAAGAGATGGATATCAAACCGTATATTCAGCAGTACGCATTTACCCGTGAAACATTTGAAGAAAAGACGGGCGAGGCACTTCCGGAACTTCACAATGAATTCGACAGTGAAGACTGCCTGTTTTTACAGCTGACTTCCGGTAGTTCGATCAACATCAAACCGGAACACGTTCTGCAGGCATTTGAGCACTATGTACAGGCGCAGTTTCGACCGTATTCCTACCAGATTCACAGACTTCAGATGTATTTTATGGATGAGGAAGGAGCCGCTTCCGAATGATAGAGAGACAACTTGCTGTAATTTCTTACAAAAATCATCTTTTGTCCGCTGTTTTTCAGGGAAATGAACTGTATGATATTATCGTGGAACCAGCAGTGGCAGAGCAGACGATCGCAACCGGCGATATTTATCTTGCCAAAGTAAAAAATGTGGTTCCGAATATTCAGGCGGCGTTTTTGGAAGTGACCAAAAACAATATGTGTTATCTGCCGTTAAAGAAAGAAGAATTTTCTGAGGTTATGCAGGGAATGGAATTTCCGGTTCAGATCATAAAGCCGGCGGTGAAAAGCAAACAGCCGGTCTGTTCGCGGAAACTGGAGCTGGCAGGGATGTATGCGGTTATTACGACCGATATTACGACAAAAAATATTTCAAAAAAAATAACCGATTCTTTGCAGCGGGAGAGGATGGAACATATTCTTTCGCAGTTTGCCGGAGAAGAATATGGAATCATCCTGCGGACGACGTGTCAAAATGCAAGCGATGATGCGATTATAAAAGAATGTCATGCCTTGTTGGAACAGATGCGGGAACTTCGCAAAAAGGCACCTCACCGCACGTGCTTTTCAAAATTATATGGTGCCGAGCGGGAATTGGTGAAATACATCAAAGCAAGCGGAAACCATTATTTTGACCGCATTATAACCGATCAAAAAGGCATTTTTGAGGAGTTAAAAAAGGATCCGCAGCTGAAGGAAGAAACGATCTGCTTCTACGAAGACAATTACCCTTTGGATAAATTACTGGGAATTTCTTCCAAATTGGAAAAATGTTTCAAAAAGCATGTTTGGTTAAAAAGCGGTGGTTCTCTTGTCATTGAGCCGACGGAAGCATTGACGGTGATTGATGTCAATACGGAAAAGGCGGTTCAGGGAAAACGAAACAAAGAACATACCTTTTTTAAACTGAACAAAGAAGCGGCGGTCGAGGCAGCGAGGCAGATGCGGCTTCGCAATCTGTCCGGGATCATTTTGATCGATTTCATTGATATGGAAGAAAGCGCCCATGTCGAGGAATTGCTGAAATTGCTGGAACAGGAGATGGAAAAAGACCGTGTGCCGGCAAAAGTCATTGATATGACAGCGTTGGGACTGGTAGAAATTACCAGAAAGAAAGTACGGAAACCGTTGTATGAACTTTTGGGAAAGGGAAAAGGAGGAACTTATGAGTCATTGGAAAACTTGGATTCAGAAGAAAGATAAAAAACAGATGGCAGCGACGGCAAAGGATCTTGGGATCATTGCAGCCGTGATCAGTGTGGTCGTTCTGCTTGCTTACGCGGCAAACGGGATTTTTCCTTTTGGAGAGCATTCGATCGCGCGAGGGGATATGGTGCAGCAGACGATTCCCAATGGAATGTACTATATGTGGGATGTGCTGCATGGAAAAGCAAGTCCGTTTTTTACGTGGAATTCCGCATTGGGAATGGATATTTCCGGGGCAGCATCACTGAGTTCTATATTGTGCCCTCTTAATTTACTGTTGTATTTGTGCCCGCGTGGGGCATTGTATTATTATGCTAATATCTTTATCTTATTGAAAATGATCGGCCTTGCTTTTGCGATGTATTTTTATCTCCGCAAATATAAGATTCCGTCCATCGTTCCGATTTTGGGAAGTGTATTGTACGCTTTTGGGGCAGCCAGTCTGGTTCATTTCCAAATCATGCTTGTTATGGATGCGGCCTTTTTCCTGCCGCTCTTAATGATCGGTCTTGACCGGTTGATGGAGAAAAAGAAAAGCCTCTTTTTTATCATAGTGCTTGCGTGGGCAATGATCAGTAATGTGTATACCGGGGCGATTCTTTGCATTTTCCTATTTTTTACAAGTGGACTTCGTATCTTTTTGGCATCGGAAGGAAAACGTTCGGATCAAAAAGAGACTGTTCTTCGGTTGTTTGTGGCGGTTGTAGCGGGCTGTCTTTTGAGTGCGGTCATTACGATCCCGGCATTAAATGGCATTTCCAATACATCAAGAACGCAGACCGGCGGGTTTTTGCAGACGTATCAGACGGCGGTTAAGGCGACCTGGAGCGAAACGGAATGGAAAGATGTGCAGCGGCTGGTGGTCAATATGGCTCTTCCGCTGGCGGCGATTCTATTTCTTCTCGTTACCGGAAAAGGAGCAGCGAAAGAGAAGTGGAAACGTTACAGAGCACAGATCCTTCGTGTGATTCTGCTGGCAGTTTCTGTCATCGTGCCGGGGACGGAGCTTTTGTGGCATGGGGGAAGCCGCGCCTGCTGGCCGGTAAGATTTATTTTTGTAATCACATTTTCCCTCGTTGATTTTGCCGTCTGCCTGCTCGCGGATAATTATGAAAAGAGCAAGATTCAAGCGGTTAAAAAAGTTCGGCAGAAGAAGGGGATTTTGCTGGCTGCCGCTGCTTTGATGACGACCATCATCATGACCTTGGTATGGAAAAACCGGTATGCGTCTTACTGCGCAAATCCCGATTATGAAACATTAAAAGACGGCTTTTTATGTGTGGCATTGGAAATTGTTTTTCTGATCGCGTACATCGTCTTTTTCAAAGTGAAAAAAGGAAAACCGGTCATTGTCCTGCTTTTGTGTGCGGAGCTGATTGGAACATCCCTGATCAGTTTTGCCCCAAATAAAGATAATGTTACGGTTTACGATGCGCAGTATTTGGAAGCGGCGAATTCTTTGTCAAACAGTCTTGATACCGAAACAGAGCCGTTTGAACGCATTAAAAATATGGATTATAAAGTGGACCATATCCAATATTCGATCGTTCTGGGAAGACAGGCAATTTCCAATTACTGGCATGTGCTGAATCCAAATCTGCAGCCGATGTATTCCGCCCTTGGGTATACGATTAACTGGACGCAGCTGCTGGACACCGGTGGAACCGTATTTAGCGACAGTTTATTTCAGATTCGGGATGCTTTTAGCGAGAGAGAACTTCCACCGCTTCTTTATGATAAGGTAAAGGATGTAGATGGGGGAAAAGATGATTCACTGTCATTGTACAAAATGAAACTTCAATTTCCGTTTGCTGTTCAGAGCAATGTCGAGTCGTTGGAGGCTTCTTATGATAAATTTGCGACACAAAATGATCTGTTCCGCGCTGTCTCCGGAGAGGAACAGCCGTTGATCACAGATATCAGCGGGCAGATTCAAAATGGAACAGCGACGTTGGCGGTCGGAGAAAATACGCAGGTATTGTACTTTTATGGAACGAATACGGGAGAAAATCCGGTGACAATTTATGTCAATGGTACACCGGTTAAAATTCCGGCTTCGTATTACTATGAAAATGAACAGTATCCAAGCGATTTCTGTAACGGACTGGTCTGCCTCGGCGCATTTAAAAATGAAACGGTCACGGTTCAGTTTGCGACAAATGCAGCCGTAACGGATCTGCATCTGGGAATGTTGGATTATGCTTTGCTGGAACAGACCGCAGATACGTTGAAAAACCAGGGAATGCAAGTGACGGATCTGAAGCAGAAAAACAGCGGTGCGTCTTTTGCGGTAAAAGATGCCAAAGCCGGATCGGTATTTATTCCGGTTCCGTATGACGAAAATTGGAAATGTAAAGTAAACGGAGAGGATGTGTCGGAAAAAGTAACTTCGATCGACGGAATGATGGTGCTTCCTGTGAAAGAGGGCACCAATGAGATTTCTCTTCATTATCAGGCAAAAGGACGTGTATCCGGAGCGGTTATCAGCTTTGCGGCGATCCTGCTTTGCTTCAGTGTGTGGCTTCTTCAGCGCAAAGGATTTTTCGGACTTCATTTGCAGAAAGCGCAAACTGCGGCTGCCTGGATCGTATATATATTGTTTATGCTGGCATTTGCGGCGTTTATCCTGCTTATGTTTGTGCTTCCGGCAGGGTATTATATGCAGACGTTATCGGCGTTAGATGAAGCGAATTAGCTAAAATGCACAATTATTTTCAAAAAGACGACAAAATTTGTGCATTTTACAATAATTTTGATAAAATTTTAAAAAAAAACTTGCTGAAAACGAATTATATGGTATAATGGAAAGCGGTGTAGTGAAAGACCATTGCGGTTTTTCTACTCAAAAAGCTATCGAAACTGCCTTTTTTCAAGTGTTACATAACTCATACAAAGAGCGCAGATCGAATAAAAACAGAATTTGGAAGGAGCAAAATGAAAATGGCAAACATGAATGATTGTCCAGAAAAGCTGCCATTGACTGATGAGTATTTGGAAAAAATGAATGCTTATTGGCGTGCAGCAAACTATTTAGCAGCAGCTCAGCTTTACATGCTTGACAACCCTCTTTTACGTGAGCCTCTTACAAGAGATCAGGTAAAGAAAAAAATCGTAGGTCACTGGGGTACAGTTCCAGGACAGAACTTTGTTTATACGCATTTAAACAGAGCTATCAAAAAATATGATTTGGATATGGTATTGATTTCCGGTCCTGGTCACGGTGGAAACTTCTTCGTAGCAAACTCCTATTTGGAAGGACACTACAGTGAGATTTATCCAAACGTAAGTGAAGATATTGAAGGTATGAAGAGACTCTGCAAACAGTTCTCTTTCCCAGGTGGTATTTCCAGCCACGTAGCACCTGAGACTCCTGGTTCTATCAACGAAGGTGGTGAGCTTGGTTACTCCATCGCTCATGCATTCGGTTCTGTATTTGATAACCCGGGTCTGATCACAGCTACTATCGTAGGTGATGGTGAAGCTGAGACAGGTCCACTTGCTACAGCTTGGCATTGTAATAAATTCTTGAATCCAGTTACGGATGGTGCGGTTCTTCCAATCCTTCACTTAAACGGATACAAGATCAGCAACCCTACTGTATTTGCTCGTATTTCTCATGAAGAAGTAGAAGACTTCTTTAAGGGATGCGGATGGGAACCAATCTTTGTAGAAGACAACAAAGATGATGCCAACTATATCATGAACATGCACCGCAAGATGGCAGAAGCTCTTGATACAGCAATAGAAAAGATTAAAGCAATCCAGAAAGATGCTCGTGAAAATGGTAACACAGAGCGCCCAATCTGGCCAATGATCGTTCTTCGTACTCCTAAGGGATGGACAGGTCCTAAATTTGATGATGACGGAAATAAGATCGAAGATTCTTTCCGTGCTCACCAGGTGCCTATCACAATGGAGAAACCGGAACATTTGGAACAGTTGAAAGAATGGTTGCTCAGTTACAAACCGGAAGAGCTTTTCGATGAGAATGCTCAGCTGATCCCAGAATTGAAAGCACTTGCACCAGTTGGTGATGCACGTATCAGTGCAAACCCACATGCAAACGGTGGTCTTTTGCTTAGAGATCTTCGTCTCCCAGACTTCCGTGAGTATGGTGTAGATGTACCAAAACCGGGCGCTGTTGAAAAACAGGATATGATCGAACTTGGTGCATTTGTACGTGATATCTTCAAATTGAACGAAGAGACAAAGAACTTCCGTATTTTCGGGCCGGACGAGACGATGTCTAACCGTCTGTATCATGCATTTGAAGCTACAAACCGTGACTTCATGGCTGAAAAATACGATGATGATGATAAACTTGCAAACGATGGACGTATCATGGACTCTTACCTGAGTGAGCATATGTGCGAAGGATGGTTAGAGGGATATCTCTTGACAGGTCGTCATGGATTCTTCGCTTCTTACGAAGCATTTATCCGTGTAGTAGACTCTATGGCTGCTCAGCATGCAAAATGGCTGAAAGTTACATCCGAACTTCCATGGAGACAGAAGATCGCTTCTTTGAACCTTCTTCTTACATCCAACGTATGGCAGCAGGACCACAACGGATTTACACATCAGGATCCTGGATTCCTCGATCACATCGCTAACAAAAAAGCAGATGTTGTTCGTATGTATCTGCCACCAGACGCTAACTGTCTGCTTTCCTGCTTCGATCACTGTATCAGAAGTAAGAACTATGTAAACGTAATCGTAGCATCCAAACATCCAAGTCATCAGTGGTTGACAATGGATCAGGCTGTAAAACATTGTTCTCAGGGTATCGGTATCTGGGAATGGGCAAGTAACGATCAGGGCGAAGAGCCGGATGTAGTTCTTGCATGCTGCGGTGATACACCTACACTTGAGATCATGGCTGCAGTTACTATCCTTCGTGATGAAATGCCGGAACTTAAGATCCGTGTTGTTAACGTTGTCGACCTGTTCAAACTGGAATCTGACCACAAACATCCACACGGCTTAAGTGACGCAGAATATGATGCAATCTTCACAAAAGATAAACCTGTCATCTTTGCATTCCATGGATATCCAACACTGATCCATGAGCTTACTTATGAGCGTCACAACCACAATATCTCTGTTCACGGATATCAGGAAGAAGGTACTATTACTACACCATTCGATATGCGTGTACAGAACCAGATCGACCGTTTCAACCTTGTAAAGGATGCCATCATGCATCTTCCACAGCTTGGAAACAAAGGTTCCTTCTTAATCCAGAAGATGAATGACAAGCTTGTTGAGCACAAACAGTATATTGCTGAATATGGCCAGGATCTGGAAGAGATTCGAAACTGGGAGTGGCATAAATAAATCCGTCTAACAGATGATAAATTCCTTATAAATATAATAAGTCATCAGGATTCACATCATGTGGATTTCCTGATGACTTTTCTATTTCAGCGGTTCTGTTCTTTCCGTTCTGCCAAAAACTTCTGGAATGCTTTAGATGCA
>OHSK01000627.1_pt1 | contig 17360 bp, 9 predicted proteins | sample 1578701 | NCBI WGS metagenome assembly OHSK01 (sample SAMEA3879503, study PRJEB24766) | human gut metagenome | biome: human-associated habitat; feature: feces | place: USA | collected 1985/1987
TACTCTTTTCCGTCCAGCCACTCGTCAACAATCTGACAAACAGTTTTCTTTTCTATCATTTATTAGCTATATAAGAACAAAAAAAGGAGCTTAATTGCCCCTCCACCTTTCATCCGTTTTCGGTTGCAAAGATATAAATAATCTGTTCGACTACAAAATATTAGAGAAAAAAAGATTGATTTAACGGTTCAAACGGGAATTATATTACAAACACACCCTTTCAACACTTCAAGATAAGGGGTAAAACATATAATCTTATGAGACAGAAGCTTATACTTTATGAAATGAATTATCACGTTCCATACTGCATGAGATGCACATGTCAAGCACAACGAGATGCGCATCTCGAACAACATGAGATGTACATCTCATGCGTATAATCTCTATTGCTTCAGGAAAAGAAGTAAGGAGGTACAAGCGGAAAGAAGATACTGTTGAAAGACAACGCGGAAAAATAAAAGGCCGATAGCTTGTTTCATGCTATCGGCCCTTTTACTATGGTTCTAAAGGTCTAAAAGACCTTGTCGTATCACTTATTCGGAGTCTCCCACTTCTTGGTATCCGTACAAACCACGTTCACCGTTTGGTCACCCGTCTGGATGCGGAAGTCACCTTTCTCCAAAATCCACTTGCCGTCATAGCCTACAAAAGCAAGGTCGGAGCCTTTCATTTTCAGTGTCACGGTCTTTGTCTCGCCCGGTTTCAGTTCCACTTTCTCGAAAGCGCGCAAGCGGCGGGTATCGGGAGTAAGGGAGGCAACGAGGTCGCTGCTGAAGAGCAGCACGCTCTCCTTGCCGACACGGTCACCGGTATTCTTCACATCTACAGTGAAAGTAAGCACATCATCAGCGGTAAAGTCCGACTTATCCACCTTGAGGTTACTGTATGCAAAAGTAGTATAACTCAATCCATAACCGAACGCCCACTGTACAGATACTTGCGCATCGTAGTTATAAGCACCTTCCATCTGCTTGCCGATGTGTTCGCACGGTTTGTAGTCGTACGTAATCAGAGAGTTGATTTCCTTCGGATAAGTGAAAGGCATCTTTCCGCTGAAGTTGGCGTCACCGGCAATGAGGTTTGCCAACGCATCACCGCCGTAGTTGCCCGGAAGCATAGTATTGACAACAGCCTTAGCCAAAGGCTCGATGTCAGCAATCAGGCGAGGACGGCCTTCGTTCAACACCAGAATGATGGGCTTCCCGGTCTTGGCAAGAGCCTTCACCAAATCGAGCTGGTTCTGGGAGAGGAAGAGGTTCGTCAGGTTACCCGGAGTCTCGCAGTAAGAGTTCTCACCGATGCAGGCAACGATGTAGTCGGCACCGGCAGCAGCTGCTACAGCTTTCTCTATCTCCGGAGTGTTTTCTTCCCACCAGTTGCCACCTTGCTTATAAGTGACACCGGCTTCGTAGATGATATTGTCCGCACCGAATTTATTGGTGAAAGCCTCGAGAATGGTATTATATTGACCTGCATGCTCGTCGGCCTTGTCGCCCTGCCATGAATAAGACCAGCCGCCATTGAGGCAACGCATGGAGTTGGCATTCGGGCCGGTAACCAGCAGTTTCTTGCCTTTTGCCAACGGCAATATACCGTCTGTATTCTTCAGGAGTACCAAAGACTCTTCGGCAGCCTGCAATGCAGCAGCGGCATGTTCCGCACTACCGAACAACGGGAAGTCTTTCAAGTCATAATAGGGCTTTTCAAATAGGTTGAGACGGTACTTCAAACGCAGCACACGACGTACAGCATCGTCTATACGGCTCATGGGGACTTCACCTTCTTCCACCAGTTCCTTCAAGAATGTACAGAACTTCCAGTCGTACGGGTCCATAGACATGTCGATACCGGCATTGATGGCGAGCTTGATGGCTTCCTTCTTGTCCTTGGCAATGTGGTCGCGGCTATAAAGGTTGTTGATGTCCGCCCAGTCGGTCACGATCATACCGTCCCAGTTGAGGTCTTCTTTCAGCCACTTGGTCAGCAGCTCATAGTTGGCATGGAAAGGCAGGCCGTTGTTCATGGCGGAGTTCACCATCACGGAGAGGGCACCTGCCTTCACCATTTCCAGATAAGGAGCGAAATGCTTCTCACGCATATCCTGCTCGGTGATGGAAGACGGCGTACGGTCCTTACCGGAAACGGGGACACCATAACCCATATAGTGCTTCATACAAGCGGCAACGTTGTTCCCGCCAATCAGGTTGGGGTTCTCTCCCTGGAAACCGATAACGGCTTCACGTCCCATTTCGGCATTGACGTAGGCGTCTTCACCATAGTTTTCCCACATACGCGGCCAGCGCGGGTCACGTCCGAGGTCGGTCACCGGGGCATACGTCCAGGGGATGCTTCCCGCCTTTGTTTCGTAGGCAGAGATACGTGCACCCTCACGTGTCAGTTCACGATTGAAGGTAGCTCCCATATTGACGCCTTGCGGAAAGAAAGTACCGCCCAGCGTATAGGTAGTTCCGTGTATCTGGTCTACACCGTACACACAAGGAATACCCATCACCTCCATGGATTTCTCCTGAATGCGTTTGATGATTTCCTGCCACTTCTCCACGCTCTGTGCCACACCGTTGGGCACGTTCAAGATGGAGCCTACTTTGTATTTTCCGATGACAGAGTCGAGCATCGCCTCGTCCAACTGGAAGCCCTTGGCATTCTCAATGCCTTGGATACGCATATAGAGCTTCATCATCACATCCTGCGAAGGCATCTCCTTGCCCAGCTTGAATTCCTTTTCAAGCTTGTATCTCTTGATGATTTTTTGCAGGTCCTTCACCGTGATGTTCTTCGGGTCGAGGCCGGCAAAGGGATTGGCGCGTTTCTGCAGGAGGTCGATAGTGAGTTCGCACATCTGACCGACTTTCTCGTCAAGCGTCATCTTCTTCAGCAAAGTCTCAATCTGCTGTTCTATTTTCTCGTCTCTTGGAATGGCAGGCGCAACAGTGGTCTGCGCCGTAGCAGTAAGTACTAACCCTGATAGGGCTAAAGATAAGATTAACTTTTTACTCATGGTTGTGATATTGGTTTATAATAGTTGCACTATCTGTTTATACGAGGCACAAAGATAAGAACATCCTGCCATACCAAAGGGTACAACAGGATGTTTTTTAGGGTATGATTTGTTATCTTTTCAGACAATCCTACTCTCATCTCTTCAAGAGGTTCATCGGTTCCTGAAGTTTCAGGATGTCGTTCGTCTTCTGCGTTGCGGCAGCTACTTCAGCCTCCAGCGTAGCCTTGATGTCGCGTGAGGAAGCCCCAACGAGGAACTTGTAGTTTCCGGGAGTTACCACCCATGCCGATGCAGCCTCATCATAGGAAGCCAGGTCGGCAGCATTCACTTTCAGCGTCACCACAGTAGCTTCACCCGGTTTCAGTTCCTTGGTCTTGGCAAAAGCTTTCAGTTCCTTTTCGGGTTTGTTGGCGTCTGCAGCATCGGGAGCGGATACATAAAGCTGAACCACTTCCTTACCTGCTACCTTACCGGTGTTCTTCACCTCTACAGATACGGTATAGACGCCGTTGTCTGACTTGACAGCAGCCTTGTCGTAAGCAAAAGTAGTATAGGAAAGACCGTAACCGAAAGGATAGGAAACCTGCTTGCCGAAGGTATCGAAGTAACGGTAACCCACGTAGATATCCTCCTCATAATTGGTATAATCCACATCCTTCACGTCGTTCTTCTTCCCGTCCTTGTTCACGAGGTCGGTGCTCACACGCATGTCTATCGGGAAGTTGGCGGAAGAAGCGGCATCTTCAAACTTCACCGGGAAAGTCATTGTCAGCTTGCCCGAAGGAGAAGCCTTGCCACTCAGCACGTCAGCCACACTGTTTCCTCCCTCCTGGCCTGCCTGCCATGCACAAAGGATGGCATCGGGAACAGACTTCCAAGAAGCAGTTTCAATCACACCACCGATATTAAGTACCACCACTACCTTCTTTCCGGCAGCGTGGAAAGCATCGGACACTGCTTTCAACATGCTCTGCTCCTCTTTGGTGAGGTTGAAGTCGGCTACCATACGGTCGAGAAACTCACCGGAGGTACGTCCCAGCGTCACCAGTGCCACATCGGCCTTGGCAACCTGCTCGCGGATAACTTGTGCGGACACAGCCATCTCAGCAGGACGCTCGTCGGGCATAAACCACTCTTTCTTATCTTTGGCCAGACGTTCTTTCTCTGCTTTCAGGTAAGCTTCATAGCTATTCTTCAGCGCTTCATCCACCACATAGCCGGCATTCTTCAAGCCGTCCAATAGCGAAACGGTATAAGCGCGGTTCACGTTGCCCGAGCCTGTACCTCCGGCAATGAAGTCATAGGAAGTGCAACCGAAGAGTGCCACGTTCTTCACGTCGGCAGCCAGCGGCAGAGCACCGTTATCGTTCTTCAGCAATACCATACCTTCCGTTGCCGACTGGCGGGTTACGGCAGCATGCGCCTTCAAATCAGGCTTGTTGGAGTATTTATATCCCTTGAAGTGGGGAGTCTGGAGAATCATCTCCAGAATACGCTTCACATTCTGATTGAGGATGGCTTCGTCCAACGCTCCGTCCTGCACACCCTTCACGATGGCTTCGTACTGCTTGGGCAGACCGGGCTGCAACATGTCGTTGCCTGCCACCATCTGTGCCACGGCATCCTTGCCGCCAAACCAGTCGGTCATCACCATGCCCTTGAAGCCCCATTCGTCGCGCAACATCGTTGTCTGCAACTCCTTGTTTTCCGAAGTGTAGACACCGTTCAGGTAGTTGTATGAGGACATCACGGTCCAAGGAGCGGATTCCTTCACGGCAATCTCGAACCCTTTCAAGTAGATTTCGCGCAAAGCGCGTGGAGATACATGCGCATCCGTAGCCATACGGTTGGTTTCCTGGTTGTTCACAGCAAAGTGCTTGATACTGGTACCCACACCGTTGCTCTGCACACCACGTACGTAGGCGGCGGCAATCTTACCCGACACCAACGGGTCTTCGGAATAATACTCGAAGTTACGTCCGCAAAGCGGGTTACGGTGAATGTTCAGCGCCGGAGCCAACAGCACGTCCGCACCGTATTCCAGCACTTCGTTACCGATGGATTGACCTACACTTTCCACCAGTTCCTGGTCCCAGGTAGAGGCGAGCAAAGTTCCGATAGGGAAATGAGTACAATAGTACGTAGCCGAATCCCCCTCACGCTTGGGGTCGATACGCAGTCCAGCGGGACCATCAGCCAGCACCACAGCGGGAATACCGAGGCGTTCAATCGGGTATGTGGTTCCTGCCGCACCCGGCACCAGCTTTCTCGTTGCACCGATTACGGCACTGTCACCCGAGAAGCCTGCCATACCGGTACCCACTACCAGATGCGCCTTTTCTTCCAAGGTCATGGCGCCAATCACCTCATCCAGAGAGGACTTTCCAAGCTGCGGCACACCCGGTCCGCAAGCTGACAAAACAGCCATTGCTGCTGCCATGGATATGATATTCTTCTTCATAATCTTATTTAAATATCTTCGGTGCGAATTCTGTCAGGTAAATACGCCAGTTCTTCCAGATATGACCTTCTCCGGTTTCATAATATTCATATTTGTAACCCTTCTCGTCCAACATCTTGCGGTAGTCGCTGTTGGCTTGGAACAAGAAGTCTTTATTACCGATAGCAATGTAATAGAGTGCCGGTTTCTTGGCAAACTGGGTTTTCAGTTTGGCTTCAAGGTTGTCATAAATCGGAGACTTCACATCTTTGTTGGGCATGATGGCTGCCGAGAACAGCCCTACATAGTCGAACATATCCGGATATTGCTTGGAGATGTGCATGGAGTGGTAACCGCCCATAGACAATCCGGCAATGGCACGCCCCTTCTTGTTGGCCTGCGTACGGTAAGTCTTATCAATGAACTTCACCACGTCGGGGAAAGCAGTCTCAAAAGAGCCTTCCATCGTCTTGGGCAGATTCATGCTGGGAGCGGCAAAACCCAATGACGATTCACCCGGAGCAGCCTCCAATGCGGCATTGCCGTTGGTCATTACTACAATCATCGGCTTGGCCTTGCCTTGGGCGATGAGGTTATCCAGAATCTGTGCCGTACGTCCCAGTTCGCTCCATGCGTTCTCGTCGCCACCCATGCCGTGCAGCAGGTAGAAGACAGGATAGCGCTTGCCGCTTGTCTCATATCCGGCAGGCGTATAGACAGTCAGACGGCGGTCCATACCCAGCGTAGGGCTGTTGTACCATACCTTAGATACCGTTCCATGAGGAACTTTATTCACTTTGTAAAGGTCGATGCGCTCGTCACCACCGATGATGAATACATTCGTCACGCTTGCCACGTCTCGAATCATATAGACGTTGGCAGGGTCGTTAATCTTCAGTCCGTCTACCAGGAAAGTGTAGCTGTAGAGTTCCGGTTTCAGCGGTTCGGGAGTAGTGAATTCCCACACACCGTCCTTGTTCTCTTTCAAATCTGCCACACCCGGACCATCAAACTCACCAAAAGGAGTCTTGATTTTCTGCGTAGGCAGGAAGTCGCCGGTTACTTGCACCTTTACGGCTTTCGGCGCCTTCAAGCGGAAAGTTACTGTATTGTTGTCGTGTATCTCAGGTGAGACCACGGGAGCGCCTCCCCAGAGAGCTTGTTGCGCGAAAGTCATCGCACACATCAGCAACAGAGCTGACAAAATAGAAATTCTTTTCATGATACGTATGTTATTTTGTTATTAAATTAGTTATACCAAATCCTCTTATTTGAACAACTTCGGCGCGAACTCCGTCAGATAGATTCGCCAGTTCCTCCAGATATGTCCCTCGCCCGTTTCAAGATACTCGTACTTATAACCATTGTCGTCAAGCAACTTGCGAAAATCGGCCACACCTTTATAAACAAAGTCCGTCTTGCCGCATGCGATGAAGTAAAGAGCCGGTTTCTTGGCAAACTGAGTCTTCAGCTTACCTTCGAAGTCGGTATAGACCGGACAAGTCGATTTATCGTTTCCGGTACTTGCACCGGAGAAAAGACCTACATAGTCGAACATGTCCGGGTAATACTTGGAAATATTGCAAGAGTGGAAACTACCCATAGAAAGCCCGGCAATGGCACGGTTCTTCTTATTGGCAAGAGTGCGGAAATTCTTCTCCACGAACTTCACGATTTCGGGGAACGAGAGTTCAAAAGCACCTTCCGCCACCTTCGCTCTTTCGTCGGGACGCATGGAGGGGGCAACAAAACCCTTGGGAGATTCACCTGCAGCAGCATCTTGCCAAGCATTGCCGTTAGTCATCACCACAATCATAGGTTTAGCCTTGCCTTGTGCAATGAGATTATCCAATATCTGCGAAGTACGGCCAAGAGCAATCCAAGCTTCCTCATCACCACCTGCACCATGAAGCAGATAAAATACCGGATAACGCTTGCCGCTGGTTTCATAACCAGCCGGAGTGTAAATCGTCAGACGGCGGTCCATTCCCAGCGAAGGACTATTGTACCACATGCGACTTACCGTTCCATGGGGTACCTTATTCACTTTATACAAATCGGCACGGTCACCACCGATGATAAATACATTGGTCACGGTAGCCACATCCCGAATCATGTAAACATTGCTCGGGTCCATCATTCTCAATCCGTCCACAATAAAGGAGTATCCATAAAGTTCCGGCTTCAATGGTTCGGGAGTAGTAAATTCCCAAACGCCATCCTTCCCCTCTGTCAAATCGGCAATGCCCGGTGCATCATAATCGCCACGAGGAGTCTTAATAGTTTGTGGAGGCAGAAAATCACCGGTAATCTGCACCCTTACAGCCTTAGGAGCTTTCAAGCGAAAAGTAACCGTGTTGTCGTCATGAATATCAGGAGAGACAACTGCCGCACCTCCCCAAAGAGCTTGCTGTGCAAAAAGGGTGACACAGCAGACCAGCAGCATCGCTGCCAAACTTAATAATCTTTTCATAATTTCTTATATTAAATGAATTAGCTTCTTGTTATTTAGCAAAGCAGCGACTTACAAAAGGCAGGCACATATAAAGTGCCGAATGCCAATATTCGCTGGTATGTCCGCCATCCCGCACACGGAACTGGCAAGGGATACCGGCATTACGCATCGCCTGGAAAAACTCTATATTACGGTCCAGCAGAAAGTCATCGTCTCCGCAATCCACAAACCACTGTACAGTACGAAGCTGTGCCTTACGCGCAACATCTGCCTCAGCCACATACCTGATGCAACTATGCTCCTGCACAGAACGCGTCAGTACAGCCATCTTGTTTGTGGGGTCGGGGTCTCTTCCCACCTCCTCACCACTAACGGGGATGTTCATCAAAGCACTCATAGCATAAGCAGCACAATACATATCCGGATAGCGCTGTGCATAGCTTGCCGTTCCACCTCCGCCCATAGAAAGTCCGGCAATGGCACGATGCCGCTTATCACCTTTCACCCGGTAAGTCTTCTCTATATAAGGAAGGAACTCCTTATAGAAGAAATCTTCGTAAGCCCAACCCGGCATGTTGAAGTAGCCGTTCCAGCAAGTAGCCGGATTGCCTCCTGCATTGGGGCTGACGATAATCATCTCGCAAGCCTCGCCCGATGCCACCAACTGGTCCAACACGTTGGTCTGTAAACCAACTGGTATTCACCCCCGACATGCCGTGCAGCAAATAGAGGATAGGATATTTCCTATCCGTTTCATTGCTATAGCTTTGCGGCAGATAGATGGTGTAGGCACGGTGTGCTTTCAATACCTGGCTGTAGATGCTGTCGGTCACTACCTTGCTTTGCGGTCCCCATGCAGGATTTTGTGCATTTGCCATCCACAGCAAGCAGACGGCAAAAAGAGAGAGTATCAATCTTTTCATGGTATCGATTTAAAAATGTACTACAAAATAAGCGTTTTCCACTCTAAAACTAATTGATATATATCAGTTTTTTCACGCATATCCCCCTCATCTCTTCACCATCGGATACACAGCCACAGGCACTTGCGCCCGCATGGCATCATGCACTTTCTGCTTGCGTGCCTTTGTCACCCTCTGTACCGCTGTGCAACGCACATCGGCCGAAGATGCGGCAACCATCCACTGATATTCACCCTTAGCCAACTCCCAAGAGCTGTTTTTCTCATTAAAGGAAGCCATGTCCATCACGTTCCAAGTCAGAATCAGTGTCTGGCTCTCGCCCGGCTGGAGCAAGGCAGTTTTGCCGAAGGCCTTCAACTCCTTGGCAGGCTTGTCAAGTCCCCCATTCGGAGCTTTCACATAGAGTTGTACAGCTTCACGCCCTGCCACCTTGCCGATGTTCTTCACGCTCACTTTCAACTCACAGCGATCGGCATCCATTTTGGCGTTCTCTACCGCATAGTCAAAAGCAGTATAGCTCAAACCATGACCGAACGGATAGGAAACCTCTTTACCGAAAGTGTCGAAATAGCGATAACCCACATAGATTCCCTCTTCATAGTTGGTGAAATCCACATTTTTCTCCGGTTCCTTCGGTTTCTCCTCTTTCTTTTCGGACTTGAAGTTCATGCCGGTACCCATAGCAAACGACGGCATCTTGAACTCGTAATCAAAAGGGAAGTTAGCATCCGACGGCGCATCGCCATATTTCACGGCAAACGTCATGGGTAACTTGCCCGAAGGATTCACCTTTCCGGTCAGGATGTCCGTGATACAATTACCCACCTCTTGTCCCGGCTGGAAGGCACAAACCACTGCATCTGCCAGTCCCTTCCAAGAAGCAGTCTCCACCGGGCTGCAGATGTTGAGAACCACCACCAGTTTCTTGCCTGCAGCATGATAAGCGGCAGACACTTGCTTAATCAGAGCCAATTCGTTCTCCTTCAGGAGGAAATCTTCCACACGGCGGTCACAGCCCTCGCCACTGACACGCCCCAGCGTAAGCACGGCAATGTCGTTGGCCTTCACTTGTGCAGCCAGTTCCTCGGCAGTGGGCAGGAACTCCTCGGCACGGGGCAGCGGAGTAAAGGCGAAAGGCGGTTTTCCGTGAGGAAAAAGCCGTTTCTGCTCGTCCGCCATATGCTTCTTGTAGCGATTCAGCAATTCTTTGTCCACGATGTAACCCGCATTGCGCAAACCTTCTACCATAGAAACCGTGTAATAGCCGATGCCCGTACTGCCAAAGCCCATGCCGGCAGGAACCATGTCATAGGAAGTAGTTCCATAAAGGGCCACTTTTTTGATGCCGGCAGCCATGGGTAGCGCCTGCTTGTTATCCAGCAGCACGATACCTTCCGCACCTATCTCACGGTCTACTTGCGCATGAGCCTCCAAATCGGTTTTATTGGGATACTCGTAGCCGGCAAAGGTATGGCTCTTGACCACAAACTCCAGCACACGCTTCACGCTGCGGTCGAGGAGTGCCAAATCCAGTGTACCGTTCTCTACGGCTTCCAAAATAGCTTTATACTGGCGGTCTTGCCCCGGTTGCAGCATGTCGTTTCCTGCTACGATGGAGGTCACGGCATCTTTTCCGGCATTCCAGTCGGACATCACCAGTCCCTTGAATCCCCATTCGTCGCGGAGGATGTCCTCTGTCAGTTCGCGGTCCTCGCAGGTATATTTGCCGTTCACCTTATTGTAGGCGGTCATCACGCTCCAGGGCTGAGACTCTTTGACAGCAATCTCGAAGCACTTCAAATACAGCTCGCGCAAGGGGCGCTGTGTCAGATGAGAATCGTTGTTATTGCGGTTGGTCTCCTGGTTGTTCACGGCAAAGTGTTTCAGGCAGGTACCTGTCCCCCGGCTCTGGACTCCGTTGATATAGGCAGCAGCCATTTTACCAGCCAACACCGGATCTTCCGAATAATATTCATGGTTACGTCCACAAAGCACATTTCGCATCAGGTTGACACCCGGTGCCAGCAACACATCCAAACCATAATCCTTCACTTCCATACCCAAAGTACGTCCCACCTTATGGGCTGCATCCGGATTGAAAGTAGCTGCCACCGTGGTGCTGGAAGGGAATTCCGTAGCATGATAAGTACGGCTGTCGAATTCCCGCTTGGCAGCCATCGCCAACCGGTGCGGTCCGTCGGCAAGATAGGCGGAAGGGATACCCAGTCGGGGAATGTCGTAAGTACGTCCCGCTGTTCCTGGAAACTTGGTATCACTTCCCATCGACATTCCACAACCGATGACGAGGTGTACCTTCTCTTCGAGGGTCATGGCACTGACCACTTCGTCGACATTGTCGGCACGCAGTCTGACTGACTGATTCGAACCGGTCACCTGTGCAGTCAAAGCAGATGCCAGACAGAGTGAAAATAAAGTAATTGACAATCTTCTCATATATATTATATTTAAAAAGCCACAAAAGAAGCCCCCGTACAATTAGCTGATTCCCACGGGGGACTTCTTCTACAAACAATTAATCAGTTAGAAAAATCTAATTTTGTCTATCTGCATCAGATGACGAAGTTAGATTTTGATTCTTTATACGCTTTACCAACCTGCATTTTGTTCCATATTTGGATTCAAACGGATCTCCTTTGCCGGAATAGGCAACAAATAATGTCTTTCCTTGAAACCATAACGCGTTTTATCCTTGTTATACTGAATGTATTCTACCGCTACATTATCCGGCTCATCTTTTCCTGCTTTATTTGACAAGATAGGTGTTCTTTCACCCTGATCCTTAAGCAAAGCCTCCGCATCTTTCCAACGGATAATATCCTGATAACGGGTATATTCAGAACAGAGTTCCAGTCTCTTTTCCAATTTAATGGCATCCAAGGTAGCCGTCTTTGCATCCAATCTTGCACGCTGACGCACCTCATTCAAGCAAGCATCAGCTTCGGATTGATTGCCATCCTTCAGGTTTGCTTCAGCTGCCAGTAACAAGACTTCAGCATAACGCATCCAACGATAGTTATTATATGAACACCAAAAACCAGCAGGAGATTCTACATTCGAGAAGCGACGCTTCCACATGAAATAACCTTCATTAATCAAACTCTGCCCTTTGGCAACCTTGACACCTAATTGAGAAATTTGGTCATAGGTTTTCATTGTCTGATTCAACCGATAACCATCTACACCCTCTTCCTGAACAAATGCATCATACAACTTTTTCTGAGGAACCATAAATCCCCATCCGGTACCATTAAACTGATTGTTAGAGCCAGACATATCCAACTTATCAGTGCGCCAATGATTCATCACCTCAAAGAAACTGAACTCATCCATGGAATTACTTGCATCAAAAATACGGTTACTTTCGAGCATACTTTCACAATTATACTCAGCCTTGTAGGTCAAGATATCCTCATAATTTCCATCATAAAGTTTATACTTACTGCTAGCTCTAACCTCATTCAAGACAACAGCAGCTTCATGGAATTTTTCTTGCCATAAATAAGCTTTACCCAATATAGCTTGTGCCAACTGCTTGGTAACACGCCATGTCGTTTTATCATCTACACTCTTCTTTTCCTCCAAGAGTCCTGAATTGATAGCTTCAGTCAGGTCCCGCTCTATCAACGCCCAAATATCAGCCTTAGGCGAACGAGCCAACTGATATTCGGATTTATCAAGTTCATGGTCTACCAATGGTACATCACCCCACATAGAAACTAAATCAAAATAAGCAAAAGCACGGAAGAACTTGGCTTCAGCACAAGCCTTCTTCTTCAAATCAGTATCAGGCTCAACACGTCCCAGAATCACATTCGCCTTATAAATAAGCTGATAGTAGCTTTCCCATACGCCTCCGATAAAACTTTGGTCTGAGCCAAATGAATATTCATTACAGCCTTCCAGCTCTGCATTGTCATTACGACCACCACCACCTGCCCAAACATCGTCCGAAAGGGCATTCTTCATCATCGTATAGTTATAGTATGTACCCTTGAGTTGTATATAAAGCGCATCAGCCGCTGCTTGAGCTTGTTCGTCAGTTTTATAATAAGTGGAAAAGTCCAATACACCTTTTTGAGGTATATCCAATTTGTCTTCACACGAAGTGCCAGCCAATATAAGGAGCGCTCCGAGCATTAAAGAATATCTTAATTTCATATGTTTTTCATTTTAATAAGTTCATAAAAATCAGAATGTCACACTCAAACCAAGAACAACCTTCTTTGAATTAGGATAACTACCTTTATCCACACCTAATGAATTTCCGACACCGGTAACTTCAGGGTCAAAACCAGGATAGTCTGTAAAAGTAAAGAAGTCCTCAAGTGAGCCATATATACGTAGATTTTCAATTGCTACCTTCTTAATCAGTTGCTTCGGGAAAGAATAACCCAACTGAATTTGCTTAATCTTGAAATAAGAGCCGTCAAATACACAGCCGGAAGAAGTCAGATACTTGGTATAATCTGTAGCGCCTGATGCAGGAGTCTTCCCATTGCGATTGCTTTCTGTCCAGCGGTTTTTTGTAAAATAAGTCAGCTGATTCAAATTGTAATCCACACGGTTCAAGCCACAGAATACATCGTTACCTTGAGAACCCGTACCAAACAAGATAAAATCAAATCCCTTCCAAGCTGCATTCAAGGTAATACCATAAGTATAGTCGGCAATTCCCTTACCAATTTCTGTCTTATCATTATCCGTAATACCTTCTACACCATCAATATCTCTAAAGATTGGCTCACCGGTTTTTGAATCCACCCCCATGAAATCATAACCATAAAAATACCACGCAGGCTTACCTACCTCAAAACGGGTAATGGCTCCATAAGTCACATAAGTAGCCCCATCAATACTTGATAAAGACTCATGCATCTTGGTCACTTTATTCTTCAATGTAGCAACGTTGGCACGGACACCATAAGCAAAGTCACCAATACGGTCTTGCCATCCCAGTTCCAATTCAAACCCCTTGTTCGTAATATTACCGGCATTAACTGGCGAGAAACTGTTACCTACTACAGTTGAAGCCTTAATACCCGAAACAATCAGGTCTTTTGTGTTTTTATGGAAATAATCGGCTGTAACAGTCAAACGGCTATTCAAGAAACGGGCATCAATACCTATATTGGTTTGTTCAGAAGTTTCCCATTTAAGTCCGTCATTACCGGTAGCAGACGGAGCATAACCATTGATGTAAGAGAAATTATTATTATCACCTACAGCCAAATGCCCGGTAGCACCAATTGATACATTCCATTTATAACCGCCCAATGATGCAGTAGAACCATTCTGTCCCCAACTGGCACGGAGCTTTAATTGTGACAGCCAGTCTTCAGTTCCTTTCATAAAATTTTCCTCCGAAAGAACCCAACCCAAAGAAACTGCCGGGAAATAGCCCCAACGTTTGTTCTTTGGCAACACAGAGAGGTCAGCAGCATCGGCACGCAGTGAGAACTGAGCCATGTACTTTCCGGCATAGTCATAATTCAAACGTCCGAAGTAAGATAATTTACGAGTATAGGTAGGCTCACCACCACTTACATCCTTTACAGCATCAGATGTAGCATAGGCAAAGTAGAAGAAATTAGGATCATTCTGCAAGAAACCCAAATGCGAAACTCTGTTAATCACATTTCCCCACATATCTGTAGTATCTTCATTATATCCCTTCTTACTTCCGCTAACGCCATAAGAACGGCTCTGACTATAAGAAGTTCCCAACATCAATGTTGCGTTGTGTTTGCCAAAAGAACGGGTGTAGTTCAAAAAGTTCTCCCACTGATAATAGGTTGGGCTATAATCCGAAGCCGAAACCTCCACCCAATCACGTTTAGCCTTGTCAGTATAGTAATAAGATTGCCCCACGCCATAAGAGGAAGTTGAAGCCAAACGATAAGAAAGACGAGAAGTAACGGTAAGCCCCTTGATAGGCATAAAATTCAAATAAGTAGAACCATTGATATTAAAGCCTCTGTTCTTGGTATAAGAGTTGTCACGCATGGCAAAAGGATTGATAGCTTCGGCATTGCCAGTGAAAGCTGACACACCATAAAGGTTGCCGTTTCCATCGCCCAACATATTCTTATGATCCTTATAGATGGTAGCCATATTCAACGGCAAGTCATCAATAGGATAAAGAGGCTTGGTCAGAGGGTCTAATTGTAATACAGAAAGCATCATGCTACCATACTCATTGCCCTCGGCTACGGACTGAGTTTTGTAGTGCTCAATCTGATTATTGGTACCTACCTCCAGCCAAGGTTTGATTTTCCAGCTGGCATTTACCATTCCCGTGAGTCGTTCATAAGTATCGGCATTGCCGACAATCATACCGTCGTTATCAAGGTGGGACAATGACAGATAGAAAGAACCTCTGTCGCTACCACCTTGGAAAGTCACATTATGACGTACCATCGAACTGTTTTCAAAAGCCTCATCGACCCAATCCGTATCGGTTTTTCCATCCCAATAGGTATCAAAAGCACTCTGGGTAAGCTTCTTGTTTTCCAAGAAGAATTCCTTGTACTGCGCAGCATTCATTACTTCGGGTACTTTACCCAAACTCTGTGAAGTATATTGAAAATCGTATGTGATTTTACCGTTTCCTTTTCCTTTCTTCGTAGTAATCAATACTACACCGTTACCGGCAGCAGCGCCATAGATAGCTGCAGAAGCACCATCCTTCAAAACTTCCATAGACTCAATGTCATTAGGGTCGATACCACCAATATCGCTGGCAATACGTCCATCCACTACATACAACGGGTCACAAGAACCGTTAGAGCTTATTCCACGGATACGTACCTGCGGAGAAGCACCCGGTTTGGCCGATGCACTGAGCACCTGCACACCGGCAGTCTTACCCTGCAATGCCTGCTCAGCACGGGTAATGGTACGTGCTTCCATATCTTCTGATTTTACCGAAGATACGGCACCGGTCAGTGAACTTTTCTTCTGCACGCCGTAACCTACCACCACCACTTCATCCAGCGTTTTAGTGTCTTCTTTCAATATCACATTCATTACTCCTGCCACTGCTTTCTTTTCTTGTGTCAGGTAGCCGATGTAGGAATAGACAATCGTCGCTCCTTCTTTTACAGACAAAGAGTAGTTGCCGTCCATATCCGTAATGACACCGTTGGTAGTGCCTTTCTCAAAGATACTCACGCCAATCATCGGCTCGTTCAGGTCATCAGTAACTCTACCGTTCACCTTTACTGTCTGGGCTTGTGCCAGACTGAAAGGAAGACAGATCAATAGGAAGAGTGCCATAGCTGCAAGTCTCTTCCGAGCTGTTTGCTTCAGATTTTGTTTCATTTGATTAAATTAGATTTATGTTAATAATAAAAGGTTTCTTAAGAAAGTGTCAGAACCCACGTGTAGGAAATGCCATCACTACCTCCAGCAGTTCCTTGTCATGGTTATACTTCACTTGGCAATCGTTATTGAAAATCATCGTTGCTCCCTTTTCTGCGGTATAAGGTTCCCACTCGGGTAACCCTTCGGCATTGGGATTGCCCGTACGGGCAAAGTTCAACCACGCGCTGCTCATCTTTTCGCCCAAAGCTTGTGCTTCAGCGCCACCCCCGGTCATGGAAGCGTGGCGCACTACATTGTTGAAGGCAAAGGGAATGTCCATGCAGTGCGTGCTGCGAAACATGCCGTCAAGTACGGGCGATTCCCATGCGAACATGTACATATAGACCGGAGCACCCTGCTGCGCAGCTTTCAGTTTAGCCTGCTCCACAGCACCGGGACGGAACACGAAGTCCACATCCACCAAATCTTTAGGCTGATAGCCGGGGTAGGCTTTCTCGAAAGCGGTAAGGAACTCGTCCGTACGTTCGCCGTATTTCTTTTGCAGGAATTCCACCGCTTTTTCTTTGGTAATGGTACGGAAAGCGGGGACATAAGTACTCATGGTAAATTCGTGCAGAGTAGTGCCAATCATTACCGGAATGCCCTTGCTTTGTGCTGGAGCTTGAGGGTCGAAAGGCTGTACGGGCAGCACATCGCCGTCCACCGTAGGCGCCCAGCCAAAAATGAAGGAAGACACCCCCTCCTTCTCTGCCTCTGCACGCACTTTGGCTATCGCCTTGTCACCGGCGGCAAGCACCTTGTCATACGGCATCTTGCAGAGTTCGTCTATCTGCGAAGCCTTCAGACCAAGTTCTTCCATCACGGCACTGCCAATGCGACGAGAATACTTTTGCTCCATCGTGCGAAGCATAGATCCGCTTTGTACAATGGCTTTATGGAACAAGCCTCTCGCCGATGGCGTGGCAAGTAGCGTAGAGACCTTGCCTCCTCCACCGGATTGACCGAAAATGGTAACATTCCGAGCATCTCCACCGAAGGATTCTATATTCTTATTCACCCATTGCAGTGCCGCCACCAGATCAAGCAGTCCGGCATTGCCCGATTTTGCATATTTATCGCCATAGGCGGAAAGGTCGAGAAAACCCAGGACGTTGAGACGATGATTCAGCGTCACAA
>OHSK01000645.1_pt1 | contig 17068 bp, 20 predicted proteins | sample 1578701 | NCBI WGS metagenome assembly OHSK01 (sample SAMEA3879503, study PRJEB24766) | human gut metagenome | biome: human-associated habitat; feature: feces | place: USA | collected 1985/1987
TCAAAAGCAATCAAGGACGAAGAAATTTCTATAACGACAGTAGAATCTCACCTGATAGGTATAGCAATGAACTCAACACTAAGAAGAAAGATTATACAGGACTTAAAGGAGGTATTTTAATGAAAATCAGAGATATTAAAAAGGCAAGACTTGAACATAGAAGTGTTTACTGTATTGATAAAGACACTTCTGATGTATTAAGATGTAGTGTAGGTTTATGGTACAAGCAATAAGTTGATAGATGTTGCGTTCTCTAAAATCTTTCTAAAAATTTTCTAAAAATTATCCGAAATTTCTTCTTTCGGTTAGTGTTACTATGTGTTATTTAATGTTATTTTGTACAAATTATTGTTCTATAAAGCAAATATGATATGTTAAATAACACTAAAAAATCAGTAATAATCAGTAATAACATCTTGCTTCGACTGCTCCAAAACCGCGTGCCGAGGGTTCAAGTCCTTCTGCCCCTGCCAAGCAAAAAACGGCTTAAACACTGCGTTTAAGCCGTTTTTTTGATATATTTTTATGTGCGGATCTCGGTCTGATTTTCCGCTGTTGATGCTCATTTCAGGCATCAAAATGTTCAACGGTTGCTAATAATTCCAACGATTCCGTCTGCTACATCATCAAAATAGCATCAATTATCATCAACCATATTTTATTAAAGGCTTTGAAGAAAAATAAATTTCCCAAAGTCTTTTCTTTGTTTGCAGCGTAGCAGTTTTTATTTTTTTAATTACTTCTCATCTAAAACAAACATTCCATCGTCAAATAGTTCAATGGTAAAAGAATAACCAGTAGATTTATCGGTGATAAGAAGTGCTGTATCGTTTAGCTTTTCAACATCATAAATTTCTTTATCACGGTAGTATTCCGCAAAATCATTAATATCATAAAATTCTTTATAATACACTTCCCCCTCAAACGGAGTAGCATTTGCAGGGTAGTCAGAATTTGAAAATTCTTCGAGCATATAAAATGGTATGTAAATGTATTCCCCAAATTCTTCTGCTCTACCGACATCTGCAAAAAGCGAGTAGTTGTAATCTCCGTTATTTGAAGAATTGTATTTGACATAAAAATTACCGTTTGTTGTTTCAAGTTTCATATAGCCGGTAGAAAGTGTGTGGTAAATGTTAATCGCTGTATTAACAGCGTCGGCACTCTCAAGCTCCTTTTGTAACTCTGAAAAGCTGAGGTGCGTTGTGAAATTTGAAAAGTTTCCTGTATCAGCATAATTATAAACATCAATCGGTATGGTAAGGCTTTTGCCGGTAATGAGATTTTTGGCATAAATTTTATTACTGCTATGTAATCCCCCACAGGCTGAAAGCAGACTACTGCAAACTATAAAGCCAATCAACAAGAGCGTCATCTTTGTTTTCTTCATTTTGTTCAAACTCCTTATAATTAATTAATTCCCGTATAGAATCATCGAGCAGACCATAATGATTAAGTATTTTAAGTTCTTTGTTGTCAGAACCAACGACAAAATATTCAACTAAGGTGTGCTCACCTGCTCCCAATAAGCCCATCATCTTACCATCCTCAGAAACAAGTGTATAATCCACTTTAAAGATGTATTCTTGATTTTCTTTATCTGCCCAAAAAAGTTCAGCGTTATTTAAGTCACAGCTTTTAACATTATTTAAAAATACATCAATACTGCTTTTGTCAATATCTTCAAAGCATGACAAATATTCTTCAGTATTCTTTGTATTCAAAGCATCAATATAATCAGTAATTGGAGTTACGACTTGTTGCTTTAAGTCTTTGTTGATAATTCCATATTGCATAGCGTAGGTGTTGTTTTTCTTCATCACTAAAATTCTGAACGGGTTTGTATCATCTGTATTGGGGGTAACAAATATAATACCGCTTGTTAAGTTTCCGTCCTCATACTGTACTTCATATCCGCATTCTTCATAAAACTTAACTATATCAGTAAAAACCGAGGTGCTTTCATTGAGATAAACATAACTGTCGAATGGATTATTATTTGTTTCCAAAGTATAAGTTGCATCGTTGGTTTTCTCGTAAGTAAAGTAATGGCTTGTTAAATGAGTAGGATACCATATATTAATACTTTCATATGGAATATCATGGTCTATTTCGTTAAATTCTCCACTTTCGCTCATCACAACATACACATCATCTACGATGTTCTCATTTTTATCACATACATTTTTACTAAAGAGAATATAAGGGCAATTCTCATTATACTTTGCAAGAAATTCTCTATTGTTCAATTTAATTAATGTAATTTGGGGATTACTTTCGCTTAATGCGTTCATTATTTCTTCAGCAGATAAATCTGATTCAAATGCAAGCATACTTCCTTTGCTTGGTGTCAGTTTAATATTGTCAATATTTAATACTGCTTCATAATCATTTACATAATTATACACTTTTATATTTGGCTTTTCATTTTCTGTTGCACAAGCAGTGAGCTGAACAAACAAAATAATTATAATAATCAAAGACAATACTTTTTTCATAATAACCTCTTTTATTAAAATTCCTACATATTTAGCAACTTTCTTTTAATGGTAAGTTCAATATAATTCATCATCAACATTGAAATCAACGGCAAACTCAGCAACAAGAAACTATATAATCTGATCTTTGCCTCAACAGAAGATACTCCATAAAGCGTTACATAATGCATTTCGTACAGCATTTTTGAAACCATGGATGTATCGCTGAAATCTACAATTCTGAATATAATAAAAATTGATAAAAGCAACACAACCGAGACGGAACCTATAATAATTGATATCACACTGATTGTTTTACTAACCTTTACACCTGCCTGTTTAAGTAAATGCTTGTAATACAACATCATAATCTCAAACAGAATAACAGGTACTACTACAAAAAATTCATACCAATAATCAATTCTTAAAGCTAAAAACAATGGCATAATCAGCAGGAAAATAACACTTATAGTTATTGCTGTAAATCCGCTATATGCTATGTCTTCCGACAAATATATGATAGTGTTCCCTTCATTTCTATAAACGATTTTATAGACTATTTCTGACAATAAGCAAATTCCACACCCCGAGAACATCATTATCTGTCCAAAGAGCCGAGTGGATTCATTATTTTCATCTATTAAATCACATCTGACCAGAAAGAATGAACCAAATACCACTAATACTAAACCAAGGATAATACCAATCTTATATGCATACAAAACTCTCTTGTTAATTTTATATGAAACTTTAGAGGTAGTGTTTTCTTTTGTGTTTGTGTAATTATCCTCTATTCCATATAGCTCGTTTATTGTTATTTTAAGTACTTTAGCAATATCAGGCATTAACAATGCATCCGGAACCTGATTTCCTATTTCCCAGCGTGATACAGTCTTGTCTGATACAGACAGCATATCGGCAAATTCCTTTTGTGTTAAGCCAAGCTTTTTGCGGTGTTGCTTTATTATTTCATTAATAGTCATATATCCATCTCCTAAAGTTTTATAAATAAATAATATCAAATCAGGAACAGAGAGGAAACATCGTGCTTGCTGAATTAATTCTCATTTTTTGAGAATTGGCTTTAGAATGCATATATATTACGCTAATATGCCTTTCTGTTAATACACAATAATTGACAGTTAACCTCGCCTATGATATGCTATATTATAACAATTTAGCATTATGTTTGCAAATTCAATTATATCAATTATTTTTGCACTATCTGCAATAGAGGATTTATGACAAAGTGCCGTTTCTGGGAAAACCGATATTTACCAATTGAATACAGTCTTGATAAAATCCAAAGCAACGAAGGATTTTTTTCTTTATGCCTTGTTAAAAAAGGCGTAGCAACTCTTGAAATTGACAACGAGAAGTGTTATCTTTCTGCCCCTGCAATGATTTGTGTTAATCCGGACAAAAAGATTACAATCTTAAAGTCAAATCATTTGCAAATAAAAACCATTCTATTTACTCCGGATTTCATTAACAGAAATCTCTCTGTAGAAAGTATTTTGTCTTATGATTATGAAATTAATTGCAAGCTTTTTGATTTTCCGAGTTTTGATTTGTTTTATCAGACAAACAACTTTTACAATTGTGTAATTCCTTTTGATGTAGAAGAACTTAGCAAAGTTGAATACCTTTTTGACAGCATTATAGAACAGCTTTCAGTACAGCCTGATAATATGTGGTCTTGTAGAGCAAGAATGTCTGTTATTAGAATTTTTGACTATGCTGCAAACCTCTACAAAGAAGCTTTTGAAATAAATCAGGAAAGCGATACATTAATTGACTGTATCCTTACTTTTATTGAATTTAATCTTGAAAAACAATTTACAATTGACGATTTATGTCGTTGGTATAATACCAACCGCACAACCCTTATGACTGAGTTCAAACATATAACAGGAAAAACAATTAATGAGTTTGTTATTGATAAGCGTATTAGTGTTAGCAAAAAGATACTTGAATTCACCAATATATCTATTGAGGAATTATCGGAGAAATGTGGTTTTTCAAGCCAGTCATACTTCACAAGAACATTTAAAAAGAAAACAGGTCTTTCTCCAACACAATATCGCAAGCAAGCCATTGAAAAACGAATTGAAAAATTTCAAACTTAGTCCTATGTTTTTTCTATTCTTTGTTTACAGCATAGCAAAAATTTACATCGGATTTGAAGTGGAATTCAAGTCCGATGTTTTTGTTTTGATGTTAAGTTATAATTCAAACCCATCAGTTATTCTGTTCAGCAGTCCGAGTACCTCGCCTGTTCTCAATCCTGTGTTCAGCATAAGAATGTATGCGGCGACTTGCTGATATTTTCTTTTACCGTTTGAGAAAGTGCTGAACGCTTCATCTTTGAATATTTTAATCTCTTCCAGCGTGAACACCGTTATGGTTTCGCGCGTCGGAAGATTTTCTTTGTCCTGCGCTTTCATTTCAAGCGTTCCGGTGAATTCTCCGACCTCCTCCATCATTTGATAGTCCGAAGTGTCGATCATCATTTCTCTCATCTCAATGAGCGAGAATACTTTTGCGTTGTCGTTCATTTGGTTCTCCTTTCTACTTCCCGAAAAGAAAAGTTTTCGCCGCCCATATAGGTAGGTGTGTTAAGATAAACTTCTTCTTTTTCGGTTAGTTATTTTTTTATTTGTCTATTTAGTTATTTATATATAGGAGCTGCTCCTGCCGCTCACGCTGACGGCGCTTGCGTTCGGCTGCCTTCTGCCGTTTGATTATGTCGGCACATTTGTCGCAGTAGCGTTTGTTTCGAGCCTTGGAATAAAAGCGTGAGCCGCAGCTTTGACAACGCTTGTAATCGTTGTCGCAGATTAGCACCCGATACAGTTCCTTGTCGAGAGGAAGCACAGCGTCCTTGAAATGGTTGCAGAAAATGTGATACTTGGAAATCAGCTGCACACAGGTGTGCGTTTCTCCGTCGTCGAGCAACAGACAGTTGCCGTCCATACAGTTGCAGCACTCCCCCCTGACCAAGCGGCTGACCTTCCGAAACTGTCCTGCCTTAATTTCAATGAGCATTTGACCTCCTTTCCTGTCACGCTTAATAAGTCCGAAAATGCGATGGGGAATATAAATTACTCTCCTTCGTGCGTTTCGTCGCTCAGAGGGCGCATTTTGAGCGGCTTATGAGAACTTAAAAGCGTGACATCAAACTGTATGTTATGTGTCACACTGCCAAAGCGTACTTTCCTGACAGGCAATCCTGCTCGACGCTGTGCCGTCAGCCTTCCGGCTGCGCTCGCTCCGTAGAGGTCGTGGCGGTTTATCCTTCGCTTGGCAGCTATTCAGTTGTAGGCTTGTTTCGGCGGGTATCACATCCTTTCTAAATATCCCTTCACCCTATACGCAAAAAAATCAGGGAAATTATAAGCCTTTTCAAAAAGTTTTTTGAAAATCTGCTTCTTTTACAAAAAGGGCTCTTCGGTTTTGTTGATTATTCAGTTTTGTTTTTGTCCTCCATATATAAGGGAATGGGAAAACACTTTTTGCAACCGTTTTTAAGAATTTTTCAATGCCCTCCATTATGTATGGAGTGGGAAGGCGTGTTTTTCAGGGTAGCACTAAATGTTTTGTAGACTTGCATAAAACCGGTTCTTGGTTTTTGTGAATTACAACAAGTTGATTATTACCCCATCCACTTATACCCAATGGGAGAGGTCGAATTTTAAGTCTGTTTCAAAAATTTTTTGCAAAAAATAACGCCTGCTGAAAAGCAGACGATTAATTCATAAAAGATTTTACGAAATTGTATTCATTGTTACAAAAAAAGTCTCTGTTTGAAATTGAATAATCAGCATTAAAATGATATCATTATATCAAGATATTTTGATATCAAGTTGAGGTGAAGTCAGTGGATGAAAAAACAAAACAGGTACAAGTCCGTCTTACACCTGAAATGCACAGTAAGTTAAAAGGGACACTGGCTTTAAACGATCGAAAGCTTGTTGACTTTTTTAACGAAGCTGCCAAAGCTTATTTGACCGATAAATCAGCTTATGAAAAAATGATTGAAAAAATTTTAGGAGGAAAATAATATGCCTGAAACAAAAGTTATTGTAATTCCGGAAGGAAAGATTTGTGACTATGTTGACGGAAAATTCCGCAATGACACACCGGAGGAGTACGTTAGACAGACAATTGAAAAGCGTCTTGTTAATGAGCACAAGTATTCTCCTAAACAAATCCGAATTGAGTACACTTTGCAACTGGGTTCAAGAAAACCTCGTGCTGATATTGTTATTTTTGATAATTCAGATATTGAGCAAACTCAAAATAATATTAAGCTAATCATCGAGTGTAAGAAAGAAACAGTTGACGCTCGTAATGCAAAAGACGGCGTTGAACAATTGAAATCCTATATGTCAGCTTGTCCTAATTGCGAATGGGGTATGTGGACTAACGGAAAGCAAAAAGAAGTTTTTCACAAATATGTTGATGATAAAGGCAATCTTGCTTTTATGGATTACAATGACATTCCTTCTGCCGACGGCAATCTGGATGACATTAACCGTCCTAAAAGGTCTTCGCTGAAGAACGCCTATGATGATAATCTTCTTTTTGTGTTTAAAACCTGCCATAACCATATTCACGTCAATGACGGCTTGCAAAAGCAGCCTGCCTTTTTTGAGCTATTAAAGGTTATTTTCTGCAAAATAGAAGATGAGCGTAATATTCCTAAGCCGTTGGAGTTTTATACCACCTCCGAAGAACGTTCCAATCCTGATGGTCAGCTTACGGTTAGAAAACGAATTTCCAAGATTTTTGAAAGAGTCAAGAGAAAACACGGAAAGATTTTCGATGCCAATGATGAAATAAAGCTCTCTCCCCGTAGTCTTGCTTATATTGTTAGCGAACTTCAAAAATATAGTTTATTAAATACTAACATTGATATCAAAGGAAAAGCCTATGAAGAAATTGTAGGCGCTAATCTTCGAGGTGATCGAGGAGAATTTTTCACGCCGAGAAATGTTATGAAAATGGTTGTGGAAATGATTAATCCCAAAATTGATGAGAAGGTTTTGGACAGCTCCTGCGGAACCGGCGGATTTCTTGTAACCGCTATGACACACGTTATAGCACAGCTTGAAAAAGATTTCTCTAAGGATATTGGATGTGAAAGAAAAGATTGGGATAGCGATTCTGTCAGAGCTTTTCAAGATAGAATATCGGAAATGGCTGCTACCAATTTCTTTGGCTTTGACATAAATCCCGATCTTGTAAAAGCTACCAAAATGAATATGGTTATGAATAACGATGGAAGCGGTAATATTTTGCAAACCAACTCTTTATTACCGCCTCACGAGTGGAGCGATGACTTCAAAACAAAACTTGCAGAAGCGCTTGGTGTAAAGAAATCTGATATAAGAAACCACACCACCTTGGAATTTTTCAACGTAATCGTAACTAACCCGCCCTTTGGAAGCAAAATTCCGGTTAAAGACAAAAATGTACTTGAGCAATTTGAATTAGCGCACATTTGGGATAATGATAAAGCAAATAACAAATGGACGATGACAGAACGTTTGCAATCGTCTGTCCCTCCTGAAATCCTGTTCATTGAACGTTGTACTCAGTTGCTTGTCCCTGGCGGAAGAATGGGTATTGTTTTGCCTGATTCGATTCTCGGTTCACCGGGATTAGGCTACATCAGAGAGTGGCTGATTAAAAATCATCGAATCGTTGCCAGTGTCGATCTTCACGTTGATACTTTTCAGCCTCGTAACGGCACACAGACTTCTGTGTTGTTCCTGCAAAAGAAAACAGAAGAACAAAAGCAAACGGAAGAAACAAGCGGGACAATGGCTGACTACAATATATTTATGGCTATGGTTGAAAAGGTTGGTCACGATAAACGTGGTAATCCTATTTTCAAGCGTGATCCGGAAGGTAATGAAATACTCGTTCCCGATACAAACAGTGTTTTGGTTTTAGGTGAAACCAGCGAAGGCGATAAAACTGTCTCTCATCAGCAAAAAAAGAAAGTTGAGGATGACCAAACACCTGATGTTCCCGAGATTTTCGCAAAATGGAAGCAACAGGAGGGTATAGCGTGGTAAACAGTAATTTGGCACACAAATTAGATAATGAAAATACTATTGACGTTGAAACAAATGATATACCATTGAAATGGTGTTCAGTGTCTTTGTCTGATGTTATTTTTCGTGGTAAACGTCTTGAAGCAAGTGTTTTCGATGTAGAGGCAATACAAGCATTAGCACTGATTAATAATGGCAAATATAAAACGGTACCATTATACGGAGATCAAGGAATTGTCAACAAAGCACATTACGGCAGTAGATTAAAAAGGAACTATGTAACACCTGAACACGAGAACAGCATAGGATTTATCAGTAGTTCTGAAATGTTGGACATATATCCAAGACCTGTAAAATTTATGGTTGATGGAGAAAAAGTTCACGACTTGCATGTCAAAGAGGGAACCGTTCTGTTATCCCGTTCTGGAACAATAGGCAATGTGACTTTTGTAAATAAGACACTTTCAAAATTTCTTGTTAGTGAGCATGCAATTCGTTTGGAATGTACAGATAATTCTGGTTATGTATATACATTTCTAAAAACTAAAATTGGCAAAAAATTAGTTTGCTCAAATATTTACGGAGCTGTTATTCAGCAAATAGAACCAGCGCATCTGACAATGGTACCTGTGCCTGATGCACCAAAGGAAATCAAAGAAAGTATACATAATCTTATTGTCGAATCTTTCAAATTGCGTGATGAATCAAACGAATTAATTGACCAAGCGACAGCCTTACTTATTGATGAATTGAAGTTGCCATCTATAAGCGAGTTTAAACAAAATAATATAAAAAATTCTGCAAACGTAAATGCATTTAACGTTAAACTGAGTAATTTAGCCGGTCGTGTAGACGCTTCTTATCACTTACCTATCGTGGATGCGATTGTTAATCATCTACGCAAATATGCCGAAGAAGTTACAACAGTTGGTGATGAACGAATTAGTTCTGATATTATTCTTCCGGGCAGATTCAAAAGAGTTTATGTTGATGAGGGATTTGGTAGAGTGTTTATTGGCGGAAAACAGTTATGGGAGTTGGATCCAACTAACAAGAAATACCTGTCATTAACTCATCACGGCGATCGTATTTCCAAACAGTTGGAATTACACGAGAATATGACACTCATAACTTGTAGCGGTACCATTGGCAAGGTTGCGCTTGTTGGAAAGCATTGGGAAAATTGGACTGCAAATCAGCATATTATCAGAGTTGTGCCTGCTGATTTAAATATTGCAGGATATCTTAATATCTTTCTATCATCTGATTACGGAAATGTTTTAATTAGACGATTTACATATGGCTCTGTAGTAGACGAAATAGATAATAACCACGTTAGTCAAATTGCTATTCCTTTGCTCAAAAACAAAGATGTACAAAAACAAATCAATGATTTTGCTCTGGAAGCGAATCAGAAACGCTATAAAGCTTACAAATTAGAACAGCAAGCTCTTGATATAATGGACAATGAAGTGATTTTTGCAAAGTGAGGTGTATAAAATGCCCGGCTATAAAGATTGGATCGAACAAGCAGATATAAAAGTTGATTACTATTCAGCATTTATGAAGGCTTGGATAGCATTTAATGCCTGGTATAATTTCAGCGGTGAAATCCCATTGGGTACTGATAGAAAATGTATTGAGTATATCATTGAACACACCAACCGCTTTAAGACATACATAAATAATCTTTTGGCTAATACCGGCACAGAAAGTGATTCATTTAAAAGTAGCTTAGCCAAACTACACGAATCATTATTGGCGTCTTCGATAACTTCTCAAGAATACTTTGGTGTAGCTCAGATTATCTCATTTGCAGAAGTGCCAATAAAGAACACTAATAATCTGCACCAGTTTGATTACTATACTTATCACTATGTATGTAAGAGAGAGCACGGAAAACTAATAACTATTATTCAAAAATTGTCAGATCAGAGAGAAGTGTTTCGATATGAACAAGTAGGCTTTGATGAAAAGGAATTATCACAACAATCATCTTATAATTCATTAACCTTTACACAAAAACAAACTGTTCTTAGTTGCTACAGACAGTTAATTCCTTATCATAGGAAAAATGTCTTATGCATACATCCTAACCCAAACAACTCAAATGTTATAAAAATAGGCAATTATGATTTTATTAAAGATATTGAAGAGATAAGCAGAGCTATCATTACCGTATTGTATATGCTTCGCTGTTGCCTTGCACACGGCGATTTTACTCCGGATGCTCTTTCCCAAAATGTATATAGATATGCTTATGAAGTATTATTAGCCCCATTGAAAAAGTTAAAATAACACAACAAGCGTGTAAGCAGAATCAACTCCTGCTTACACGCTCATTTCATTTTATCTCTTGTTCAGTTTCATCAAACAGCGGACTGTCAAAGAATTGTCGAACGGTGATTTCAAAACCGTCGCAGAGTTTCTTGATCGACACCACGCCCGGATTCTGGCTCTTTTGGTTGAGCATACTGTAGATGGTTGACGGCGAAACACCTGAAATATTTGCAAGGGCATTGACAGCGATGTGTCTCTCACGGCACAGCTCCAAAATGCGCTGCGCAACAGCTTCTTTTGTTCTCATAGCCTTCTCCTTTGCGATTTATCGTAATTCAATTCTACAAAAATGTGCGATAAATCGTGTGGGATATATCGCAATTATAAAGATTATGTGTTATAATTTACGATATATCCCACAAAGGAGATTATTATGTTTTCAGTTTATACGGTTTGCTTTTTCGGGCATCGTCAGATAGATGATTTTAGGATAGTTGAACAAAGGATTGAACGGCTAATAGATAAGTTGCTTAATGAACACGAATATGTCGAATTTCTCGTCGGACGTGACGGCGAGTTTGACCAACTTGTTACCTCTGCAATTCGACGTTGCAGAAAGCACTTGGATACAGCCAACTGCTCTGTCACTTGGGTTATGCCTTATCTGAAATCGGATTATATCAAGAACAGGAAATGCTATGATAACTACTACGATTCTGTTGAGGTCTGCGAGCAATCCGCTAATGCTCACCCGAAATCTGCTATTCAAATCCGAAACAGAGCAATGGTTGACCGTTCCGATTTGTGCGTTTTCTGCGTTACGCATAAGAGCGGCGGTGCTTATCAAACGCTTCGATACGCAAAAAAGTCAAGTTCAAATATCGTCAATCTTTTTGAATGATTCTACTTTTCGGTTACAGTTTTGTATTTCTGTATGAAGAAAGTTTGTGTTTAACCATTATGCTGTTATCATATATGATAACAAATCAGTGAGGTGATTTATATCAAAGTAAGTGATGATGTTGTTAAAAAGCGTCAAGCGATAATATCAAATATAGTTGAAATAAGGCTCGAAAAAGGACTTTCTCAAATGGAACTAGCTAAACGCACCGGTATGCACCGATCAAATATCTGTCGAATTGAAAGCGGACGTCAAAATATCTCTCTTGATACTTTAATAAGAATATTTGACGCACTTGGAATAGATATTTCGATTGAACTGAAAGATAAATAAGAATACGCTTTTAGAAAATCACCTAAAAAACAAAAGCTGATGTAATTCAATTAAGAACCACATCAGCATTTGTGTTAATTATAGATTATTTCAGCGTTCACAACTTCTCTCGCTCGCTGGACAAAATTATTCATCTTGCGTACCCACAGCAACTGGTCGGTTGCTTTGAGTTGTTCGGTGCAGCCTTCTTCCTTTGCGAAAGCCTGCACAAGCTCGTCGTACATCTTCTGCGCCTGTTCATCAATGTCGGCAAGGTATTCGTTCAGCCTACATTTTGTGAGCAGGTTGGTATAAAGAATCGGGCGACTTCTTTTGATATAGCGAAGGTGTTGTTGTCCCCACAAGCCGATTGGTCGGTTATCCTGTTCGGGAAGTGTTAAATTCGGCAGCAAATAATCTCCTTGACGTGTATATGTAATCTCCATTGTCAAACCCCCTTAATCTTAATCTTTTTAGCTTTGGCTTTTGAAATTCTAATAAGCAGTTCATCTACGATGTCGGTGTACTTACCTCGTGAGATAAGATCGTTTCCCAATTCAATCAGGCTGTTGATAACGACTCTATGTTCCTCTGCTGTGAGGTAAATATGATATTTAGTTTTCATAATTGAATCTCCTATTTTATAACAAATTCAGCGGGCGTTCATCAATCAAAAATTCTACCATTTTTCTACCAAAATCATTTATCAAACAGATTTAGGCGTTGTTATTGATTCCCATTAATTTTATGACAATCCGCAGTTTAAGGGCATTTAAGCAGAAAAGTGATTATATAAAAATACTCAAATTTGCTCCTGTTCCGCTTCAAGTCCTTCTGCCCCTGCCAAGGTAAGATGTCTCAAAAATGGCTTAGATAAGCCGTTTTTGAGACTTTTTCTTTTTGCAGAAATATTGCAAATTATATCAACGGATTTTAAACCTTTGATATGTAAATCCTATATTCGTTTCATATTTTTGATGGCATTTACATTTGGGAGGACATTCTCGGATTTCTATCGGAACATTAATGTTGTTATTTTCTATTGAATCCTTAATTGCCTCATACGCCAGAGAAAAATACTTTTGTCCATCTTCTCCGGGATTATCAATAATAATCTTCTTCAAATACTGAAAAGAAATCGGTTTGCTTATATTTCTGACGGTAATATGATTACCGAAATCTCCCTTATGAAAACCATAATACAAGCTGTCAACATCAGGAAAATATCGTTCCTCATAAGGAATGTCTTCATCCCAATTTGCAGGATTTTCCTGAGTAATGCATATATCATAATCTGCAACCTCATCCAAAACATATACGGAATAAACAAATGTTATTACGCCGTAATTGTTCACATCCTTTGCACGCTCATGTATGTCAACCGAATCAAAGAATATGTCATTGTATATATTGAATTTTTTATCAATGTCGTCACTTTTCTGATCTGTTTGAGGGAGATTATATTCTTCAACCGTTTCTCTGGACAATAGTCCGCCATTATTGATAAAAGTTAATGACGTTATTACCGAATTCACATGAAATAATTCTGTAACACCTTTGTGTATAAGTACCTTTTTGACTTCTGCAACTTTCATAAATAAATTCTCTCCTTTCAAAAAAGCTGTCACCGATAAAGAAAATTACAATGATTAATTAAGATATTCCGTGTAATTCCTGATACAATGTTTTTGCATAAGTATCGGTCATTCCGCATATATAATCAGTTACAAGCAAAAGACGAAGATATAATTTTTCCTCCTTTGTTTTTTCTCTGGAATGATGTCTGTATGCGCTCATATAGTTTTGTGAAATTATATTCATCAGGCGTCTATCCAACGCATTTTGCTCAATTTCGGTATCGTAACTGATTGCCGCATTCACAAACTTATCAAGCAAAAAATCTATTATTGTACCTGCTGATATTTCAAGCTTTTGGATATGTTGTGACTCAAACACTTTTTCTGCTGTAATATTCCCCAAAGCTTTCATAAGTACATTGCCATGTGATACTTTTAATATTTCACTTTTGAATGTTCCGTTCATAATGTCAATATAATTTGATGTAAATCCATATATTGCACAACTAATCAAAAAGCCCTGTATACTGACTATCCAATTTTGTACCGCATATAGATCCGGATTGGCAATTTTCTTGCTTTTTGCAATTTCATATTTATTTTCAAGTGTTTTCACAGCATCCAAATAGCATCCTTTTTCCTCACCTTTACACATATTGAGATATGCATCTTTTTTAAGTTCTTCAAGAATCATATCATATGTCAGATAATTTTTCTTTACAGCATCTTCTATGTCCGCTGTTCGATAAGCTATGTCATCAGCCGCCTCAAGCAGAAATGTGAGCGGATATCTGCAACCTACAGCTCCTGTGGATTCACTTATATCATCATACAAGTCCTTTTCTGCATAATAATACCCCATTTTCTTATTCTTGATATCTCCGCTTTCGGTATTAATATCACATGAAGAAACAGGATATTTTACAATTGTATTTAAAAGAGCGTATGTTAAATGCATTCCATTTTCGTCAACAAGGTAATGCAGTTTTGTTAAAAGTCTTAACGCTTGTGCATTACCCTCAAAGTTGTAAAAATCATTACACATCTGTTCATTGAGCAAATCTTTGACATAATTTTTACCAATTTTTAAGTTTTCAAGATTATTCTTAAACCATATTCTTATTGAATATTCGCCAAAATGCCCGAAAGGCGGATTTCCTATATCGTGAATCAATCCCGCACATTCAAGGATACTGCAAATTTTATTAATATCCTCATTTGAAGGTTCAAATTCAGAACGAAAGCCACTTTTATTTTTAAAACTGTCTATATGATCTATAATGTACAAAAAAGACGACTGTCCCAAAGATTTTGCGAACGAAGCAACTTCGAGCGAATGCGTAAGCCTTGTGCGGACAAAATCACTTTTATCAAGAGGAAAAACCTGTGTTTTATCCTGTAATCTTCTAAAAGAAGCACTTCCGATTATTCTGTGATAGTCCTTTTGAAATTCATTACGCATATCATTATTATTTTTCTTATTATTTTTATTACTTTGATTGCATTGACGCTTTTCACATAATAATTTTTTCCAATCCATATTGTTTCCACCTTCTTTTTCTTAATGAACTACATCTCTATGCTTTATCTTCCAACTTGAATATATCCTGTACCTTTTTTACATTGTCATCAGGTGTGTCTACCTTTTGCAACAAATCTAAATAAAAAGCTTTTATATCATGGTCTTTTAAAATCCATAGCACTTGATTGTTACTAACAGCAATCTCAAATAATAATTTAATTTGTTCGGATGACCACTCATTATATGCACTCAATTTTTTTACAATCGTGTGCGTACTGATAAAATCAGAACTGTTTTCCAATGCATATATCAAATCTTCTTTTGCTTTTTCTTCGTCGGTCTGAATACAATTCTTATTAACATTTTCTGCTTCATTCTTACATTCATAATGGTAGTTTTCAAGTTTTTCATTATATGCTGTTCTGTCTATGATGGATTTGATGAGTAAATCTAATTCAGTTCCTTCAGAATAATCTGCAGGAACAAAATATTTTATTCTGTTATCATTCATCATTTTATAGACTTTCTTTTTATCAATTGTGTCCGGATTATAAACACCAATTGAATGTCCGCCGTATGTATTCACCAATTTCATACACGGAATATCTGTATCGCTGTCACCGATATACACCATATTTCTGAACGGCACTCTTATATCCTCCGGTGCAAAATAATCATTAACACACGGATCATTCACATCTAACACGCCTTTTTCAATTCTAAAGAGAAATTGAGTTTTATTGGTGTAGTTTACAACCTGAGCAGGCCACTTTGCTACTCCTTTTTCATTAAAATAGAATGAACTTGCATAGATTTTTTCAAAAGCGCCGTTCTTGGCTATCTGAGTTCCTTCAATCATTTCTTTCAAACCGGAAGAAATAATATAATGCTCAACTATTACACCATTTCTAATTCCATAATCTCTGATTCGTTCAAACCACTCGGCTACACCGGAGAATAATTTCACTTTGGAACCATACTCTTCCAACTTCTTTCTGTTAAACACAAAGTTTCCTTCTGCTTCAACCATCATCTTATACATGTAGGCTAAATTTTGATCCATTTTGTTTTCTTCAGCAAGTTCATTAGATTCAAGCCAAAATTTTTTAACATCGTAATTTACTGACTGAATATATCCCTGCGCCTGCATATCATCCGGAGATAGCGTTTTATCGAAATCATAACATATTGCCAATACCGGCTTGTCTTCTTTTTGCTTTCTTTGATATTCTTGAGTTGTCATCTAATAATCCTCACTTTCATTGTTATATGTTTTTATTAAAAATTATTGTGTGATAATATATCACACAATAAAAACTCATTCTTCTTTGGTTCGTCAATCAGATGTTATTTTTTGAATGTTGACTTACAAAATAATACCTACAAATTTATTTTAGTATGCAATTCAATTTACAGCAAGCTATATATATCATTCACCTTTATAATACCACTAATAACAATATTTTGCAATACTTTTCAATTTTTTTATTCATTGTTTACATTATCTATTAATACTTTTACACAAATCAAACAGGAGAACATATCTTCGCAATATGTTCTCCTGTATAATAAACTAAATTTCCTTTATCAAATATTCTTCGACTTTTATCCCAGTATGTTATTATAAATATTCCAAGTAATCCATATGCTTTCTGTTTTGCCATGATAAAATCCTCCTGCATTTTTAAATTTATAAGTCTTTCAACCTGTTATCAACATTATACCAAAGAACGCTGTCCCTCTATCTCCCCTTTGCTCGCAAAAACAGCCCTGCAAATGGGTACAGGGCTGTAAATTTAAAGATTTATTCATTGCTTATCAGATTTAATCGTCTGTAGCTTTGAAATTTATTTTATTTTTGGTCGCAAAGGTGTGTGCATAGGAATCTGTCGGGGCGTGGATTGTTAGGTCTTTTGAGTCTTTGAAGGCAGATT
>OHSK01000646.1_pt1 | contig 17066 bp, 20 predicted proteins | sample 1578701 | NCBI WGS metagenome assembly OHSK01 (sample SAMEA3879503, study PRJEB24766) | human gut metagenome | biome: human-associated habitat; feature: feces | place: USA | collected 1985/1987
GTCGAGTAGGGAGAGACGGAGCGAGTTTTTGGCTTCCGTTGCCGTCAGTTCATCGTCTGCCAATTGGGCTTTGATATCATATAATTGAGATTGCGGCGCCTTGCCGTTTTCTATCAGAAGCAATGTCCGGTCTTCCTGCTCGCGGGTCAGGCGGATTTGCTCCTGAGCAATCTTATGAATTTCCTTGTTCAGCAGGATCTGGAAATAGCAGCTTGTGACATTCAACGATAAATCGTTTTCTATAAGTTCCTTATCAGCTTCGGCTGCCATCAGGTCGAACTTGTTGCGTGATACGGATGCGCTCCGCCGGAAACCGGTAAAAAGAGGCATTTCTGTGCTTACGGAGAAGGAAGAACTTTGTGTATTGCTGTCTTCGTATGCATTACTGCGATTGAGTGAGCGTCCGAAGTCGAACTTCTGAGAAGTTCCGGCACTGAGGTCGGGCAGGAAGCTGTTTTTTAAAGTGCTTTTTTCTACTTTTAGTTTTTCAATGCGGTTCCGGCTTTGTTTTACTTCAATATTGTGCCGGATGGCGTGATCGATACACTCTTGGAGAGACCATCTTTTATTTTGTGCCTGTACATTGCCGATAAAGGCGAAAGTCGTGATTGCCACGCTTATCATCATTAATTTCTTCATAAAAATAACATCGTTTGATTACTGTATGATTCTATTGCTTTGTTGTTGCAAAAATAGAACAATGACAGATCAAACGATGTTATGGAAATGTTATCGCTATGTTAAGATTATTCGAACATGGCAAACTGCTCGTTCCAAAGCCTGAAGTATGAGCCGCCTGCATCGTAGAGCTGGCTGTGTGTGCCGGTTTCTGCCACTTTACCCTTGTCAATTACTACAATGTTGTCGGCACATCTCACTGTAGTCAGTCGGTGGGCAATAATGATTACAGTTTTCCCCTTTCCGGCCAGTGCATCCAGTGTTTCTTTTACATAACGTTCGGCTATGGAATCCAGTGAGGAAGTGGCTTCATCGAAAATCAGGATTTCCGGTTCTTTATACAGGGCGCGGGCTATGGCAAGTCTCTGACGCTCGCCTCCGGAGAGGGTTGCGCCATGTTCGCCTATTTGAGTCATATAGCCGTTGGGCAATCTGTCTATAAAGTCCATCAGGCCGAGCTGCCTCATCAGGTTGCCAATCCGTTTCATATCGGGTTCCATGTCACCAAGCGCAATGTTTTCAACAACGGTTCCGGCAAACAGTTCAATCTGTTGGGGGACGGTGCCCACCCGGCGGCGGAGGCTGCGGTTGTCAATCTGTGCAATGTCATAGTCTCCAATGCGGATACGTCCGGATTGAATGGGGTAGATGTGCTGCAAAAGGGAAATCAGTGTTGTTTTACCCGAACCGCTTTCTCCGATGACGGCGGTAGTCTTGCCCTTTTCTATGGTTAGATTCAGTGAGTTGAATACTTCCTTGCGTGAACCATATCTGAAAGAAACATTCTCAAAAATGATGTCGCCCATCATATCCGGTTCCAGAATGATCTTTTGTTCATTGTCCTGCTCTCTTTCCAAATCCATAATCTGAAACAGACGGTCGGCGGCTATCAATGCATCCTGAATAGTCTGGTTGGATGATATCAGCGAACCGATGGGCGAGATGACGTAACCGACCAGAGAATAGAATACCATGAGCGTGCCGGGTGTCATCTCTTGATCGATAACCAGAATGCTGCCCAGCCACAAGATAGCGATTGTGATTCCTGTAGATACGAATTGGATGCCTCCTTGTGCCATGATGGAACCGTAAATACTTCGGTAAGTATTCTTCAATAAATGTACAAAACGACTTTCTGTCTTCAGGTTAGCATACTCTTCGATACCGAAACGCTTAATGGTTGAAATGGAGTTGATGGATTCTACTAATTGGGATTCCAGATCGGCACTGCTTTCCATGATGCTGCGTTGGTACTTCCGGTTCAGTTTGTTGAACCCCCAGAAGATGAGCAGGAATAGCGGCGCTGATATCAGGGTCATGACTGCCAGCTTCCAGGAATAAATGAACATCAGGCACAGGGAGAACACCAATATCATGATATTCACTACCAGATCGAGAGACACATTGTTGATGAAGTTACGTATTTTTACGGCATCGTTCACGCGTGAAATGATTTCTCCTACGCGCATGGTGTCAAAGAATTGTTGAGGCAGGGTCAGCAGATGTTTGTAATATCCCAGGATCAGGGCTGCATCGATTCTTTGTCCGGTTTTCAGTGCCAGAATGCTTTTCATTGCACCGATGAAGGTACGCAACAGCAGGATAATGAGCATAATCACTCCCATCAGATTCAGCAAATTGGTGTTTTTGTCGACCAGTACATAGTCTGTGATTTTGCCTACATAGATAGAAGTGGATAATCCCAAAATACTGAAAACAAGTGCACCGAAGACGGCTTGCAGCATTACGGACTTGTGGGGCGCCATCAATAAAAGGAATTTCTTGCTCATGCTGGTCTGCTGATTTCCCTTTTTGAAGGTCTCTTCCGGTTCCATCAATACCAGTATGCCTGTCCAGTCGTGCCGGAAGTCTTCGTGTAAAACCTTATGCATCCGTCCGTCTCCGGGATCCATATATGTGATGTGTGTCTTCGTCACTTTGTAGATCACAACAAAGTGTTGAAGTTGTTTGTGATTTACCAGCACATGTGCAATGGTTGGCTTGGGAATCGTGTACAGTGCATCGAACTGTGCGCGGACGCCTTTAGCGGACAATCCCAGTTTGTTGGCGGCTTCTATCAGTCCTAATACATTCGTACCTTTCTGGTCGGTGAATGCATATTGGCGGATGCGCGATACCGGGAAGCGCAGTCCGTAGTGGGCGCATACGGAAGCCAGACAGGCTGCTCCGCAATCGGTGATATCATGTTGTTTGATCTTAGTACCCTTTTTCATCTTGTTTTGATTTTGTTGTTTACTACTTATTTACTACTTATTTACTGTTTCTTGCTATCATCTCGTTAGCGGTGTATTGTCTTGGATTTGCCCAGTCGTCAATCTTTTGATAAAGCAGATCGAACAGGGAGCGGCGTGTCACCATGAAGTGTGCACTGGCGGTCATACCTTTTTTCAGCTTTCCTATCTGTCCGTTTTTCAATGTCAGGTAATCTTGTTCCATTTCACATTTCACTTTATAGAAAGAGTTGCCTTGATTGTCCTTCAGGAAGTCGGAGGAGATTTCTTTTACCTTTCCGGGCAGTGTGCCCCATTCGTTATAATTGAAAGATTCCACTTGTATATTGACCGGCATACCTATGTTCATAAAACCGATATTCCGGGGAGTGACGTATACTTCGAGGCAGAGTGTGGAGTCGGGGCTGATTACTGCCAGTGATTGTCCGGCTTGAATGCTACTTCCCCGATATATGCCGGAGAATTGGTCGAGTGTACCGTCTACCGGACTGCGGACGATATACATGTCCTGGTCTTTTACCTCTTGCTTGAGGTTGGTACTCATCTCATTGCGTGAATTGCGATAGCTGTTCAAGTCGGCTTGCCAAGTGCTAAGTTGACTCTGTGTCAATGACGCCAGTTCGTTTTGCTGGGTTTGATATTGATAGTAGTATTTGTCATATTCTTCTTCTGAAATTACTTTCTTTTCAAACAATGTCTTGTTGCGTTTATACTCTTTTTCCGCTTGTGCCAGGGAGGTTTCAAGCTCTTTCTTCTTTTTGGTGAAGTAAGTGTACTCCTGCCGGCGAACCGGAGAGCGGAATGTGGCAGGATGCTCGCCTTTTGCCAGATATGCCAGGTCGGCAAGATGTGCCTCGTAATCATTCAGACGGTTAGTCTGGTAGTTGATTTTGTAGTCGGAACTGTTAGTGCGGAAACGCAGAAGGATATCGCCCTTGCTGACTTGTTCGCCTTCGCGAACATAAATGGAGTCTACCAGTTCCGTGATAGCTGATTTAATTTCAGTCTTTTCCGTTACGGGGCGCACTACTCCACTGCCTTGCACGGAAATGTCTACATAGATAAAGGGAAGTGCGATCATAGTTGCCGTAATAGCTAATAAAACTACCCAATAAATAATCTGGGACTTTGTGGTGTGCTGATAGATGTAAGTTTCTAAACTGTTTTCTATCCATTCGTTTGGTAATAGCATATCTTTTTGTTTTTTAGTGATTTATACTTTTCTCTTTTTTCTGTGAAGCAAAAGTACGGGGTTGACGGCGGAAGATAGGTTATAGGAATGTTATCGCTATGTTAAATAGTTCGTGAGTTGAATTATCCGGAAATAATGATTAACTTTGAACCACTAAAAAGGAAAAACTATGACGGCTATCATTTCCACCCGAGAGGAGAAGGCATGTTCAATCCGTTCAGTGTTCTGAATGCATTCAGTAACATGGAGCTGGGAAGTTATTGGTTTCAGACCGGTACTCCGACTTTTCTTGTTGAAATGTTGCAGAAGACGGAGTATGACCTGCGCACCTTGCTCGATGGCATTGAGGCACCTGCTTCCGTATTCTCCGAGTATCGGGTAGATTCCAACAATCCTATTCCGCTGATTTATCAGAGCGGTTATCTGACAATAAAGGGTTTTGATGAGCGTTTTCGCAACTACTTGTTGGAGTTTCCTAACGATGAAGTGCGCTATGGCTTTGTAGATTTTCTTGTGCCTTTCTATACCGGAGTGAAGAATAACGATCAGGGTTTTTATATAGGTAAATTTATCAATGAACTTGAAAGCGGGGATTACGACTCTTTTCTCACTCGCCTGCAAGCTTTCTTCGCCCATTTCTCTTATGAACTGAATGCCAAAACTGAGCGCCATTATCAGGTAGTTTTCTATCTTGTCTTCAAACTTATGGGGCAGTTTACCGAGGCTGAAGTGAAGAGTGCCCGAGGCCGTGCGGATGCCGTTGTGAAAACTCCGAAGTTTATCTATGTCTTTGAATTCAAATTGAATGGCACTGCAGAAGAAGCCTTGAAACAGATTGATGAAAAAGGCTACCTGATACCTTATCAGGCGGATGGACGCGAAGTGATAAAGCTCGGTGTGGAGTTCAGCGCCGAAGAACGCAATATTAGTCGTTGGCTTAATGAGATTCCTTGAATCCTATTTGGAAATTGTTCTATTGTATGATTTTACTTCATTTTAAACGCCAGTTTAAAATGAAGTAAGTACATATACCGCTTATAATAATTGCAATGATGTCATATAAGTCAAAAGTACCATGTATATTCAGAAGCCCCAGTAATTCGTAGAATATATATGTCAGTGTGATTATAAAAGTGAGTTTTCTAATAGAATATTTATCAGTGAGGCCATAAAACAATAAAGTGGCGGCAGGCACGCAAACGATGCTCCCGATAGTGTCGGCAATATGAAAATCGTATATGTGATTCTCATATATGTAAGGGCGGTATGTATGTGATAGGATTAATCCTATTATCCCTATTGAAACTCCTGATATTATATACTTTTTGTTTGTCATATAATTAAAACTTTGAAGTAATTACTATAGAGATTGGCTTAGTTTATTGGAATCAGTCGATATTTCCGGTACATCTAACTTTTTTCTCCCATATTCAACAGTCGCAAAGTGAAGTCTCAATTACCTATAAGTAGTCATTCTATAACCTATAGGTAGTTGATCGTTTACTTAGTAGTAGTTGGCGTACTACCTATAAGTAATTTTTAAGGTGAATCTATGCACCGGAAATTTCGGGTGATCCGTTTATTGCGTTATTGCGTTATATAGCATGATAATGCCACTTATTCCTACATAAATAAGTAAAAATAATCGTTCTCTTTTTAAACGTTGGATTTCTTTTTCCAATTTTGTCTCTTTGTTGTCCATTTTCTGTAATTATTAAAAATATGATTATTCGACTTTTTCTTATTAGTCTTTTCCTTTGAGTGAAAATCACAAATGCTCATTATATAAAGCTTTTATTTCAACTAGTATTGGTCTATATGCAGTACTACTTTTCAGCCATTAATCAACTAGTTATCTTTAATATTGGCCATTTAACCGTTTAATTATTTCTCCACACTTTGGTACTCCATATCCTATTTCTCTATTCGGGCTATTAGAGTTAGAGCCGGACTCATGTAAAATAGAAATCAAAGATGCTCTATTTATTCTTTTATGCTCCAATATAGTAGCGCATAAGCCTGTTATTGTCGGTGTAGAAAAGGAAGTTCCTATGGGATGTGCATCCATTACAATATCTGGTTTTACATAGCTGCAATTCTCTACCCCAACTCCACTTGAATGATATCTCTTTTCTCCCGTATCATTGCAAGAGCCCACAGTAATTACGTCCCTCACATCTCCTGGAAAAGAAATATAGTTCCATTCTTTGCCACCATCATTCCCTGCACTCTGAATAAATACAAGATTGGGCTTTTCGCTCAATATGCTATCCACAAAATGAGATATTTTTGAGCTTTTTCCATCCAACATTGCCGGTTTATACCCTTTAAAGTCGTCAAATGTGGTGAAAGCTACAGATGCTGTAATTACATCAACATCTTGTTCTAACAGCCATTTTATGCCGTCTATCATTCGCTGTTCATCTGCTCTTGGTTCTTCCTCCGAAATATCAACTTTTACCAAATAATACTGAGCGTTATAGGCCAGTCCCCTGATTGTATCAGCGCCTATCTTTCCACCTATATTGATACATACTTTTGTGCCATGATCTTCCTTGTCCTTAAAGAATGCAATAGTATCCTGCTCTACGAAATTTTTATAGCCGACTACCTCCATATTCTGGAGCCATTTATTTGTCTTAAATCCGCCAAATCCCGCATCAAGTACGCCTATCTTTATTCCTTTGCCACTTAATTCTAATGCATCAAAGTCGAGATGCATTACTAAGTTTAATGGCTTTGAATAGACTCTACTGCCTATCCTGACATAGTAAGAATCTGTTATGATTTGATGAAAGACTATACCGATAATCGATAACACAATGATGGTAATATAAATAAATATTTTCATTGATGTATAATATTTTTCAGTAAAAACAACTTGTTATTCTTGTGTCTTGTCCAAACATTCTTTTTATTGATTTTATTATGAATGAAACAAAGTTGAAGATATCTTTGAGTTTATCAAGATATCTTCAACTTGTGTTTGAAATAGGATATAGTTGCTTAAAATAAGTCAACCACCCATTTTACTGCAGATACAATAACGTATGTAATATCATAGGCTAAGCTATCGTTACTACCACCATTGATGGCCATCGCTTCTTCTTTGGTTAGTTCGTTGTAAGATGTCATGTTTGTTTAATTTTTAGTTTTAGAATTTTCTTTTCTTTTATTTAAATAGGTACGTATTCTCTTTTTTAGCCATGGATATCCCCATGTTATTAATGAATACATAATGATGAAATAGATAAGGAATTTCATTTTTTTGTTTATTTGCCGTTCCAAGCATCAGAAGCAGCCTGTTTTACATCATCCCAATTGTTTACAACGTGTTCGACTGCAATTAAGATTAGGCCTATAGCAAGGACACCAAGTCCGCCATTAACTTCTTTTTGTTCTTGTAAGCTCAATTCTTGCATCATTGCATTGTCATTTAAATTTTTCATGTTTTTTGTTTTTAATGTTAATAATATATCCGTGTTAATAATTATTTTTTAAAAGATATAGCAGAGTGCCTTTTTTAAAAGAGGATAACCATATTCTACTCCTATGTACAGGATTGTAAATATAATGAGAAATCTCATGTGTTTTCTGTTATATTGCCGAGACAATTCTTTTTTTTCATTCTCAGATTCTTTCATAACTTTATAATTGAGGAGAAAAACCTTTTTTGAAAAAATCGATAATAGTACTCAGAATTTTTACTTCCAAAGATCCACCATTGATCTTCTTTAATTCCTCTGTATTTAAATCTTTAGTATTTTTATTCGTTTTCATAAAATTTTATTTGTTAGTTTGTAATTGCATCAAAAATTTTCTGTAGTACTTCAAAGGGGATAAGCGGTCCGCCAATGGGTGATATTATAATACCGCCATTTATGCCTTTCATTTCATCAATGCCCATTTCTTGCATTAATGTGTTCTCATTTAAGTTTTTCATAATTCTTCATTTTTTTATTGTTATTAAAATGGTGTTTATTTTCAATAGAACTGCCTGATCAATACCATTTGGTGAAATCTTTCAGACTATCCAACTCTTTAGAAACATCCGGAAGACCTGTGTTCGGATTAATGATGGGACGATTTCCGTTTTGAGCGAGTCCTCCTGATACGTTTCTCTGTTCTTCTTCATTCAATGGTTTTACCATATAACTTTCATTCTTTTTCATAACTGTGTTTGATTTTTTATGTTAATATTGATAGTACTTTTGGAAAGTATGGGGCGTTACAAATACACTGATTATACTGGTTTCTTCGCTGTAGTTGTAACAGCCGCCGTACGTATTGATGCATTCTTCTAATGTTAATGCTTTCATGGTTTACTATGTGTCTTGTGTTGTTATGTCATTTATATCCTCCTTTAGAAACAGGATACGAAGTCTTTATTTATAAAGATTTGCTCGAAGATTCCTGGTGTTCCTGGACAATGACCATGTGGCGGGGTACCATTCGTTTCATCATATACGGTCATTCCACAATAGGGACAGCAGCCACCGTTCACGTTTTCTTGTTCTTTCTCATTCAATGGTTTTACCATGTACTTTTCATTCTTTTTCATAACTGTGTTTGTTTTTATATTAATACTAAAATTATTTCTGGAAAGTATGGGGGTTACAAATACCTTGGTTAAACTGGTGCTTTCGCTGTAGTTGTAACAGCCGCCATATATGTGTTGATATATTCTTTTAAAGTAAGTGTTCTCATCCTTTGTCGTGTGTGTTGTGTTTGTGCTCCATTTTGCTTGGATGAATGTTTTGAATTTGAGAGCTTCTATCTATTAAAAGAAGATAGGACGTTTTACGATGTCAAACGGATCTCCTATTCCGGGAAGTTCTGGAAATCCTTCTGTACATCCGGTGCCATCCGGATTAATTCCAAAATCGCAGCTACAGCCGCCATTTACATTTTTCAGTTCGTTTGCGCTAAGCGCTTTCATTGTTTTCGCTTTCATAATAATTGTTTTTTTAGTTATTAAATTGTTTGTAAAATATTTCTTTTGTTTCTTGTTGATGTTGCAAAGTTAAGCGGTTTCTTTCAGTGCTTATGTTATTGCTTTGTTATCGTTATGTTAATTAATTCTTGTTGTTTTGTTGAGGGTTTGCTTAGTACATTTAGTGATTCGGGCAATCTCTCGAATGGGTATTAAAGTTTAAAAATCTCTTACTCTTCATATAATCTCTTTTTTAAGTTATTTCTTTTGTTTCTGATTGATGTTGCAAAGTTAAGTACTTCGCTTAAGGAATTATGTTATTGTTTTGTTATCGTTAGGTTAAATTCTATTAGTATGCTCTAATGTAATCGTCTGATATATTATATAATGTGCATACCTTAGGTTCTCCTAAAATGTGTTTGGTTTCCCGGACATCTAAATCATTTTGATACTTCTTGTTTTTCATAATTTTTTCTTTTTAATTTCTTACTTCTGTTTCTAATGGATGTTGCAAAGTTAGATGGTTTGCTTCTGGAGTTATGTTATAGCTTTGTTATTGCTATGTTAACATCTTCCATTTTAACTCTATTTTGTTGGTTTTATAATTATAGATTTTCATAAATGGGAATTCTTGTTCCATTTTCTAATAATTGATAACCTACAATAACTCTTTCACCACCATAAATGTTTTCTTGTTCTTTAACTGTTAATTCAAAAATGTTCTTTTCCATAATGTTGCGTTTATTTTTACTTGTTTTATTAATTTGATGCAAAGTTAGAGAATATATATAGATAAAAATGTTATTGGAATGTTATCTAATATTGTAAAAATGTTATTATCTTTGCAGAAAAAGTAATAGAATGAAAGTTTCTCATGTGAAAATAATCGCTATTGCAGGACTTATATCTGTACTGCTATTGCAAATGGCGTGGCTTAACAATACCTATTCTATTATAAAGAAAAATGTTGTAGATGAAGGAAATCGTCTATTTGAAAAAGCGGTAGCTGATGCTGCATCATTAAACTTTAATAAATTACCGAAAGGTACTCAAGTGTTTGGGGCACCCAGAAATAGTAAAAATAAACATTTGCCTGAAAGTACATATTTGATAGGAAGTTTTTTGGAGTATAATCTTGAGACTAAAATAAGCCAGATTGATTCAATATTTAAGGTCTTATTAAATCAAAAGAATATTGATGCTAATTTGTATATTAATCGTATACTGACGAAAGATAATTCTATAGTAGAGACGACTAGAACCTCCTCTACTACTGTATTGGGAGTTATTAAAACTCAGACTATACCTTTTAGATTAGATGAATCACAAAGCGTTCAAGCTATCATAATAAATCCTTATTGGACTATCTTCAAGCGTATGGGCCTCTTAATGATAGCTACCGCCATCATGATGATAATGGTAATCACCTGTATCATCTATCAGATCAAGATTATCATCCGTCAGGATAAGATAGCTAAAATTCGTGAAGATTTCTCTTATGCCATGATACATGATATGAAAACTCCTCTTAGTTCTATTCTGGCTTGTACAAGCCTTTTGCATAGTGGTAAGATGGACAATTTGCCCGAGCTGAAGGAGAAGTATTTTTGCATTGTAGAAGATGAGGGTGGACATTTGCTAAACTTGGCAAATAAGGTACTTACGCTTTCTAAATTGGAGAACCATAAGCTGGAAATGTCAAGAACGGTATTTCCGTTGGAGCCTATGGTGGCAGACTTAATAGAAAAGTTTACTGCAAAAACTGCTAAACCGGTACATTTCACCACTCATTTGCAGGTGAAGGAAGTTTGCGCTGATGAAGAGTATCTGAAAGAGGCTATCAGTAACTTGATAGATAATGCTATCAAGTACTCTGAAGAATTGGTTGAGATAGATATAAGTTCACTCAGCAATGCTACGCATACCCTTATCAAAGTGCATGATAACGGTATCGGTATTTCGGAGAAAGACAGAAAACATATCTTTGAGAAGTTTGAGCGTGCCTCGGCTTTCAAGCGTTCCAGGCTTGGCAAAGTTGCCGGTTTTGGGCTGGGGTTGAACTATGTTTATCAAGTGATGGATGCCCATGAGGGTAGTGTGACTGTGAACAGTGTTGAAAAAGAGTTTAGTGAATTTATTTTGTATATACCAATAAAAACGGAAAACTATGATTAAATTGTTAGTAGTAGAAGACGATCCTACTTTGCTTTATATTGTGCAAAGCGGATTGCAGGAAATTATTGGGGGATATGAAGTTTTTACGGCAACCAATGGTGCCGAAGGGCTGAAGGCATGGAAAGAACATCATCCGGATATCATTATGTCCGATGTGGATATGCCGGTAATGGATGGTTATGAAATGGTGGCGCGTATCCGTGAAACGGATGGTGATACGCCTATTCTGTTCGCTTCGGCCATGAGCTCGCCGAAGGATGTGACGAAAGGCTACGATATAGGAGTGGACAACTACGTAAAGAAACCTTTTGTTCCTGATGAACTGGATGCTCATATTCGTTCTTTACTTAGAATGAAGGAAGGGGCAAAGTCGCGTAATGAAACCGACCATTGCAGGATGGGCAGATATTTGCTGGATACCAAACATGCTACTTTGCGGAATGACGAAACCGGTTTTATCAGAGTGTTGACCATCAGGGAAGCGAAGATTATACATTTGCTTTATGAGAATAGGGGCGAGACAGTGAATAGAAGCGCTATACTCAGCCGTTTCTGGGAAACGGAGGATGATTACTTTGCATCGCGCAGTCTGGATGTATTTATGAGTAAAATACGAAAGTATTTGGAAGATGAACCCTGTGTCGAAATAAAGACAGTGAGAGGGGTAGGATTTATGATGCTGTTGGATTGCATATAGCGTTTCCTTATTTGGCTATTCCGTCGACAAAACCTCCCCTTTCGTAGATTTTATTTTCAGCTCTTCTTTCTCTCCCTTACATTTGCATCGTAATAAAAAAACTGACGCAAAATGAAAAGTACCGGAAGATTATGGTTATTAGCTGTATGTCTGTTGTGTGGACTGGTCTGCACGCAAGCGCAGGAACAGGAAAAGAAGCAATTGCCTCGTGAAGTTCCCTCACCGGAAAAGGCCGCCCGTAAAATGACGGACCGGATGAAAGAAGAACTGCAATTGACAGACAAGCAATATGACAAGCTGTACAAGCTGAATCTGAAGGAACAACAGGAACATTTTGCAACCATGACTGAAAGAGGAAGCGGCCAGCGTCCTTCAATGGGAGGACGTCCCGGAATGGGCGGCGGTCGCCCACCGATGGATGGTGGAATGGGCCCCGGTATGGGAGGCGGTCGTCCGCCGATGGGAGCTCGAGGTGAACGCCCTGTAATGGAAAAGGACAATGTGGAGAAGATGCAGAAAGTTGCTGCCAAGAAGGAAAAGAAAATCAAGAAAATCCTGACGGCGGAACAATATGCAAAGTGGCAGGAAATGTGCCAACCACAAGAACCACCCCAACCACAGGATCATCCTCACAAGCCAAATTTGTAGAGACTCTCTCTAAATAGCGTTTTTTCATGTATTATTGACTGTGCCGTTCCACCCCCGTGAGGGGAGGGGACGGTTTTCTTTTTATGGGAATCTTTATCAGATATATTTTTTCTATATCTTTGCATCACTGATAATCTAATATGGAAAACATAACAATGAAATTGTCAACGATCAAAGTGATAAGACTTTTGCTGTTTATTGTCTTGCTGCTTAACTCCCCGCTTCATGCACAAGATCACTATGCGTTTACTCCCATCGATTGCAGTGATGGACTTTCGGGTAACAGAGTACGCAATATCATTCAGTTGCGGGATGGGCGTATTGCAATCAATGCTAATGAGATCGTCAGCATCTACGATGGAACTTCTTTTCAATATTTCCATTATAATAAAAGTAACATAATCCCGCTTAATGACTATGGCGGACACCACCGCATTTACGTGAATGAGGACTATATTTATATCAAAGACTGGTATAAATTAATGGCCATTAACATTAATGAAGAACGCTTTGAACAGCATCTGGACGATCTGTTTAAATCTTATGGCGTAAAGGGGGCGTTAGTGAACTTCTTTGTAGATGAGGCTGGTAATTATTGGATGCTGACGGATGATGATGTGCTGTTGTACAGGGATTATGCCGGGGGAAAGACAGTAGAGTTTCTGAAGGATGTTTCAATGAACGGAGATGAACGTGACAAGCTTCTGGATATTGCGGTAGTAAATCAACAGGTCTTTTTGTTCTACAATTCAAGTCTCATGGTCTGTTATGATCTGGAAACATCCCGGGAATTGTATCGGGAGTATGCACTGGATGAAAAGCAGGATAAGGCTGCTACCCTGTTAGTTGTCCCCCGGGGAAAGTACTTGTACTATTTGATGAATGGACGAAAGACTGAAGCTTTACGGTTCGATATTGAACTGCATAAGTGGGAAGTAATATTAGAGACTGAATATAGGTTGAATGTGCTTTCTGTAGGTAAAGAACACGATATATGGATCACCTGTCAGGCTGGCCTGTGGGTATGTGATGAAAAGCTACAAAACAAACAATTTATCCCTACTTTGGAATTTGTAGATGGTAAAGAGATAAAAACGGAAGTCAGCACAGTCTTTAATGATAACCAGGGAGGAACTTGGATCGGGACTTTGGACAGGGGAATATGTTATTACCATCCTAATCGTTTCAAATTTAAAAATGTAGGTAAAGTGTTCTTCCCTAATATCGATCAGAATGGGGAAGTTAGTGTGTCGTGTTTTGTAGAAGATACTCATGACGAAATCCTGATAGGTACTCGCCAGGGACTTTTACGGTATTCTCTATCTGAAAGTAAATTGTCTGTTGAGGCAGGATTGCCCCGCAATTTACGGTGTAACGGGTTAACTAAAGATAGCCGGCAGCGGATTTGGCTTTCGTCGGTTGAGGCATTATTTTGTATTCAGAATGGAAAGAGCAGAAGTTATCCTGTACGTGATGTGGCAAAGGTGTTTGAAGCACCGGATAAGAACCTGTACATCTGTTCATATATAGATGGCCTGTGTCTTTTGGATCCTGATACCGGAGAACTTAAGAAGATAGCAGAAAGTGAAGGACGACAAATCAACTCCGTTTCGCAGATCAGGAATTATAAAGAGGGTATGCTGATAGGAATCTGCAATTTAGGACTGTTTACCTATGATTATAAAAATCAGGTTCTGACGGCACCGGTGTTTAAAGATAAAAAGGCTTGGAGAGATTTTTATGATATCCATCATTATTCTGATTTGTACGTAGATAGCCGTAATCTGATTTGGCTTGCCACACAGGATGGTCTGATAGTCTGGAATCCGAAGAATGAAGAGATCAGAATGTTTTATATGGAGAACGGCCTGGTAAACAATAGTATACAGGCAATATCCGAAGATCGTCACCACGTGATGTGGATTACCACTTCTTATGGAATATCTTGTGTGAATGTAGTTCAGGAAGGAGGAAGAACAGAATACTCTTTCTCCAACTTTAACCATAGTGATGGAGTGATAGAACGGGAATTCCTGGAAAGATCCGTATATGTAACGAATGATGATGTGATTCTGATGGGAGGAATTGATGGTTTCAACGAATTCCGGATTAATAAACTGCCTCCGGTGAAACAGGATATGAAGCCTCTTTTCGTGAGCTTTCATCTTTTCGGGAAAAAGGTGGAGATGGATAAGGCTTATGATGGCAATATACTATTGAGCGAGCCTGTAAGCGTAACTCAAAAGATTATCTTGAATTATGACCAGAACTTTGTATCGTTTGATTTTTCTGCACTGAATTATATCAATAGATCACAGACTCACTATCGCTACCGGCTGAAGGGGTTGGATAAGGAGTGGCATGAAATAGTTTCTCCCACAGGGACAGGAACTGCCTCTTATGCCAATCTTCCTTCGGGTACGTATGATCTGGAAGTATATGCGGCAAACAACAGTAAGCAGTGGGGAAGCAGTTGTGCAACTATACAAATCATTGTAAAGGACCCGTATTGGAAAACTCCTTTGGCTTATTTCATTTATTGCCTGTTGATTGCCCTTTCCATATATTGGGCCCTTTCCAGTTATTTGCGAATGAATAAGAGGAAGTTGCAAAAAGCTCAGGAAGAAGAACTGAATCAAATGAAATTCCGCTTCTTTACCAATATAAGCCATGAATTCCGCACACCGCTGACTCTGATCATAACCCCATTGGAATCTCTTATTAAGGAAGTCGGCGACATAGCTCTGAAAAAGAGATTACAATCCATTTACCGTAATTCCAAAGAACTGCTGAACCTCGTCAATCAATTGCTGGACTTCAGGCGTTTGGAGGTTCATGGAGAGAAGCTGTTTCTTGTTAAGGGGAATATAGCGGAGTTTGTATCTTCGATAAAGTCCTCTTTTGATTATCTGGCTCAGGAAAAAGAGATTTCTTTTGAGATAGATGATAAGATTGCAGAAGATTTATATATAAGTTTCGACCGTGAGAAGATACAAAAGGTACTGAATAATCTATTGTCTAATGCATTCAAGTTCACACCGGCAGGAGGTATGGTGACGATAACTCTCGATACCTGTAAGGAACCGGACGGGGTACAGTATTTCCGTCTTTGCGTGAAAGATACCGGAGCAGGGATTCCACGAAAGAATCTTTCCCATATTTTTGAACGTTTCTATCAGGTGAAAGAGGAGGAAGATAAAATAGGTAGTGGAATTGGTCTTCATCTGGTGAAAGAGTATGTAGAGTTGCATTCCGGAAAGATAGAGGTGGAGAGTGAAGTAAATAAAGGTAGTTTGTTTACTGTATATCTACCTGTGCGTACTGATGTAGAAGTGGATGCGGAGTTACTGGAAGAGGAAGATACTTTCATCGGAGATGAATTGAACCCTGATGCAGAAAGTAACCAGGACCTGCAAATGGATAAAGAGTACACTATACTTCTGGTGGAAGATAACAAAGAATTCCGGCATTACATGTTTGAACTGCTTTCCAAGAAATACAATGTATTGGAAGCTGGTGATGGGGAAGAAGGAGAACGGATTGCCACTACAAAGTTCCCCGATTTGATAATCAGTGATATTATGATGCCGAAAGTGGATGGACTTGAGTTATGTAAACGCATCAAGTCCAATATACAGGTGTCACATATCCCTGTCATATTACTGACTGCCCGTTCTACGGACGAAAGTAAATTGTTCGGGTACGAATCCGGTGCGGATGAATATATATCCAAACCGTTTAATCTGGATATTCTGCTATTGAGAATACAGAAACTGATAAACGAAGAGAAAGCCCGTCAGAAATCTTTTTCACAGGGAATAAATATTAATCCGGGAGAGGTTACCATCACTTCTATTGATGAACAGTTTATAGAGAAGGTCTGCGCATTGATTCAAAAGAATATAGATAATCCCGAATATTCGGTAGAGAAGCTGAGTGCTGATGTTGGGATGGAGCGTACGGTACTATATCGTAAATTGAATGCTATTGCCGGCCAGACTCCTTCTGATTTTATCCGCTCCATTCGTTTGAAACATGCTGCTCAATTATTGAATAAAGGATATCAGGTAGGTGAAGTGGCTGATATGGTTGGTTTCAATACTCCTAAATATTTCACAAAGTACTTCAAACAGGCGTTTGGGGTGACGCCTTCGCAATATAAGACTAATATGACTGGGGAGAGTTGATTCATAACTATACGGTTATGAATTAAATGGGTACGCGGACTACACGGACAAGGCGGACGAACGCGGATTTTATAAGGCTGAAAGCCTGATATTACATAGCGTAGGGCAACGCCCTACGTGATTATGTATCTCTCTATTTAAGCCCTGAAAGGGCGCAATCAAGCATACACGCTTTATCTCGCCCTTTCAGGGCTCAGAAATGGGGATGTATATTACGTAGGGCGATGCCCTACGCTATATAATGCAAGTCTTTCAGGCTTAAAATTCAGCGTTATCTGCGTCATCTGCGGATGAAAAATAAAAG
>OHSK01000652.1_pt1 | contig 16998 bp, 16 predicted proteins | sample 1578701 | NCBI WGS metagenome assembly OHSK01 (sample SAMEA3879503, study PRJEB24766) | human gut metagenome | biome: human-associated habitat; feature: feces | place: USA | collected 1985/1987
AAACGGTATCTTGCCTTACCATAGTGCGGTGCACGTTTTTCCAAGGCTTCTATAATGAAAATCCGCAGTTCTTCGTCCGTTTTTCCTTGCAGAATAGGACGTTGCTGCGTAGCCACTCGCAAGCGGCGGAACAAAACGTCAGGATGAACATCCAGAAAAACGGTCTGCCCATGCTCGTTCATATACTCCATGTTATCGAAGAAGCAAGGAGTACCGCCTCCGGTCGAGATAATGACGTTTTCAAACTCAGCCACTTCATGCAGCATGGTTCGCTCCAGTTCACGAAAAGAGGCCTCTCCCCGCTCAATGAACAATTCACGTATGGATTTGTGAAGACGTTCTGTAGCCGGTTAAGAAAATACGTATCATAAGCGCTTACCTTTGCGTACAAAGGTAAGCAATTCTATTCTGAGAGATTTACTATCAGATAAAAATTTTAATGCGTTCGCTCAAATCATCAAATTCTTTCCCGCCCGGTTCGGCCACAGGAGTACCGAAAGGCATCTGTGCAATCAACTGCCAGGTTTCGGGAAGATGCCACGTGCTGCGTACATCTTCGTCAATCAACGGGTTATAGTGTTGCAGCGAAGCGCCCAGACCTTTATCTTCAAGCATAGTCCAGATGGCTAACTGATGCATGGCAGAAGTATGTTGCGACCACGTCGGGAAATTCTCATGATAAGTAGGGAATTGTTTTTGCAGTCCTTCCACAATGGAACGGTCTTCAAAAAAGAGTATCGTGCCATATCCGCAGGAGAACGAAGTATCGATCTTCTTCTCCGACTGGCGATATTGTTCTTCGGACAGGCGTTCTTCCAACTGGTCCTTCACTATTCTCCATAATTTCTGATGTTCGTCCCCCAGTAACAACACAATACGTGTAGTCTGCGAGTTGAATGCCGAAGGCACATGCTTTACTGCTGTACGGATGATGTGTACAATTTCCTCGTCCTGAACCGGAGAGTCGTTACTGATAGAATAATAGCTACGCCGATGCTCCAATACTTCGGCAAATGTCCGTTCTCTGACCATATTTAATCCTTTCTTTTCGTAATTATCATTTTTGTCTTATATAGTGAAACAAGTGAAAGAGTGAAGTTGTTCGAAGTTGTAGAATATATTTGTACCTTTGCACCCAATTATGAGTAAAGAGAAGTTTTACGTTGTATGGTCAGGCGTCAATCCGGGGATTTATACTTCCTGGACAGACTGTCAGTTACAAACCAAAGGTTACGAAGGAGCGAAATATAAATCGTTCGAGACGCGCGAAGAAGCGGAAAAAGCCTTTGAATCTTCTCCGTATGAATATATCAAACGATCCTCTCCGGGTGCTCCCGCCCAAAAGAAAGATGTGAATGCTCCCCTTCCTTCATCTGTCGTAGAGAACAGCCTTGCCGTAGACGCTGCCTGTAGTGGTAATCCCGGAGCTATGGAATATCGCGGTGTACACGTAGCCAGCCGACAAGAAATATTCCATTTCGGCCCGGTATATGGTACGAATAATATCGGCGAGTTCCTTGCTATCGTCCACGGACTTGCCCTACTGAAACAGAAAGGCTTCGATATGCCCATCTATAGTGACAGTGTGAATGCCATCAGTTGGATCAAGCAGAAGAAATGCAAAACAAAGCTACCCCGTGAACCCAAAACAGAAGAACTTTTCAAACTAATAGAGCGTGCCGAAAAGTGGCTACGGGAAAATACATATACTACCAAAATTCTGAAATGGGAAACCAAGCAGTGGGGAGAAATACCTGCTGACTTCGGAAGAAAATAAGCCTGTACAGGGCTTGAATTAAATGAAACATCATCCTACACCCGCTATTTTTGAGAAAATTGAATAACACTTGAAAACAAGTAGTGCTATGGTCCGGAATAAGCAATGTTACGGATGATTAGATTGCTTGTTCTCATCCACAACAAGCAATCTAATTTCAGACAAGTCTGATTTCGTTAAGCGAAATCTGTAAGCGACATGTGAAAAGTGAGTAATATATACGTACAAACATTCCTTTTATACAAGGGGAATTTACTGTTGATTATCAAGGTGTTGCAAAGGATCAATTTCTTGCCGACAAGAAGTTGGGAGTTTGTTGGCAAGAAGTTAACTTCCTGTCGTCAAACTCCTAACTTCTTGTAAAAGGAGAAATAGCTGTTTTTTCGGTTTCCTTACACAGCGTAGTTAATAGTACGAATGCCCTATGTATTCAATCATCTGTATTAGAAAGGCTGAACGCTTTTCTTTCATCTTGCCTCGTCTAGCAGCTATATATCGGTGGTATTGGATATATAGATACTGCATGTCCGATATATAGATGTGACACGTCCGATATATAGCTAATATATTCAGAACATGAGTTTTGACCAAAGGAAATGTACATTAAAAACCAAGGAAAAGAAGATTATTCTTTTAGGAAACAGGAGGTAAGCACTGATTCAAAGCAACATGAAGACAGGCACAGATTCCGGTGGTGTAGGCAAATACCTTTCCTACACCCGCATATAATTTTGCCTACACCACACACCGTTCTATTAATGAGATGATTAAGTCTCCGGGTGTAGGATGTAGGCAGAATTAATAAATCTTTCTATTCAGAATCGTTTTTTGATCAAGACAGAGATTGCATATCATTCAAACGCTTATAGTATCCATTCTTCTCCAACAAAGCTTCGTGCCTGCCACGTTCCACAATTTCTCCTTCATAGAGTACGCAGATTTCATCTGCATTTTTAATGGTAGAAAGACGGTGGGCAATAGCAATTGTGGTACGGGTTTTCATCAAACGCTCCAAAGCTTCCTGCACCAGACGTTCGGACTCCGTATCAAGAGCAGAAGTAGCCTCATCAAGAATAAGAATAGGCGGATTCTTCAAAATAGCACGGGCAATACTGATGCGTTGGCGTTGTCCTCCGGAAAGCTTGCCACCACGGTCACCAATATTTGTGTTGTATCCATGCTCTGTCTCCATAATGAAATCGTGCGCATTGGCAATCTTCGCCGCCTCCATCACCTGCTCCAGTGTGGCGTTTTCCACACCAAATGCTATGTTATTAAAGAATGTATCATTAAACAGGATCGCTTCCTGATTTACATTTCCTATCAGGCCACGCAAATCATGAATACGGAAATTCTTGGTACTAACGCCATCAATCATGATTTCACCGAAATGTATGTCATGGTAACGCGGAAGCAAATCTACCAGCGTAGATTTTCCCGACCCGGATTGCCCGACCAATGCAATCGTCTGCCCCTTCGGAACAACAAGATTGATATGTTTCAAAACTTCCCTCTTCCCATCATAACTGAAAGAAACATCCTTAAACTCGATTTGTCGGTTCATGCCATGCAGAGGAAGCGGGTTTACGGGTTCCTTAATAGGATTCTCAGCCTTCAGAATCTTATCCACACGTTCCATGGAAGCCAAACCTTTCGGGATGTTATATCCTGCTTTTGCAAAATCCTTCAACGGATTAATGATGCTATACAGAATAACCATATAGAAAATGAATGTAGGAGCTTCCAGCGAAGAATGCTCATCGCCCAAAATCAGCATACCGCCAAACCAAAGCACCAATACAATCAAAAGCGTTCCCAGGAACTCACTCATCGGATGAGCCAACGCCTGACGAACGGCCACTTTATTGGTCGCATCACGCAGTTCATTACTGCATCTGGTAAAGCGATCCACCATCTTATCTTCTGCAATAAACGCTTTAATGATGCGCAAGCCCCCCAAAGTTTCTTCCAATTGTGACATGGTATCACTCCATTTGCCCTGCGCTTCCAAAGATTGGCGTTTCAGCTTCTTGCCGACCTTTCCCATCAGCCACCCCATTCCGGGAAGTACTACGATGGTAAACAGGGTCAACTGCCAACTTGTTATAATCAGTGTTGTAAAATAAAACAGGATCAAAATCGGATTTTTCAGCAACATATCCAACGAACTGGTAATGGAGTTTTCTATTTCTCCCACATCACCACTCATACGGGCAATGATATCTCCTTTCCGTTCCTGAGAGAAAAAACCAAGTGGTAAGTGCATCACTTTCGAATAGACCATGATACGGATATCACGAACAACTCCTGTACGCAAAGGAATCATTACCGCAGAAGATCCAAAGTAGCAGGAAGTTTTCAGCATCGTCATAAGGGCTAGGAACAGTCCCATAAACAGAAGTGTCATTATCGGTCCATTCACTTCAATCATCTGAGTAACATAGTAATAAAAATTATTTTTTGCCACATCTTTCAAACTATCGCTTCCCCACTCCATGTAATGGTAAACTTGCTCATCACCACCTGTTTTGAACAATATCTGCAAAATTGGAATCAGCAGAGTGAATGAGAATACATTGAAAACAGCCGATAAGACATTGAGCACAATCGCCCACCCTATATACTTCTTATATGGCGACACAAAACGTCGCATCAATTGCAGGAATTCCTTCATTGCTTGGTATTAATGAATTAGGGGCGCAAAGATACAAGAAATATCTTTAAGATAAAGAAGATAAATTTAATATTAACGAGATTTATCTATACAACCCTCAAGAAACAAGCTCTGTAGCTCATTTATATAGATCACAGAATGATATCGGAAAAATATATTGTATCTTTGCGCCCGGATATAAAACAAACGCTTTATTATGACAAAGATCGATAAGTCCGTACTGACATTCGGAATCACTATTTTCCTGAAATTCATGTTATTCGACATACTATGGTGTATCCCGACTACTTTTGCTTCTCTTTCTACAGTTGAATGTTATACAACAAAACTGATAGCCACACTTATATTGCTTATCCCTTACGCCTTCTTCCGTATGTGGAAAACAGAGACGCTCATCATGTTCCTGCTGGATTTCCTGCTGATAGCCAATCTTATGTACTTCAGAACCTATTATACCGCCATTCCTCTGAACAGCTACGGATTATCAGGAAACTTAGCCGATTTCACCGGAAGCGTTTTCGACTCTCTTCGCTGGTATGATATACTTTTCCCATTATCCACCCTTGCCGCCGCCGTCATTCATCAGCGTACAAAAGCTGCACATCAGAAGCGTCCCGCACCGGTGCTTGCTTATTCTGTGGTACTTGCAGTCATCATCTGCATCTTTGGCACAGTGACCCTGATTAAAGGCGGATTTTCAAATGCATACAAGGAATATCGCGACAAAGCATACTTCTGTTCAAGCGGCCCCTCCCTCTATACCGTTTTCGGTAGCCTTTGCTATGATTTGGCAGGTCAGCAACAAAAGTTAACTCCTGAACTGGAAGCAAAGATAGAAGAATGGTTAAGTAAAAAGCCCAAACACGAAGTTGCCCTGCCGGACAATAGTACTAATCGCCGCACCAATTGCATCATCATTCTGGCAGAATCATTGGAAAGCTGGGTATTAGAAAAAGAAGTGGAAGGACAGGAGATCACCCCCTACTTGAACAAATTACTGAAGGATTCTACCACCATCTATGCCCCACATGTGCTGACACAGGTAAAAGGCGGCCGTTCCATAGATGCCCAACTTATACTCTGCACCGGACTACTACCTATCAACAGTGGTACGTACAGCAGCCAATATCCCAACCATGTTTACCCTTCGTTGCAGAAAGCCATGCACGAAAAAAATCATTCGCGCAACTATCTGTTAACCATAGATAAGATATCCACCTGGAACCAGGGCCCCATAGCCCAAAGCTTCGGCATGGATACAATTATCGCCTATCATGATTTCGAACTGACGGAAGCTTTCGGTACCCACAAACGTACCGGAGACGGCTCATTCTTTGCTCAATGTCAAGAAAAGATAGAAAAAGGGGAGATATGGAAAGAAGGGGAAAACGCATATATGCAGCTTATTACCTATTCCGGTCATGCTCCATTCATATTACCGGAATATCTCAGAGAGATTTCATTCTCCTCTGACATTCCGGAGAAGATGGGTAACTATATGATCACTGCCCGCTACACAGATAAAGCTATCGGTAAATTCGTGGAGTATCTGAAAACACTCCCTCAATATAAGGAAACGCTGATTGTAATAACAGGAGATCACGAAGGTTTAGCGTCTTATCGTGCAGAACTATGCGAAAGTCCCGGTGGTAAAGGTATCGTGTCCGACAAGCAGTTTACTCCTTTCATCGTTGTCAACTCTCCCATAGGTATGCGTTACGATGAAGTGATGGGACAAATAGATATGTATCCCACCCTGCTGAACCTACTTCAACTTGACGACTATTATTGGACCGGCCTCGGAGAAAGTATCCTCAATCCTGAAAAGAAAGGATTTGCTGTAGGTTCACAGATGAATGTGGAAGGAGAAGGATATAGTCCGGAAGATGAGGAGTTTGCAAAGGAGGCATATGATATTTCGGATGAGATGATACGGTTTAATTACTTTGGAAAAAAGTAAGATAATAAAGAAAGCGTTCCATGTTTTTAAGAATCTTTGTTTGGAGAAACAGCAGAAAGGGCGTACCTTTGTTTGCATTCAAACCAAACTTCTAAAAAGGCATCAGTTATGGAAGAATATATAGCACCGAACAGAAAACGCATCCCCTACGGCATGATGAACTTCGCCGTGATTCGCCGTGATGATTGTTATTATGTAGACAAGACCCGCTTTATTCCCATAATAGAAGACGCGGATAAGTTTTTCTTCTTCATCCGTCCCCGTCGTTTCGGCAAAAGTCTGACGGTAAGTATGCTGCAACATTATTACGACATAGCCGCCAAAGATAAGTTTGATGCTTTGTTCGGTGATCTTTATATCGGGAAATATCCCACACGTGACCGCAACAGCTACCTGGTGCTCTATCTCAATTTTTCCGGAATTGTCGGTGAACTGCACAACTACCGCAAAGGGCTGGATGCGCATTGCCAAACCATGTTCGACTACTTTTGCGATATCTATGCCGACTATCTTCCTCAGGGTATTAAGGAAAAACTGGATGCAAAAGAAGGAGCCGTAGAACAATTTGAGTACCTGTTTACGGAATGTAACAAAACCGGCCAAAGAATTTACCTCTTCATCGACGAGTACGACCACTTTACCAATGCCATCCTCGCCGATCCTGAGAGTTTACATCGTTACACCAACGAGACACATGGTGAAGGCTATTTGCGCGCCTTCTTCAACAAGGTGAAAGCAGGAACTTATTCCAGTATCGAGCGCTGTTTCATCACCGGTGTCAGCCCTGTTACGATGGACGACCTCACTAGCGGCTTCAACATCGGTACCAATTACTCGCTCTCCCCAAAATTCAACGAAATGATAGGATTCACGGAAGAGGAAGTACGGCAAATGTTGACCTATTACTCCACCACCAGCCACTTCAACCACACTGTGGACGAGCTGTTGGACATAATGCAACCGTGGTACGACAACTATTGCTTTGCACAAGGACGTTATGGTGAAACCACCATGTACAATTCTAATATGGTGCTCTATTTTATCAAAAACTACCTTGACAACGATGGTAAAGCACCGCAGAATATGATAGAAAGCAACATCCGCGTTGACTACGAAAAGTTGCGCATGCTTATCCGTAAGGACAAAGAATTTGCCCACGATGCTTCCATCATCCAGACCTTGGTGAGTCAAGGCTATATTACCGGAGATTTGAAAGAAAGTTTCCCTGCCGTCAATATCACCACTCCTGACAACTTCGTGAGCCTACTCTATTATTTCGGTATGCTTACCATCAGTGGCACATATGAAGGTAAAACCAAACTCACCATTCCCAACCAGGTGGTTCGTGAGCAGCTTTATGCCTATCTACTGAGCACCTACGATGAAGCCGACCTTAATTTCAGCAGTTACGAAAAGAACGAGCTGTCCAGTTCACTCGCCTATCGTGGCGACTGGCAAACTTACTTCGGCTACATCGCCGACTGCCTGAAACGTTACGCTTCTCAACGCGACAAACAGAAAGGGGAGTTCTTTGTCCACGGCTTCACCCTTGCCATGACAGCCCAAAACCGCTTTTACCGCCCCATTTCTGAACAAGATACGCAAGCCGGCTATGTTAATATATTCCTCTGTCCACTGCTGGAAATCTATTCCGACATGAAACACAGTTACATTGTAGAACTGAAATATGCCAAATATAAGGATTCCGAAAGCCGTGTGGAAGAGTTGCGTCAGGAAGCAATCACCCAAGCCAACCGCTATGCTGATACGGAAACGGTGAGAAATGCTATTGGCAACACGATACTACATAAAATTGTAGTGGTGTATAAAGGAATGGATATGCCTGTATGTGAAGAGGTATAATCAATATAGGAAACCAACAATCCAGATTGGCAATTTATGCCGATAAGGGGTTTCTATATCATCTGCCAATATGAAAGTCCTTGCATCTCATAGGAAATACAACACTTGGATAAGTTGGCAATCACATTCAGTATATTAAATAAAGAAGATGTACTAAATACAACTCGCAAATCAGGAGACATATCATAAATCTCCTTTATTTCTTTGCTCCATTATTATAATTTCAGACTATAATTATACCATTATTCTTCCTGCATAGTCTCAATTAAATCTATGGCTTTCTGAATATCAACAATACCACAACCATAAGGCAGTTCCGGAACATCATATCTATTTGCTGACTTTTTCAAAATCTCCAATAATTCTTGATTAGTCAGCCAAGGGTAAGCTTGCCATAAACAGGCTGCCAACCCACATAGAATAGGGCTTGCATAGGATGTTCCACTTCTAAAATCAATCCTCCCCTCAATATCAATTGTACATGCCGAAGTTCCAAGAGCTACAACATCAGGCTTCATCCTTCCATCAACAGTCATACCATATGCCGTAAAATCGCCTATCCCACCAGTAGTAGTAACAGAACCTACCGCCAATACATTAGGAGAGTCTGCCGGAGTCCCAACCCAACTCCCATCATTACCAGCACAACATGCAATAAAAATCCCTTTATTTGCAGCAACATTAGCCGCTCGTGTTGGCAATGCAGTTTTTCCATCCATCTCTTCATACTCGTGCGAAGGAAAAGGCCATCTATTCCCAGTATAATACAATGAAGTATTCACAACATCTGCCCCTACACTATCAGCATACTCTATGGCAGCTACCCAATAATCCTCTTCTACCGGATATTCACCGGACAAATCTTCCGAACGTAGAAGCCAATAATTAGCTTCCGGTGCAGTTCCGATATAATATCCCGGCTTATCAGTCGCCATACAAGCCGTGACCCAAAGGCCATGCTCATCGCTATTATAAGGGTTCGAATCTTCATATACAAAAGACTTGGCACCTTGAATATGCATAGTATTTAAAGTAGGATTATTAAGCAAATCCATAAATCCTGCATCAATAACTGCAATATCAATACCCTCTCCTTTGAATCCACGTTCATGCAATATTTGCCCATTATGAAGAATTATATTTCTCCACGCCTCTCCATAATCTTCTGAAGAATAACCTGACATATTTCCCCCTGCTGAAGAGCTAACCGAAGAAATTATTCGTTTCTGTTTTTCCGTTTCACCTCGCCATACTTTCACGATATCTTCAACAAATGGTAACTCTTTATATTTGTCAATCTGTTTTTCGTCTTCACATTGCACACAAACAGTTTTCAACCATTTACTTTGGCAAACTATTTTTCCTCCAACCTGTTCTATTTGTTTCAGATAATCTTTAGATATGGGTAGATCCGAATCATCTATAGCAATATTTCTTTTTCGCCGCCTTTCAATTGCTTTAGTTGATAAAAACTTTTCTGGTTGATTTAACGAATAGTCAGCACTTCCTTTATCTTTAAGAATCAGGCGAAATTTATAATTATACTCTTGATACACCGTAATCGGGCATATAGCATGAAAACCCTGCACTACAGCTTCAACTTGTAATCCTGAAATAAACTCATTCTGGAAAACAGCCGTTACTTTACCATCCTCATCTACATTAACCAAATTACTATTTGATTCCCAACGCACTTTACTTCCGTCCAATGGAATCCCATTCAATTTAGCAATCAATTGACACGATTCTCCCACAGCCAACACAACTGAAGCAGGTTCAATAGTCAGTTCATCCGATACAGAAGGTTCTTCTACTACAGCACCTTTCTGACAAGCCGTTAAAAATAAAACGGCACAACTAATATATAAAAATAATCTGAACAGCATCATAGATAATACTTAATTAATTTCTATCGTTACATTTACCAGAAGTAAAGTTGTTATATTTTATTATCTTAATAAACAATCCGTACAAAGAATTTGCAAAGTAATAAGAGAACGGACAAACTGCATTGGAATTAAAAATAAACTTATTCCATAAAAACGTAATTCTAAAAGTAGATGTTGTTTTATCTTTTTTCCAAAAACGCACCACAATATTTATAGCAATCTAGTTTTCTACCAATTAAATAACCAACTATAAATTATTATTAAAGAAAATTCAAACAGGTTCTTAGAAATATTTTTTATTCTAATGGCAACACATAACATTCAACAGACTCAAACTTATATCCCTCATAATACCCGAGAATGGTAGTGTAAAAATGATCCACTCCATTAAAATATGGCAGTTATATACGACTTAACACTTAGTCCTGCCGCTATAACTTTTGGTTATAAAAAATGCTCCCAACAAGGCTAAATTTGTTGGGAGCATGTTCTTTTAATTCGACCGCTAAGATAGCAATTTTTTCTTTAATGGTTACTATAATAAGCAAGAATTAACACTACAATTATTCCTATCACAAATATGGTGTATCCAATCCAGTTCGGTATCGGTCTATTTTTTTCTGGTTGTGGGTTGTATAGTTCAGGGTGTTTTGAAGCCTGATACCTTTCTTTTTCAGCCTCAGATGGGGGTATTGTACTTACTTGTCCTATGCTAAATGTTTCTTTGCATCTTAAACAAGTAACCTTTATATCCTTACTTCCTATAAATCCGGCTAATAAGCCAATTCCACCTGCTAAAACCGCACCTGTTAATGCTTTTCCTGCTCCGAATCCTTTTTGATTTGTAATAAGATTAGTCCCTCCACAAAAAGGACAATACACTTGATTGTTTGCATTTTGATTTTCCATAATTTAGATATATACGCTAAAAGTTAGGGTCTTCTTCCATTTTTCTGTCTATCATATCAAGATGTTCTTGCTGTTCTAGGCTACCTTGATATTCTTTTTGCTTACCTTTACCATCTAAGGTATGGTATTGATATTCTTCACTTGCTGCCTCTAAAGCCGCTTCTGCCGCTTCTTGCACTGCTGCAATTGAATCGGCTTCTCTAATAGAATCTAACAATGTTATTTTAGGGTCTTTCTCTTTTACATTAGAACAAGAAACACAAACTGTTGATAAGAGAATCAAAAACAAATACTTTCTTTTCATAACTGTGAATTTATTGGTTAATACTAAAACTCATTCTGTTAGCAATAACCATACACCAGAGCACAAAAAAAGCGTAGAGCTATTGCCTAACGCCATCGGAGGCTACCACACCTCACCTACTAATAGACAATGCTCTACGCCAATACTGGCGTAAAAACGCAATTTACCCATTAGTAGGTTTAAAATAGCCTTATTGCTTTCAGTGTGGTAGTTCGATGGCGATTAGGCTATAGTATGTAAAAAGCGCACCATTATTCAATGATACGCTGCAAATATAAGAATAACTTCATTATTTCTATTCTTCTTTTTCTTCTTTTTTATCAGTTTCTTCATTAGGAGATTCATCTTCTTTTTTGATATTAGCCATTCTCCGAAGAAGCTCATCAAATTCTTTCTTCGGAACTCTTAACTCAAAATCGAAGGTCATTGATATTGAATCTTTCTCTCTAATTATGTTTCCTTTTTGTTTCTTTCCCATATTCTATGCTACATTGCGCAAAAGTAAATTAAATCTTTGAGAATCGCTAAAATTCCGAGTATTAAATCGGAATACGAACTCATCAATGTATCGTTGCATGTATTTCTTGCTTACACAATAATAGATTCCAAATATCATTCTCTTTAAATGCGACCAAGCGTTTTCTATTCCATTAGTACTAATAGTAATGATTTCGCCTTCATCGGTTGCGTAAGTCATACCATAGAAATGTTTTTCATGGTCTACAGACCTTTGTTCATAATGACCATGTAATCCGGTGTATTCCCAACCATCGGTGTAAACTACACTTTCTTCTTTAACGCATTCTTTAATGATAGGAACTAATGTCTTAGCCTGTGTGTTAGGAACAACCTTGGCTATTAATTTACCATCCCTTTCCAATATACCAAACACAGGAACTTTATCTTTGAAAGACCTACCTTGGCATTTCTCTACTTTCTTATCTTTGTGCCTATTCTTGTTTTTCCCACCCACGAATGCTTCATCAATTTCGACCTCATCGGATAAAGTATGATTATTCTCCATTGCCATATACTGCCTAATCTTGTGGAGCATCTTCCACGCTGTTTTTTTGAGTTATACCCAAATCTCTTGCGATTTGACATGATGAAACTCCCCTTTTATGTGATAAGAACAACATCATTACGTAAAACCAAGTTCTCATAGGCATTTTAGTATTGGCGAATGCAGTGCCAGTTTTTACATCGAAATATCGTCCGGTATTCTTGCATTTATACTTACCATTGGCACACTTATAGACTTTAGATGATTTATCATAGGGCGATATAACCTTATCTCCCCATCTCATCTTTTCAAAATACCTGATGCAACTTTCTTCATTCGGAAAATTATCAGATAGAGTTAAAAGAGTAAATTCAGTGTTCATAATGTCAATCTTTTAAATCGCTTAAATATAGTCATTTTCAGTTATGTATGCAAGTAAATTGCAACATATTTTTGAGAGAAAATTCTGTAAGGGTGCTAAAGAACATCCTTACAGAACATACGCATCTATTACCGTTTATAAACTATAAACAGTACATTTGCTTCAAAAATAAACAGCTATGAATCTCGAAAAAATATTTGAAATGTTAAATGAACTACAAAGAAATGCTCTTATTTGTTTCATTATACAATTACCATTATGTTATACTTTTATGTATATGCATAGTGATTTTTTTGTTCAACAAGATTTAATAAACAAAGTTATTTTTGCATTATCTTTGGATATATCTGTCCTTACTATTTCTATATTTGAATTAGCTATAGTATCATTAATATTAGGTAGTTATAATACTAGTTATTTGGTATATTTATTTACAGGAGGGTATATTTATTCTTTTTCCATATATGTATGGAAAAAGATAGAAAATAATGATGTTACCATATCGGAAGCAGTAAAATATAAACTATATTATAGAATATAAAAAAGAAAAGAATGTTAAGCAAAACAAGACCTAAAACGTGAATTATATCAATAATATCAAATTTCATACTTTCTTAATTTATAGTTAATAAAAAAGCCCGTATTTCTACGAGCCATTACTTTTTGTTATCACCGACCTAAAAGGTGTCAGGTCGTATATAACTGCCTAAAATATCGGTACAAAGGGATAGCTTCTGGATGTGGTTTAGTATATACATATCCTAATGGCCCCTCAAACCTATATCCAGATACACCTCCTGGATAATAATCTGTTGAGTAAAAATGATCTCCTCCATTCCAATACTGATAAAGAGGTACTGTTTCTAGCACTTGTTCTGTATATATACTAAAAACAGCAGCTTCATATATAAGATCACCTGAGCCATAAGATGGACCATAAAATGTACAATAGTAATGTTCTTTACCATTAAAACTTTGATAAACAAATGACGTATTCAACATTTCTATTTTTCTACTATCAATATACCTAAATACAGCCTCCTTCATTTCCTGCTTCTTTATAGGATCAGAAATTAGATCATAAATAGGATACGTAGCATTCCAGTTGACATCAAATAATCTAGAATGCTGGTCATCAACTGACTCTGTCCATGCTCCCAAATTAATACTAAAACTTGGTCCTTGCTCAGGCGCGAGCGTAATAGTAGTACCCGAGGTAGAACCACCAAGAGCCTTAATATAGCATTCCCAATTAGAATTTTTCTTATTGCGCTCCTCTACTTCCGTTTTGCTCCATGAACCGTGAGCATCAAGCCCAATATTGCTCAAATTATATTTTGCCCCTGCACTGACAATCTCTGTCTTTTCCGTACTACTATTCTCTTCTATTATAGTAGATTTATAATATGCAGTATATTTCCCTCCAACTGTTATATTAGTTAAAACATGCGTTCCATACATTTCCACAATTTTATCCGCAGAATATTTATTTAAATCTTCAACAAAAGAAGACAACAAGTATTTAGATAAGGTTTCAATATCTGTATTCAGCAAATATCTTCTTTGCTTTTTAAAAACCTCCGCTCTTGCAAATGAGTATTTTGAAGAATAGAAATATTTTGAACTTGTTTTGAATCCCGTCGTTATAGTCCCTGAGAAAAAGCCCTCTTTATCCTTTTTCTCAGGTAAAGATCCTACAGAACCACCAAAATTCGTATCGGTTATTATCTGAGATAAAAAAGATTGCGCATCTGCTCCTGCAAAACATCTCTGATCAATTACCCCTGAAAATTGCTTATCAAATCTGTTAGGATTTGCTTTCACAAATGCTTCCACATCTAAGATTTTCAACCTTGTTGAATTTTCACCCATGTAGTCATCGGTTATATCATAACCATAACCTAATACATCATACACTCCATCTCCAGCTGCCCTTGTTGTTACATTTGATACCGAAGATTCAACATTTGGTAAATCCTCTATTTCTGAACAAGAATAGAAAAGAGGCAAAAAGCCTAATAAATAATAAGATTTCTTCATAATAATAATATGTAAAGATTAACAATTATCAAAAGTAAGAAATACCATCATTTTACCCAATTTTAAAAGCATGTTTATAAGCACAACAATTGCACATTATTTCGAATTAGCGAAACTTATATATCTTTTAGGTTCATCATAGATATACTACATTTTCCAGATAATGAAGTAAATAAGCCAGAAAAACTATATTAATTTACACAGACTACGTTTCTTACAAAATCGGTAAATTTTTCTAAGAAATGAACAGTTATTCAGAAGCACTTCACTTCTACTCTACCATATTTATAAGATAATTAAAAAATCACATAATTACAACATTTAAGCTATATTACAAGCTAATTACTCCGAGAAACAATAAAGCATTAATGCGAAGCAAAGTAATCCATACGGAGTAAAATATTTGAAACTTTCCAACAGTCCTTTCTATGCTGTTTAATAGTTTCTGAAACGCCAGTACCACCAGCTTCCAAACCTGTCCGGAAAGTTGCATAGTTGCTAATATTATCTCCAAAAACATTGTCTCCCAGCCCTCTGAAAGAATAGTCACTGCACCCCATCAAAGTTAATAAGGAAGGGTATATATCTACTTGTCCGATAACCTCATCAGTATGTTTTGAATCTAAAGGAGAATTTATAATCAAGAATGGAATATAGCAATCCTCTGCCCTCAACTTTTCCCGCCCTTCATATGTATTGAAGGTCATTTGTTCATGATCACCTGTTATGACAATAATACTATTATCATATAAACCCTCTCTTTTCAGTCCATCAATAAATTCCATAATTCGTATATCAACAAGTTGTATAGCTATTAAATAGTTCTTAATTTCATCATTAACAAATTTCTCTTGGATTAATGGAGTATCAAGTAGGCTAGGCTCCATATATGGCTCATGACTGGATAAAGTAACCAATTGTGCATAAAATGGTGTTTTCATTTTCTGCATTGTCGAAAGGCTTGTTTTAAAAAGATTCTCATCTGCATATTTTCTCTCCCTGTCACCTTCCATTCCAGCATATAGTCTATCAAAACCGTAAGCAATTGTTGTCGCTTCCTGATTCCAATAGTTCTTCTCATCACATATGAAAGAGACTGAAGTATAACCTTGCATCTTCAAAGCTGCAGCCAAAGATGGAAAGGTATTTGCTGCACACAAACTGGATGCCGCCCCTGTTGTCAATGGTAATAAGCCAGTATTTATCAATAACTGGGCATCACTTGAACGTCCATCTTTGACTTGAGGAATAACTTTACGAAAAAAGACTGCATCTTCCTGAATTACCAACTTATTAATATTAGGAGTGCACTCTACTTCACCAACTTTTAAGCCAATTGGCCAACTCTGCAGAGACTCCACTAAAATTAAAATCAAATTCTTTCCCATAATAGTTGGTAAACTTTTGGCCAAGCAACTTTCTTTTTTCGACAATTGCTCCATAAAGATACAAGCATATCGTTCATCATCTGAAGAAACACTCTGAAAAGAAGCTATCTGATAAATCCAGAAGTGTATTATTCCATATTTCTTAAAAGCTCCAACTTCTGTAGTACTAAAAAGATAAAGAGGATCTTTACCAGACAATCGTTTATTGAATAAATAAGGAGCGGTAACTCCAGTTGCTATTATCAAAATTAAAGTCATTATAGTATTTCTTCGTAGAGATGAAGAATTGAGTATTTGCCTATTCTCCGATTTATATATTAATAAAAAAATAACAAAGCAAATAGAGGGTAAAAATAAAAGAATATCACTAATATGAATAGAATGAAAAATGCTAGCTCCCAATCCTTTCAAATTATAAAACATTAAATATGAAGACAAAGGCATTATAGTACCATATGTATGATAATACCAGATAATAGACAAGAAATAGAAATTGACTAGCAATAAGTATAAATAAATCAGACATCTTCTTTTACAAAACAAGACTGGTAATGCAAATAAAAGTGAATCAAAAAGCCATCGGAAATAGCCTCCATTATAACCATGAATTTGCAAACTAAAGCGTAGAAACATGAAAGACAGATAAAAAACTATCACCAAAACTATATATACAAATAACCGATTTGTGTTGTAACTAAAAGGTTTCATAGCGTTTTCTCTTAAAAAAGTAAGTATTTTGCAAATGTCAGACTTTTCATCATCACATACAAATATTTAAGTAATTAAATAGAAAAAAATATATATGTATA
>OHSK01000653.1_pt1 | contig 16994 bp, 13 predicted proteins | sample 1578701 | NCBI WGS metagenome assembly OHSK01 (sample SAMEA3879503, study PRJEB24766) | human gut metagenome | biome: human-associated habitat; feature: feces | place: USA | collected 1985/1987
GGTGCATAATCTGAGCGAACAGAATCTTGAATATGCTGAGCAGGTAAAACAGGCGGTTGAACATATAAGAAGCACATCTGAAAAGATGAATATGGCATAAAGATTTATAAATAATATAGAGAATGTTTATAAATAATTCTGACTTTGTTAAAATAATTAATAAAATAGTTGTAAATAATATAAAATTGTTATAAAATTAACATAGCATATAATCAGTAATATGATCGGAGGCGTGTTAATATGTTATTTCAACTTTATGGCGATGGCACTATCTATAAGCTTATAGGATGGGTGCTTGTATTCGCAGGGCTTGTTATATGTAACGAGCTTGCAAGACGTTCAAAGTTTGGTGGATTATTATTCTTTGTATTTATTCCTATTGCTTTGACAGTTTATTTCGTGGCTATCCAGATAGGAGCTGCAAATGGTGCTTCATGGGCACTTAATAATACTACATATAGATATATGAATGGATGGTTCCATTATGCTAAGCTTTATGCCGCTACAGCAGGCTGTATCGGATTTATGATGCTTAAGTATAAGTGGAGCATAGGTAAAACAGAGTGGTTTAAGGTATTCCCATTCTTAATTGTTGCTATTAATATTCTTATTGCTGTATGTAGTGATTTTGAATCTGCAATCAAAGGCGGAATGAATGGTGGCTGGTGGTTCTCAAACGAAGGTGTATGGCTTTACGGTGGCTGGTGGAACTGGCTTAACGGTATTGCAGGTCTTATCAACATCTTCTGTATGACTGGCTGGTGGGGTATCTATTCTTCTAAGAAGAAGGATGATATGTTATGGCCTGATATGACTATATGGTTTATAGTTGCATATGATATATGGAACTTTACATATACATACAACAACCTGCCTACTCATACATGGTACTGTGGTGTTGCATTACTTCTTGCACCAACATTTGCCAATGCTTTATGGAACAAGGGTGGATGGATCCAGAACCGTGCTAACACACTTGCAACATGGTGTATGTTTGCACAGGTATTCCCACTTTTCCAGGTAGATGGAATATTCTCTACACTTCCTGTGCTTTATAAGTATACAGGAGCATCAACAGGCATGGAGCTTTCAAAGCTTACATTAGAGCAGATGAATGCAGCAGGTGCATATCCGGTAGCACAGGGTGTTATGTCTATACTTGCAGTTGTGGCTAATGTCATCTGTATCTCAGTTATTATAAAGAGAGCGGTTGAGCAGAAGAAGAATCCTTACAAGAATGAGATATTTGCAGGAACCAGAGATTATGACCAGGCTATGGACAGAGCCTGATGGCGTGTATTAAACAGAATTAAAAGAGTTATATATTTAGGTTAACTTATGATAAATTAATTGATTATATGAGACAGAAGAAACTGTTGACTGTTTTCTATTATATATTTAGTATATATACATGGAAATAGTTCGACAGTTTCTTTATTTTTATGGTATACTAATAAGAGAAATAAGTGGAACGCGAAGTAATTGCGTGATCTGCAGCTATTAGCTGATGCAGTTTTATAAAGGAGATGATATTATGATTAAGAAGATTAAAGGAATTAAGATTGAACTGATAATTATTTCTATTGTATTATTTGCTCTTGGACTTTTTCTTGTTATATATCCAGAGCTTTCGCAGCTTATTATATGTAAGGCTGTTGGAATAGCTTTATGTGTATGGGGTGTGTTAAGACTCATAACATATTTTAGTATGGCTAAAGAGGAAATATTTGGTTCGTTTGGATTAGTACAGGGTATTTCATTGTTAGCATTCGGATTATTCTTTGTTATGAAACCAGAGGTTATAGCTATGTTTTTTGGAACAATCCTTGCAATAGTTATTATTATTGATGGAATACTTAAGCTTCAGTATGGAATAGAGTTTTACCATATGAAAGCTGATAAATGGTGGATAGAGGCTGTTGTAGCAGCATTTATGGTAGTTATGGGTGTGATTGCATTATTTAATCCATTTGATTCATCAGTAGCACTTATGATATTCATAGGAATAGTACTTATGGTAGAAGGTGTATCAGATCTGATTTCTATTATAAGAATATCAGCTTTTGTAAAGAAGTTAAAGGATATGTAAAGAGCAATGTACTGATATAAGGTTAAACCGTATATCAAAGTCGGGGGCTTTTGACCACGACATCATACAATAAGAATACAGTCAGATAAAGTGCCAAAGCTAAGCACGAACAATAGTAAGGGAGAATAAACATGTCAGAAAAGGTAATATATGCCGCAATACTTGGGGCAGGAACAGTAGGAATGGGAACTTATAAGCTGTGTCAGGCAATGGAGGATGAGATAAAGCATAAAACAGGTGCCAGACTTGTTATTAAGAAGATTCTTGTAAGAAATATCGGTAAGAAAAGAGATGGTATTTCAGAAGAGCTTCTTACGGATGACTGGACAGATATCATAACGGATGACCAGATAAGCATTATAGTAGAACTTATGGGTGGTATCCATCCGGCAAAGGATTATGTGCTTGATGCACTTAAGGCTGGAAAGCAGGTTGTTACAGCTAATAAGGATCTTATAGCTGAATATGGTGAAGAGGTTGGCAATGCAGCCAATGAAGCTGGTGCAGACCTTCAGTTTGAGGCTGCAGTAGCTGGTGCTATTCCTATTATCAGACCATTGAAGCAGAGCATGGCGGGCAATCATATTACTGAGATTATGGGTATTGTCAACGGCACTACGAACTACATCCTTACTAAGATGACAGAAAGCGGTATGGATTATGCGGAGGCACTTGCCAAGGCAACAGAGTTAGGATATGCAGAAGCAGATCCAACAGCAGATGTTGAAGGATATGATGCCGGCAGAAAGATAGCTATTATGGCATCAATAGCATTTAATTCAAGAGTAACATTTGCAGATGTATACACAGAAGGTATCACGAAGATATCAGCAGATGATATAAAGTATGCTAAAGAATTCGGATATGTTATTAAACTTCTTGGAGTTGCAAAGAATACAGATGATGGAATAGAAGTTAAGGTACATCCTATGCTTATACCATCTAATCATCCACTTGCCACAGTTAACGATGCATTTAATGCGGTTTTTGTGCATGGACTTGCCATGGATGATGCGATGTTTATGGGACGCGGTGCAGGACAGATGCCAACAGCAAGTGCGGTTGTTGGTGATATTATAGATGTATGCAGGAATATAGTACATGATTCATGTGGAAAGATAGGCTGTTGCTGTTATAAGCACCTTAATGTCAAGAATATAGCTGATACAAGCAGCAAGTTCTTCTTAAGATTAGAGATAGCTGACAGATCAGGTGTGCTTGCCAATATAGCAAGTGTGCTTGGTAATAGTGGAGTAAGTATAGCCCAGGTTGTCCAGAAGAAAAGCAAGGATGGCGTGGCAGAGCTTGTCATTATCACAGATGAAGTAAAAGAAAAGCACTTTAATGATGCCATGGCTGTATTTAAGGGACTGTCAGCTGTTAAGAATATTGCTGGAGTTATAAGAGTATACTAATCTGGAAAGGTGAATAAAATAATATGGCATCGAAATATTATGCGGTCAGAAAAGGGCGTAAGCCAGGGATATACAGGACATGGGATGACTGTAAGAGTCAGGTGTTTAAGTGTGAGGGGGCAGAGTATAAAAGCTTTGCCACAGAGGCAGAAGCATATGCTTATATGGGTGCTGTCAAAGATATAGCACAAGAGGGCGAGAGCTATGCATATGTTGATGGTTCGTTTAACGCAGCCACGGGTGTGTATGGATTTGGTGGTTTTCTTATGTATATTCTAAGTGGTTCTGGTGATGATAAAGAGATGGCATCTATGAGAAATGTGGCAGGTGAGATACTTGGAAGCATGGCAGCAGTACAGAAAGCTATAGAACTTGGTATAGAAAGCATAGATGTTTATTTTGATTATATGGGCATAAGAGCATGGGCACTTGGTGAATGGAAAAGAAACAAGAAGGGAACCATAGCATATTATGACTATATGCAGTCTGTTAAAGACAAAATAGCAGTTAATTTTGTTAAGGTTAAAGGACATTCAGGTGTGGAAGGCAATGAAGAAGCAGACAGACTGGCTAAAAAGGCTGTTGGTATTCTTTAAAACGGATTTTGTTTTGTAAGAATAAAGTAAAGATCATGTAAGGTTGTGTGAAATTATCAGATAATGATTGACATACACTTTTAATATATGATACAATCCGTTCGTGTGAGTCAGTAAATATATAATCATTATATATGATTTCATACAAATATGACCACTTATACATTTGATGTATACAATATATACATATTACGTCTGGTATAAGTTAAGCCTAACGGACAGGCGGGTCGGTTGCCGGTGTGGTAAACCCACATTATTGTTATTGATTGGGCGGTAAGCCCTGTTTATAAGTTGATTACTTTATAATCTGTGCCAAGCACATCATCTTGTGAAACGGTCAATAAAGAGTGACGCATATTTGTATGTCATAGATACTAAGTTATAGATACTAAGTATGAGTATAATTATCTATGTATATATTCGCTGATTTCCTTAAATAATTGGTATTAATTCCAGATTTATGTATAGTTTATGTACATTACATAAAGGGGGTTAAACCAGATTAGAATTATGATCAGACTATAGAGATGGTTGTGTAAAATGCACGACTGTCTCTTTTTTGTTTTGCTGCTTAATGCGGATATTAAGCTTAATTTCTTTAAGTATATAGCAGTAGTTCACAGATTATAAAGAAAATATAATCATCCAGGGATAATGTATTCTGGACCTGGAAGCTATTATTATATATGGGAATGGAGATAAAAGAATGTTAGATGACCAGACAAGAGCTCCGATATACGAGGCATTGGAAAGATTAAGAAGACAGAGAGTTGTTCCGTTTGATGTTCCGGGACACAAGAGAGGAAGAGGAAATCCAGAGCTTGTTAATCTGCTGGGAGAAAAGTGCGTAGGAATAGATGTTAATTCCATGAAACCACTTGATAATCTGTGCCATCCTGTGTCTGTTATACGGGATGCAGAAGAACTGGCAGCTAAAGCCTTTGGTGCGGAGAATGCTTTTCTTATGGTAGGTGGTACGACATCAGCAGTCCAGGCGATGATACTTTCCAACTGTAAAAGGGGAGATAAGATAATACTTCCAAGAAACGTACATAAGAGTGCTATCAATGCGCTGGTGCTGTGTGGCGCGGTTCCTGTATATGTTAACCCTGAGGTTAATTCTGAACTTGGAATATCGTTAGGGATGAATCTGGATTCTGTGAAGAAAGCAATAGAGGATAACCCTGATGCAGTAGCTGTATTAGTAAATAATCCTACATATTATGGTATATGTTCAGATATATGTTCGATAGTAAGCTTTGCACATGAACATGGCATGAAGGTGCTTGCAGATGAAGCACACGGCACACATCTTTACTTCCAGCCAGATCTTCCGGCATCAGCTATGAAGGCTGGCGCTGATATGGCAGCGGTCTCTATGCATAAGTCAGGTGGTTCACTTACACAAAGTTCGATACTTCTTACCAATAAAGGAGTAAATGCAGACTATGTAAGGCAGATAATCAATCTTACACAGACAACAAGCGGATCATATCTTTTGCTTGCAAGTCTTGATATATCAAGAAGAAATCTGGCACTAAGAGGCAGGGAGTCGTTTACCAAGGTTATGGAAATGGCTGAATATGCAAGAAAAGAGATTAATGACATAGGTGGCTACTATGCATATGGTAAGGAGCTGGTTAATGGTACAAGTGTATATGATTATGATGTAACTAAGCTGTCTGTGCACACACTTGGTCTTGGACTTGCTGGAATAGAGGTATATGATCTTCTGCGTGATGAGTATGATATACAGATAGAGTTTGGCGATGTGAGTAACATACTTGCTTATATATCTATCGGAGACAGGCTTCAGGATATTGAAAGACTTGTAGGAGCACTTGCAGATATAGCAAGAATCTATAAAAAAGATAAAACTGGTATGCTGAGTGGGGAATTCATAAGTCCGATTGTGGAGAAGTCCCCTCAGGAAGCCTTTTATGCTGATAAGGAATCACTTCCTATTAAGGATACAAAGGGAAGAATATCAGGCGAATTCGTCATGTGTTATCCACCAGGAATACCTATACTTGCACCAGGTGAAATGATAACAGAGGAGATTATAGAGTATATATTATATGTTAAAGAAAAAGGATGCTCTATGCAGGGTACAGAGGATCCTATGGTGAATAATCTCATGGTGCTTAAGAATACATTTTAATTATGGTATCCAAGGGATGTTTAAGACGTTATAGTAATACATTCCTACCCTAACAGCTTATTTATTAGCATAACAAGAAAATAGTGCGCTGAAAAGCAGCGTAAGAATGGAGGCTTATTATGGAAATGTGGTTTTCAGAGCTGCACACAACCAATGTCAAGCTGTCAATGAGGATAGAGAGGCAGCTGTGTTCAGTAGAAAGTGACTGCCAGAGAATAGATGTACTTGTATCAGATGAGTTTGGAAAGTTTTTAGCACTTGACGGAGAGATTCTGTTTTCTGAAAAGGATGAGTTTATATATGATGAGATGGTTACACATGTACCTATGGCTGTTCATCCAGCTGTTAAGAATGTTCTTATAATCGGTGGTGCAGATGGTGGCGTTGCAAAAGAACTTATTAACTATAAGACTATAGAAAGAATAGACGTAGTTGAGCCTGATGAAACTCTGGCGGAGGTATGCCGGGAGTATTTTCCGGAGCTTGCATGTGGACTCGATGATGAAAGAGTTAATGTATATATACAGGATGGTCTGCGTTTCTTAAGAAGCAAGACAGATGAATACGATCTTATAATCAATGATGCCACAGACCCTTTCGGATATACTGAAGGACTGTTTACAAAAGAGTTTTATGGAAGCTGCTATAAGGCGCTTAAAGAAGATGGAATCATGGTATACCAGCATGGAAGTCCATTTTATTCAGAGGACAAAGAAGAGTGTGTGAAAATGCATAGAAAGGCATATCAGGCGTTTCCAGTAAGCCGTGTATACCAGGCACATATACCGACATGTTCATCAGGTTACTGGCTCTTTGGCTTTGCATCAAAGAAATATCATCCGTTAGTTGATTTTAAGCCGGATGAATGGAAGAAATTAGGAATAAAGACGAGATATTATACAACTAATTTACATAGAGGAGCCTTTATGCTTCCTAAATATGTTGAGGATATGCTTGAGGAAGAGGAACGTTAATTACATCATTAAATAAATAATTAAACAGGTGTTAAAGGTAAACCTGGATAGAATATCAGGAGGATAAGGATTATGAGCAGATTATTAATAATAGGATGTGGCGGTGTAGCTGGTGTGGCTATACATAAGTGCTGTCAGAACAGTGACGTATTTACAGAAATATGTATAGCAAGCAGAACTAAAAGTAAATGTGATGCACTTAAGGAAAAACTTTCAGGTAAAACAAGTACTGTTATAACAACAGCACAGGTTGATGCAGATAACGTGGATGAGCTTGTGTCTCTTATAGAGAACTATAAGCCTGAAGCAGTTCTTAATCTTGCACTTCCATATCAGGATCTTACTATTATGGATGCATGTCTGAAAACTGGCGTGAATTATATAGATACAGCGAATTATGAGGCAGAGGATACAGAGGATAAAGAGTGGAGAGCTATATATGAAAAAAGATGTAAGGAAGAAGGCTTCTCAGCTTATTTTGATTATTCATGGCAGTGGAATTACAGGAAAAAGTTTGAAGATGCAGGCATAATGGCACTTCTTGGAACAGGCTTTGACCCAGGTGTTACAAGTGTATTCAGTGCATATGCACTTAAGCATTACTTTGATGAAATAGAAACTATAGATATACTGGACTGCAATGGTGGCGATCATGGATATCCATTTGCAACTAACTTTAATCCAGAGATAAACTTAAGAGAAGTATCAGCACCAGGCTCATATTGGGAAGATGGACACTGGGTAGAGGTGCCAGCTATGTCTATTAAGAGGGAATATGATTTTCCAGAGGTTGGTATGAAGGATATGTATCTTCTTCACCACGAAGAGATAGAATCTCTTGCTAAGAACATACCAGGTGTTAAAAGAATAAGATTCTTTATGACATTTGGGCAAAGCTATCTTACACATATGAAATGCCTTGAAAATGTAGGTATGTTAAGAACTGATCCAGTAAAGGTAGGAAATGTTGAAGTTGTACCTATACAGCTTTTAAAGGAGTTGCTTCCAGATCCTGCAAGTCTTGGTGAGAGAACAGTTGGAAAGACTAATATTGGATGTATATTTACAGGTAAAAAGGATGGAAAGGAAAAGAAAATATACATATATAATGTATGTGACCATCAGGAATGTTATAAAGAAGTAGAATCACAGGCTATATCATATACAACAGGTGTTCCTGCTATGATAGGTGCTATGATGGTTGTAACTGGAAAGTGGAATAAGCCTGGAGTGTATAATGTTGAGGAGTTTGATCCAGATCCATATATGGAAGCTCTTAACAAGTGGGGACTTCCATGGGTTGTTGAGGAGAACCCGGTATTAGTTAAGTAGTTTAAAATACGAGAAACTTAAAAGATAAGAAACTTAAAATATAAGCAGCTTATAATGTGAGCAGCTTAAAAATGAGTAGATAAAAATATGAATTCCAGGAGAAATGAATTGGATACAGTAGTATTTAAAGATATAAAAACACCATCATATGTTATAGATGAAAACAAACTTATTCACAATCTAAAGATTCTTAAGGGAGTGGAAAAAGAAACTGGTTGTCATATACTTCTTGCACAGAAAGCGTTTTCAGCTTATGCCATGTATCCGCTTATAGGTCAGTATATAAGCGGGACAACGGCAAGCGGATTGTACGAAGCAAGGCTTGGAAAAGAAGAGATGAATAAAGAGAATCATGTTTTTGCACCAGCATATAAGCAGGAGGACATGGATGAACTTGTTAAGATATGCGACCATATTATATTTAACTCAGTAAACCAGCTTAGAAAGTATAAGAAACAGTGTCTAAAAGCAGGAGTAAGTATAGGATTAAGAATCAACCCGGAAGTATCAACGCAGGGTGAGCATGCTATATATGATCCATGTTCAGAAGGTTCAAGGCTTGGAGTTACACTTAAGGCACTTAACAAAGGCATAGATGAGGATGAGCAGCTTCTTGAAGGTGTTGATGGATTGCATTTTCATACGCTGTGTGAACAGAATTCAGATGATCTTAAGACAACACTTGATGCAGTAGAAGAAAAATTCGGGAAATATATGCATAACTGCAGGTGGATTAATATGGGTGGAGGACATCATATAACAAGAGAAGATTATGATGTCAGGCTGCTTATTGACTGTGTGAGACATGTGCAGGATACATATCATGTAAAAGTGTATCTTGAGCCAGGAGAGGCAGTTGCACTCAACGCAGGATATCTTGTAACAGAGGTGCTTGATAAGGTGGATAATGGCATAGAAACTCTTATTTTAGATGCCTCAGCAGCATGTCATATGCCTGATGTGCTTGAGATGCCATACACACCGCCTTTATATGGAGCACAGATAGTGGCAGATATAATAAAGACACAAGAGGCACATAAGGATGCACATTTTGTATACAGACTTTCTTCATATACATGCCTTGCGGGTGATATTATAGGTGATTATGAGTTCGACCATGAGATAAATGTGGGTGACAGACTTATATTTATGGATATGGCTATATATTCAATGGTGAAAAATAATACATTTAATGGAATGCCGCTTCCATCTATATCTGTGTTAAAAGATGGAAAACTAAGTCTGATTAAAAGCTTCGGATATGAAGACTTTAAGTGTAGGCTTTAATATAGCAGATATGGCATACATGCCAGCTGTGGGTTATATAAGATTATAAGGAATAAAACAGATGAGTATTATAAATTCAACTCCGTCACATGATGGATATTACATGCCGGCTGAATATGAAAAGCATGATGGCACTATTATGATATGGCCGGTAAGACCAGGTTCATGGCCTGGTGAGGCAGCAGCGGCAAAAAGAGTGTTTAAGGAAATAGCCGGGCATATCGCCCAGTCTGAGAATATGTATATGCTTACAGACAGTGAGCATATGACAGAAGCAGAGCAGATGTTAGACGATAAAGTCAGGGTTGTTAACATAGAGACAGATGATGCGTGGGCAAGAGATATGTGCCCGACATTCGTAAAGAATGCATCAGGAGATATACGTGGAATAAGCTGGAAGTTCAACGCATGGGGTGGAGAATATGATGGCTTGTATATGGACTGGGAAAAGGATGATATGGCAGCAGGTCTGTTTTGCGACATGATGGGGATAGACTATTATGATGCAGCTCCTTTTGTGCTTGAAGGTGGTTCTATACATAGCGACGGTGAGGGCACTGTTATAGTGACTGAAAGCTGTCTTTTAAGTAAGGGCAGAAACCCACAGCTTAGTAAAGCTATGATAGAGGATAAGCTTAAGGAATATCTTGGGGCAAAGAAGGTTATATGGCTGCCATATGGAATATATAATGATGAAACCAATGAGCATGTTGATAATGTATGTGCGTTTACATCGCCTGCTAATGTCGTGCTTGCATGGACAGATGATGTGAATGATCCACAGTATGATATGTCATCAGCCGACCTTAAAGTGCTTGAAGCTGAAACAGATGCACTTGGTAGAAAGATAAAGGTGCATAAGTTATATATACCAGATGAGCCTGTGTGCATAAAAGAAGAGGATCTTAAGGGTTATGTGTTTGCAGAAGGTGAAGATAACAGGGAGCTTGGAGAAAGATTAGCAGCAAGCTATGCGAATTTCTATATATCTAATGCGAAAGTACTTGTTCCACAGTTTGGTGATAAGAAGGATAAGGCTGCGATAGAACTGTTATCAAAGCTTATACCTGACAGAAAAGTAACCGGTATATATGCCAGGGACATAATAGTTGGAGGCGGCAATATACATTGCATAACGCAGCAGATTCCAGCAGGCATAAAGAAAAACATATAAAATGTGCATAAAGAAGAATAAAAAACCATGTAGAAATGGAGATTGATAATATGAGCAGAATAACTGGAGTTGCTGCTATACAGATGAAGTGTGGCAGAGATGTTTTGGAAAATATAAAAACAGCCGACAGACTTGTAAGGGATGCAGTTAAAAAGGGCGCAGATATAATACTTCTTCCAGAGCTTTTTGAGAGGCAGTACTTTTGTCAGGAAAGAAGATATGAATACTATGAATATGCAAAAAGTGTGGACGAGGATGCAGCTGTAGTGCATTTTACAGAGGTTGCCAGAGAATTAGGTGTAGTTATAAGCTGTATAATACAGCTGCCGTTATAGATGCTGATGGAACAAGGCTTGGTATATATAGAAAGACACATATTCCTGATGATCATTACTATCAGGAAAAATTCTACTTTGTTCCAGGCAATACAGGCTTTAAGGTGTTTAACACAAGATTCGGTTGCATAGGTGTTGGTATATGCTGGGATCAATGGTTTCCAGAGACAGCAAGGGCTATGGCAGTAGAAGGTGCAGAGGTGCTTTTTTATCCAACCGCTATAGGAAGTGAGCCGATACTTGACTGTGACAGCATGATGCACTGGAGAAGGTGTATGCAGGGACATGCAGCATGCAATCTTGTTCCTGTTGTTGCAGCTAACAGGATTGGTGTTGAGACTGTTAAGCCATGTGAAGAGAACGGTGGACAATCAAGTTCACTTAAATTCTATGGTTCTTCCTTTATCACTGACAACACAGGTGATATAATATATCAGGCGGGCAGGGATGAAGAAGAAGTTATCGTCCATAAGTTCGATCTTGATAAGCTGGCATATGACAGACTTTCATGGGGATTATTCAGGGACAGAAGACCAGAAGTCTATAATAAAGCTATAAGTAAAGAACTTATTCAGCCTTAGATATATAGAAACGAGGATGATTATGAAAAAACTGGTTATTGGCATGCTTGCACATGTAGATGCTGGGAAAACTACACTTTCTGAAAGTATATTATACACTTCTGGAGCCATAAGGAAGCTTGGAAGAGTAGATAATAAAGATGCATTTCTTGATAATAATGACTATGAGCGTCAGAGAGGAATAACTATATTTTCAAAGCAGGCATGCTTTAGTTATAAGGACCTTGATGTTACATTGCTTGACACCCCTGGCCACGTTGACTTTTCGGCAGAGATGGAACGTACGTTATGGGTGCTTGATTATGCGGTGCTTGTTATCAATGGAATGGATGGGGTACAGGGACATACAGACACATTGTGGGGATTGTTAAAAAGACTGCATGTGCCTGTTTTTATATTTGTTAACAAGATGGACCAGCAGGGAACTGATAAATATAGACTTCTTGAACAGCTTAAGAATAAGCTGTCATCAGGCTGCATAGATTTTACCGGATATATGAAGGGCGTTAAACCTGACTATGAGGATATAGCAACATGTAGTGAAGGGGCGCTTGAAGAATATCTTAAATATTCAGAGGTATCAGATGAAAGCATAAGCAGGATGTTAGATGAAAGAGAGATATTTCCTGTTATATTTGGTTCGGCATTAAGGCTTGATGGAGTTGATGAGCTGCTTGGTGTGATGGACAGATTCTGCAGCAGCAGGGAATATGGTGAGGATTTTTCAGCCAGAGTTTATAAGATATCAAGAGATGAAAGAGGAGAAAGACTTACACATATTAAAGTAACAGGTGGCTGCATAAAGAGCAAGGATATTATAAATGATGAGAAGGTCAATCAGATAAGAGTATATAGTGCAGATAAATATACAGCTGTTCAGGAAGCTGTAGCAGGAAACATATGCGCACTTACAGGACTGTCAGACACGTACGCAGGACAGGCTATAGGAGATGAGAAGGAAGATAATTCGCCAGTTCTTACTCCGGTGCTTAACTATAAGATAAACCTTCCAGCAGGCGTTGATCCTATGCAGATGCTTCCAAAGCTCAGGGCTATAGAGGAAGAAGAGCCACAGCTGCATATAGAATGGGATGAGAATTTTAAAGAAATACATGTACAGGTTATGGGACCTGTTATGATAGAAGTGCTTCAGAATATAATTAAGGAAAGGTTTGGCATAGATGTAACTTTTGGAGAGGGCAGTATTGTGTATAAAGAAACAATTGCCAATAAAGTTGAAGGAATCGGACATTTTGAACCTTTAAGACATTATGCTGAGGTACATCTAATACTTGAACCTGGTGAGCCTGGAAGTGGTATGAAGTATGAGCTTGACTGCAGTGAGGATGTGTTGGCAAAGAACTGGCAGAGACTTATATATACACATTTGTGTGAAAAAACACATAAGGGTGTACTGACAGGCTCGGCACTTACAGATGTTAAGATAACAGTTGCTGCCGGACGGGCGCATAACAAGCATACAGAAGGTGGAGATTTCAGGCAGGCAACATACAGGGCGGTAAGACAGGGACTTATGCAGGCTGAATCTGTTCTTCTTGAACCGTTTTATGAATTCGAGCTGAAGCTTGACAGACAATATATAGGCAGGGCTATAACAGATTTAGAGCGTATGGGAGCAGTATTTACGATTAACGATACTGGAGAAGAAGTGCTTGTAACAGGCTGTGGACCTGTGTCAAGCCTTGCGAATTATCAGGCAGAGCTTACAGCATACACAAGGGGAACTGGGAACATAAATCTTAGGATGTCAGGTTACAGACCATGCCATAACACGGAAGAAGTTATAGAAAAAATAGGCTATGATGTTACAAGAGATATAAGGAATACACCGGATTCTGTGTTCTGCGCACATGGATCAGGTTTTACAGTCAGCTGGGATGAGGTATCAGAATATGCACATGTTGATAGTGTTCTTAATCCACCAAAAACGTCAGATATAAATGAACCTATGACATCAAAGCAGGCGGCAAGGACTGTATCAGAGGAGTGGATAGGAACTGATGAGGTTGACAGGATACTGGCAGAAACTTACTTTTCTAACAGCAGAGGTGATAATGAAAGAAGGAAGCTGTCAAAAAGAAAATCATCAGATCAGCTTGGACAATATGTTGCGTTAAAGCAGTCTGACAGACAAAGAACAGCAAAGGCTATGGGAGTAAGCTATCTTTTAGTAGATGGTTATAACATAATCCATGCATGGAAGGAACTTGATGAGCTGGCTAAGATCAACATGGACAGCGCAAGAGACAGGCTGCTTGATATTATGTGTAACTATCAGGGAATGAAAAAGTGTGAACTGATAGTTGTGTTTGATGCGTACAGACTTGCAGGACATGCACAGGAGTATATTGATTACCATAATATACATGTAGTATATACTAAAGAAGCAGAAACAGCAGATCATTACATAGAAAAGTTTGCACATGAGAATGGAAGAAAGTATAATGTTACTGTTGCAACATCCGATGGACTTGAACAGGTTATCATAAGAGGTGCCGGATGTCTTCTTTATTCTGCAAGAGAATTCGAGGAAGAAGTTAAAGCCATGGAAGAACATATAAGAAATGAATATCTAAATAAAAGCTATTAATAATTAATGTGAGTGTCTGAGCTAAATTCTGCCACTCACTTGTTTATGAAAGAAGAGGTTTGATTGTTATGAGTACATTATGGGTTATAGGTGATTCAACACTTAGTAGTTTCAAAGACAGGTATTATTATCCAAGATATGGATATGGAACAATGCTTGATAAGTATCTTAATGATAATGTGAGGGTTGTTAATATAGCTCTTTCTGGAAGAAGCTCTAAAAGCTATACGACAGAGCCACAGTATAAGGAACTGCTTGATGGCATGAAAAAAGGTGATTTTCTTATCATAGGATTTGGACATAATGATGAGAAAACAGAGGAGTCACGCTTTACTGATGCGAATGGAGATTATAAGACAGAAGGCTCGTTTGCACATTCCCTCTACGAAAATTATATCAAGAAGGCAGATGAGGCAGGCTGTAAGGTGATTCTTTGTACACCTATAGTAAGGAGAACTCCTACAGGAGAATGGGATGATACTCTGTTACATATAACGCAGGATGTCGGGGAGTTTAAAGGCGGCGATTATCCAGAAGCTGTAAGAAAGCTTGGAAGTACACTTGACATACCAGTTATAGATATGACTGAAAAGACTCACAAGATGTATGACAGGCTCGGTGCTGATAATACAATATATCTTCATGCATGGCCATCCAATAACAGGCTTAGTGTAGATAACACACATACCAATATATGGGGTGCAAGAGTTAATGCTTATATGGTTATGTCAGCTATTAAAGAGTCAGATATAGCAGGACTATCTGAAAATGTAGTGAATTTATCTGAAAATCCTTTGGAATATAAAGAAAAGTATCTTGTATCAAATGCTGATTATAAGCCTGTAATATTTAGTGATAAGCTTGAAGAGAGCAGGCTTTTTGAAGATTATGGTGAATATAAGGGTACTGTTTTTGGTGATGTTTTAAATGATGTAAGCAAGGAGAATTTTACACTTGAAGCAGATAAAGATGGCAACATGCATATAGCTGTCAGAAACAATTTTGGTAAGATATCAGTTGTTACAGATGGAATAGCTATGTATTACAGACAGGTAGATGTTAATAAGAATTTCACATTAAGAGCGAAGGTAAGAGTTAATAAGATATTTTTAAACGACCAGGTATCGTTTGGACTTATGGTAAGGGATGACTGTTATATTGATAAGTGCATGCCTGACATTTTAGGCGATTATGTGGCAGCAGCACCTCTGTGTGTTACAAGAAAAGAGAATACGGTAGGAACTTATGCAAGAAAAAGTGGTGTGCTTGTATATGGACCAGCAACAGGTACCGCGATAGAAGAAGGAAAAGAATATAATCTTATACTTGCTTCATCACAGGATGGATATATGGCAAAGTTTGCAGATGGACCTGAAGTAACAGGAGGGTATGATTTTAAGCTTACTGCTATTGATCCTAAGCATGTATATGTTGGTATGTTTGCATCAAGAAACGTTGATGTGACATTTTCAGATATACATTTTGAAATCTGAGCAGTGACCAATATAAAAAAATAAATAAATTATTATATAACAATGTGTTTTTTATGAATTATATGTTATACTAAGCCTACAGATAGAAGTATTCAGACAATAACAGGATGGATACGTAAGCGTGTACAAAATATGAATCTGGAGGGAGTTGAAGCATATGAAACTTACTTTTTTAGGTGCTGATCACGAAGTTACAGGAAGCTGTCATTACCTATGTGTTGGTGATAAAAATATACTGATAGATTGCGGAATGGAACAGGGAAACGATGTATATGAGAACCAGGAGCTGCCCATACCGGCATCCGATGTAGATTATGTTCTTCTTACACATGCACATATAGACCATTCGGGGCTTATACCACTTTTGTATGTTAATGGCTTTAGAGGCAGTATATATTGCACTGAGGCAACTGTACAGTTGTGTGATATTATGTTAAGAGATAGTGCACATATCCAGATGTTTGAAGCTGAATGGCGCAACAGAAAGGCGAAGCGTTCAAACGGAACACTTAAGGAGTTCATACCTTTATATGATGCGAAGGCAGTATATGAGGTTATGAAACAGTTTGTCGGAGTAAAGTACGATGAGATCATAAATATAGATGATAATGTAAGTGTGAGGTTTAAAGATGTAGGGCATCTGCTTGGTTCAGCAAGCATAGAGGTGTGGGCAAAGGAAAAAAATAAAGAGGCAGAAGTGTCTAAGAAGATAGTATTCTCTGGTGACATAGGTAATATTAACAAGCCTATAACAAAAGATCCTGTTATGGTTGATACAGCAGATTATGTTGTTATGGAATCTACCTATGGTAACAGAAGCCATAATGGTACACCAGATTATGTTAAGGAACTCGTTAGCGTGTTTAAAAGGACATTTGACAGAGGTGGCAACGTTGTTATACCATCATTTGCAGTTGGTAGAACGCAGGAGCTTTTATATCATATA
>OHSK01000657.1_pt1 | contig 16852 bp, 10 predicted proteins | sample 1578701 | NCBI WGS metagenome assembly OHSK01 (sample SAMEA3879503, study PRJEB24766) | human gut metagenome | biome: human-associated habitat; feature: feces | place: USA | collected 1985/1987
AATAATATTAAGTTCATATATTTTTATATTATCTGCTTTTTTTCCAGATATATACATATTTACAACTGATGTCATATTAGCAGTCGTCTCATGCCTGAACTCCACTTTTGATACTGTACCAGCAATCCCCTCTCCTGTAAGCTTTGCATATGCCTCCTTAAGTGTCCATATACGGGCAAATCTTAAGCTATCATCACCTATCCAGTCACATTCTGCCTGTGTAAAGAATCTTTCTGCAACCTTTATAGCATTTTTTCTTGGTCTTTCAATATCTATTCCAACTGGTCTGTCTGATACTGCACACACTACACAAGTGCCTGCATGGGATAAGTTAAAATGTATATCCAGACCACTGTATACAGGCTTTCCATTTCCTGCATATTCTATATTATGATCATATGAAGTGTCATAGCTTTTCACCAGTTCATCCAATTTTACGTTAAATATATCATCTGAAGCTGTCTTTAGCTCAATCTCACCGGCATATGACATATATATACTGTAAAGCTTCGTTGCATAATTAAGAAGAAGCCCCGCAGCGAGGCTTCTTTCTTTATCTTCCATAAACCTGTACCGCTCTATTTTATCTTTTCTGTAAGCTGGTACAAGTTTAAGTCCTTTATTCATAATGTCATCATTCATATCTGATATATCTGTAAGAAATATTTTCATAATCACTTTCCTAACATTGTATTACTATGCTGTAACAGTATCAAACTGACTCTCATAAAGTGTCTTATAGAAACCACCTGCTGCAAGAAGCTCTTCATGATTGCCTTTTTCTATGATGTGTCCATCCTTCATAACAAGTATCACATCTGCTGACTGTATAGTTGAAAGTCTGTGTGCTACGATAAAGCTCGTTCTTCCCTCCATAAGCTTTGCAAATGCGTTCTGTATCCTGATTTCTGTTCTTGTATCTATAGATGATGTGGCTTCATCAAGTATAAGCATAGGTGGGCGTGTAAGCATAATCCTTGTTATGCATAAAAGCTGCTTCTGACCCTGTGACAGGCTTCCTCCATCCTCACCTATAACTGTATCAAAACCGTTTGGAAGTCTTTTTATGAAACCATATGAATATGAAGCTTTTGCTGCCTGTATAATCTCTTCCTCAGTTGCATCAGGCTTGCCCATGACGATATTCTCTCTTATAGTTCCTGCCTTAAGCCATGTTTCCTGAAGAACCATTCCAAAACCATGTCTTAATGAATATCTTGTCATATCCCTGATATCTGTACCTGACACATCTATGCTTCCCGAATTAACATCATAGAATCTCATTAAAAGATTAATAACTGTTGTCTTTCCACAGCCTGTAGGTCCAACTATAGCTATTCTCTGACCTTTCTTTACATGAAGATTAAAGTCCTCTATAAGCTTCCTATCCGGTGTATATGAGAAGTATACGTTATTAAGGTCAACCCTTCCATCAACCTCCTTTATATCTGCTGCATTTTCAGCATCTGGAAGCTCTGGCTCTTCTTCTATAAGCTCAAACATTCTTGCCGCACATGCAAGTGCATTCTGAAGCTCTGTTATGACACCTGATATCTCGTTGAATGGCTTGGTGTACTGGTTGGCATAGCTTAGAAAACTTGATAGCTGTCCTACTGTGATTCCACCTGATATAGCTATAAATGCACCTGATACAGCAACACCAGCATATACAAGACTATTAACAAATCTTGTTGATGGATTAGTGATTGATGAGAAGAAGATTGCTCTTAATGAGTATTTCTGTAACCTTTCATTAATCTCGTCAAAGCGTGCTACTGCTTCTTCTTCATAACCATACGCCTTTACAACCTTTTCTCCACCTATCATCTCATCTATAAAGGCTGTCTGCTCACCTCTTGTTTCAGACTGAAGCTTAAACATTGAAAATGTTTTCTTTGCTATAAAGCTTGCTACAAAGAAGGATACTGGTGTGATAAGTACTACTACAAGTGTTATCCTCACATTAATTGTAAGCATGAATACAAGTGTTCCAACTATAGTAAGAACTCCTGAGAAAAACTGTGTGAATCCCATAAGAAGTCCATCTGCGAACTGATCAACATCGGCTATGACACGGCTCACTATATCACCATAAGACTGTCCATCTATATACTTAAGTGGAAGCTTCTGTATCCTTTCCATAGCCTCATCTCGTATATCTCTTGTTACATGATATGTTATCTTGTTGTTACATATGTTCATTATCCACTGTGACAGGGCTGTTATAGCAACTATAACTCCTATCGTCACAAGAATCCTGCTTATACCTGCAAAATCAACATTGCCAGGTCCTACTATATGATCTATTCCACGTCCGACAAGAATAGGAACATATAAAGTTGATGCTACTGTCACTGCTGCCATAAGTATAGACAATATAAGAAATCCGCTATACTTTTTTATTCTTTTAAGAACCTTTAAAAGCGTGCCCTTCTGGGCTTTCTTCCTATCTTTATTATCTTTCATAACTACTCCATTTCATACACAAGCTTTTAAACTTTCGACCATCCTGATAATTTATGCACCCTTAGCTGATTTAAACTGTGAATTATATATTTCCCTGTAAACCTCACAGTTTGCTAACAGTTCACTATGTGTTCCGATTCCTGCCACATTACCATCATCAAGTACGATAATCTTATCTGCATGCATAAGTGATGCTGAACGCTGTGATACTATGAATACAGTAGGATTGTTTGGCATTGTCCTGATTGACTTTCTAAGTGCTGCATCTGTTGCAAAATCAAGTGCCGATGCGCTGTCATCAAGTATAAGGACATCTGGCTTCTTAACAACTGCTCTTGCTATTGTAAGTCTCTGCCTCTGGCCACCTGAAAGATTCTTTCCACCCTGCTCTATCATATAGTCAAGACGTCCGTCTTTTTTATCAACAAACTCCTTCGCCTGTGCTATGGCAAGTGCCTCATCTATCTCACTATCTGTTGCATCCTGTTTGGCAACCTGCATGTTGTTTCTTATACTGCCCTTAAACAGCACAGCCTTCTGCATGACTATGCCGACCTTATCTCTTAATTCTTCCAACTTTATATCCTTAACATTGACACCATCTATAAGAACTTCTCCCTCTGTGGCATCATAAAATCTTGGAATAAGTCCTACAAGACTTGACTTACCGGAGCCTGTACCACCTATGATACCTATAGTCTGACCTCTGTACACCTTAAAGCTTACACCTGCTATACTTGTATCACCGGCTCCACTATACTTAAGTGCAACATTCTTAAACTCTACTACCGGCACTTCATCATCTGATTCCCTCACACTGGCTGTTCCATCCTGCATACCTGGTTTAACATCAAATATTGACTGTATACGTCCTGCACATGCAAGAGCCTTAGTTATATTGATTATAAGATTAGCAAGCTTAATCAGCTCCACAAGAATCTGTGACATGTAGTTATAAAGTGCCACAACCTGTCCCTGTGTTAAAGCTCCCTGATTAACCCTCACGCCACCTATCCATATAAGTGCTATGATTGAAACATTTACAACTACATAAGTAAGTGGATTCATAAGTCCTGATATCTTACCTACAAACTTCTGAAGATGATTAAGCTCTTCATTCTTCTCTTTAAAATGCTTAAGCTCATCATCCTGCTTGTTAAACGCTCTTATGACTCTTACACCAGTAAGATTCTCTCTGGTTATACCTAGTATGGTATCAAGACCTGCCTGAACCTTTTTATATAAAGGTCTTGTACCGACCATGATTCCAAACACAATAACAGCAAGCACCGGGATAGCTGCTGCAAACACAAGTGCTGCCTTAACATCTATGGTAAATGCCATAATCATGGCACCAAACACTATGAATGGTGAACGTAAAAACAATCTAAGCACCAGATTTACACCATTCTGTACCTGGTTAATATCGCTTGTCATACGTGTTATCAGCGTTGAAGTACCAAGCTCATCAAGCTCTGTGAATGAAAGTGACTGGATATGCTTAAAAAGTGCATGCCTTATACCTGTTGCACATCCAACTGCTGCTTTCGCACTGAAATACTGTGCTGTTATGGAACACGTAAGTCCTATAACTGCAAGTAAAAGTAACATAAGACAGGATTTAACAATATAACCTGTATCCTGACTGGCTATACCCCTGTCTATAATCGATGCCACAACAAGTGGCACAAAAAGTTCAAAAAGTGCCTCAAGCATCTTAAAAAGAGGTGCAAGAACACATTCCTTCTTAAGTTTTTCCAGATACTTAAGTATCATTTTCATAGTTAATTTCATTCCTTTCATGGACATCTGCTTTAAAATGCATAATGCCTTATATATTCTTTTAATGCTTCTACTCCAGCATAAACAACTGTGCTATAAGATTCTCATAGCTATATTTTCTCTTAGTCATAAAGAACTTATTATATTCTTCATAGTTGTAATAAGAATGTTCATATTGCCTTGAATATAAATGCGCAAGATCAACCTGTCTTACGAATTCAAGCTTTTTACCGTTAAGATACCAGTCCGCTACATCCATCATCTTAAGTGCAAGAAGTCCGACAGCCGCCCCCTTCATCTTAAGCAGAACATTATAATCATATACTGCATCAAGAAAATATCTGTAAACATAATATATAAGTATCTGTTCATACTCATGCTGATTATCTTCATAATACTTATTGAATTCATTTACAATATTCCTGAATGTCATGGCATCCCTGCATTTTTCATAGAAAGTATTAATCTCCTGTGTATATATATTCCAGTCTTTATTAATAATCTCCATTCCTTTGAATCTGTCAAACAGACGTTTTGTATACATATATGCATCATGCCGCATAGCTGCACTATTGCGTGCCTTGTCAAGCTTATGTTCCCTATAATCTTCCTTCGCGTATCTTTTACAGACCCCTATTATAAGTTCATCTCTTTCCTTGTCAAGATAATGCTGTATATCTTTTGCAAACATAAGCAGAAGCACTGCTCTTTCAGCTATCGTATAGTCTCTGTCTGAAACTATGTTATAAGCTATAGTCCTTGCCTGTCTTAGCTGCATATAGGTCATAGGATCTATGTCGTTGTATGAGCTCACCTCTTCATCACTGTCTTTTATGTCAAATGTAAGCTCGTCCTTATATCCTAATATAAGTTCACCTGCTGTTTTACACGATGGTGCTATGCCAATCTCTCTTACACTTCCATACTCATTAATAAATCTTGGGAACTCTGCACATGTTTCACACAGATTATCCTCACCAAGTTCAATATATAGATCACACAGATTATTATCATTTAAAAAAGGACATCTGCCATTATTCAGTGTAAATGTACACCCACCATCCTCTGATGGCACCATTACACTCTTAAGTCTTTTCCCGAAGCTTCCCTTTACCTTCTTGTAATGCTTATAAGAAGCCTCATCAACATCAACATCCCATCCGGCACAACATGTATCAGTACATGCCCCTGCTATACACTTAAAATCCTTATAATAAGCTGGCGTTACTATCTTCATATATTTTCCTCTTACTGCATTCTTTTCTTATCTGTCATATTCTTAATAAATGTATATATTGTGGTTGCAAAAAGCACTGCAAATATAGCACATGAAATAAAATACATGTAAAAAAGATATGGTCTTGCTATCAGCCATTCTGTCATAGGTGATGTATACACTTCATTCAGCGTAAACATGTCGTTAAACACTGGTGTCATCTGCATAAGCTGTGGATATTTTGCTATAGCTATATATGCAAGCATACCTATAGCCGGAAATGACATACAGCCAGCTATTAGTGCCGCCACTATGCTCACCGTTCTTACTATAAATGCTTTACTGTCTATCTGCTTTCTTGTAAGTATATTAAATATAATAGCAGCTACAGTAAGTATTATCATAAACATATAATCGTCTATAAGCAGTGCCACTCTGCTAAATAAGTTTTCACCCTGCAGTGTTGGATACTGTGCCATAAGCATATAGAAATTATAAACTGCTTTAATGCCTGTATAAAACGCACCTATAATTATCACTCTGAATATTATATTTATAAATCTTCTTCCATTATTATCCTGCATAATAATCCTCCATTCTTGCGTATGAAAAATCTTATTTTTCACACCATTCTCCTCAATATGATGTCAACATAACCTGTTATCCTTAAAATCCCCCAAAAATCCAAAAACATATCTAGTATAACATAATTAACTGACAAAACAATAACAAAGCTGCTGTTATTAACATATTTTTCATTGATAGGATATTGTTTTCCTTATTGAAATACTATGCACTTTAAGTGTATAATTATAACATTATATTAATATCAGTCTTTATATTTTGTCTGATATTAAAAAGCACAGAAAGGATAAGAAAATGAACAAGAAAAAATTCTCCGTATTAAAGCGTATCTCTATGCTTTCAGCGGTTATCATGTTAACTCTTACTGCAGCATTTTCACTGACAGCATGTGGTAAAAGTAACATTCCTGAAAATACTGTATTTTCAGCAGATGACCTTGCTGGTAAGTCAGTAGGCGTACAGTTAGGAACTACCGGTGATATATATGTTTCCGATATGGAATCTGATGGCTCCGGAACTAAGGTAGAAAGATATAACAAAGGAAATGATGCCATACAGGCACTTAAGCAGGGCAAAATTGATGCTGTTGTTATCGATGCACAGCCTGCTAAAGCATTTGTCAATGCCAATAGCGACCTTTGCATGCTTAATGAAGATTTTGTAACTGAGGAATATGCTATATGTATAGCAAAGAATAACAGTTCTTTCACATCTAAGGTCAACGATGCACTTAATGTACTTATTAATAATGGAACTATTGATAACATAATCAGTAATTATATTGGTGAAAATGCTTCAAAGCAGCCATATGAACCTACAGGTTCAGGTGAAAACGGTACTCTTACAATAGCTGTTAATGCTTATTTTGAACCTTATGAATATTATAATAATGGTAAGGTAAGTGGTATTGATATTGATATATCTAATGCAATAGCTGATTATCTTGGAATGAAGCTGTCTGTAGAGGATATGGAATTCGATTCTATAATAACTGCCGTATCTTCTGGAAAAGCTGATATGGGTATATCTGGTATAACTGTAACAGAGGAACGTAAGAAAAATATTGATTTTACTATCCCATACACTACTTCAAGCCAGGTTATCATTGTAAGAAATAATGATGCAGCAAACCAGGGAATAAGCTTTTCAGACAAGTTTAAAACTGATTTTATTAAAGACGGCAGATATCAATATCTTCTGACTGGTCTTAAAAACACTTTAATCATTGCTTTGTGTGCAGCTATTATGGGTATTGTCATAGGCTTCCTTATAGCTGTCGTAAGATCTAACCACGATAAAACTGGTGGCATGAAAGTACTTAACTTTATATGTAATATTTACCTGACGGTCATACGTGGTACACCAACTATGGTTCAGTTACTTATTATTTACTATGTAATATTCAGCTCTGTCCAGGTTAACAAAATAATTGTTGCCATACTTGCCTTTGGTATTAACTCTGGAGCTTATGTGGCTGAAATATTCCGTTCAGGTATTATGTCCATTGATAACGGACAGTTTGAAGCAGCACGAAGCCTTGGCTTAAGTTACAAAAAAACAATGAAGCTTGTAATACTTCCTCAGGCATTCAAGAATGTTTTACCTGCACTTGCCAACGAATTCATCGTTCTGTTAAAGGAAACCTCTATCAGTGGTTATATAGGACTTAATGATCTTACACGTGGTGGTGATATTATCCGAAGCATAACTTATGACCCTATGCTTCCTCTCTTTGGTGTGGCTATCATCTATCTTGTATTAGTTGTTATCCTTTCATCACTTGTAAAGAAACTAGAAAGGAGATTAAGAAGCAATGAGCGACACTAATGTAATACTTGAAGTTAAGAATTTAAAAAAGACCTTTGGAGACCACGAAGTACTAAAGGATATTAATACTACTGTTAAAAAAGGTGAGGTTATCGCCATAATCGGTCCATCCGGATGTGGTAAGTCTACATTCTTAAGATCTCTTAACCTTCTTGAAGTACCTACTTCAGGTCATATTATATATGAAGGTAATGATCTTACTGAAAAAGGTGTAGACCTTGATAAGCTAAGACAGAGTATAGGAATGGTGTTCCAGCACTTCAATCTTTTTCCTAATATGACTATTAAGAAAAATATCACGCTTGCACCTGTACAGCTTGGACTAATGTCCAAAGAAGAAGCTGACAAAAAAGCAATGGAACTTCTTGAGCGAGTGGGTCTTCTAGATAAGGCTGACTCATATCCAGATATGTTATCCGGCGGTCAGAAGCAAAGAATCGCTATAGCCAGAGCTCTTGCCATGAATCCGGAAATCATGCTCTTTGACGAACCTACATCCGCTCTTGATCCTGAAATGGTTGATGAGGTTCTTTCTATCATGAAAGAGCTTGCAGCTTCCGGCATGACTATGATTGTCGTAACTCACGAGATGGGATTTGCTAAAGAAGTATCAAACAGGTGTATGTTTATTAACGAAGGCCGCATCGAGGAAGAAAATGAACCTAAGACATTCTTTGAACAGCCTAAGAGTGAAAGACTCAGGGATTTCCTGTCTAAGGTGCTATAAACTGAATTGTTGTTTAATTGAATATTAGTTGATGACGAACGGACGACAAATATAAGATACAGGCAGTCCTGCACACTATGTTCAATGCCAGAAGCTTTGATTGGATATTTCTAAGTCTTTCCATATAAACTATGATAACTGACGCTACCGCTCAGACGCGCCGTCCATGGCGCGGCTTCGCTGCTTCGTACATCCGTGTACGAAGCTAGCTGGTTGACTAAGGGAAAGACTAAGAACTATCACAATCAAACTTCAAGTGCATTTCGCATAGTATGCAGGATTGCCTGTATCTTATATTTGTCTGGTTGTGGTGTAATTTACTTACTGATATTCAATTAAATCATCTGTCTGCTTTTAATATATAATATGGTGTAAAGTCATACTCTAATGTATCTGGCTTTTCTACCTTCAAAACCTCCCATTTTGAAATACATGGATGTGTTTTAGCATACATATCTTTTCTTTCAGCTTTCTCATATTTAAAGCCATGTGTTATCATGAAAATATTCCATCTTCTGTGTTCAATTCTTTCAAGCTCTTCTCTGTTATCTGTAAGAGAATATGCATGTTTTTCATAAATAATCCATTTTTTAATATCCTGATGCAATGATTGTGCTATACTTGATTCCCTGTCAAATATGCCCTTATTATGCCATACCTCATCTATTTCTTCTGATATTTTCTTATTCTCTTTAAGCTCTATTGAATCTTTCTTAAGACGTTCCTCTATATCTTCAGATAACATAAACTTATCATCCACAACAATATTTTTATCTGCTTTATATCTGCTTATTATTTCATACAACATATTGTATCTATGATTAAATATCTTTGCATCATTTACAATATCACGATTAGTTATAGAAGCATATGAAAAAATATCTTTATTCTTGTTTATTGTAAATAGATTCTTCTCACCATAAATATTAGCAAAATCATTGTTTTCCTTAGCCCTGACAACTATAGGAATATTAATACAGCTATCACCCTTATTGTATAACAGCTGCTTCAATTCAATAAGTGTATTAGACATTAAATGTGTATCACTCATTGCCACAATAAGATATGTAAATAATTTGTCGTCATTACATCTTTTAAAAATACTGTTAAACTGTAATGTCCTTGCATCCGTATTAAAAAATCTTAAACATACCTTTCCATCTATACCAAATTGATCTGGTATTGTATCAAATGGAAATTTCAATTCATAATATTCAATACTTTTACCTTCATATATATCTTCTTTTATGAACTTCAATCCCTTCAGGACATCAACTGAAAAATTCTTCATGAAACTTCCTATTATTGATTCCATATCCTTATCAAATACATCTATACATATAGTAGACTCTGCTGATAAAACCGACATATTAAGTCCTTGTATTAATGCACTCTGGCCAAAATCACCAAATCCAATGATTCCTATATGAACATCATAATCATCCCCCTTATTAGCTGTATATACAGGATGTTCTTTATACATTTTATTGACAGCCATTTTATTAACATCTACTATGTCAAGATCAAAAGTTCTTGTATCTATTTTATCATAATACTGTCTTATCAGTTCTGCCATTGAATTGTCATTGCAGCACAGATGAATCTGCAGATACTCTTTATTTTCAGATGCATTTATATTTTTTTCAAAGCTCTTTGTAAATGCATTTAAACATTCAATATTTTCTATTGAATTATCATCACACAGAAAAACATCACTGAATTTACACATATCAAGCATTTTTATTACACTTTCCATATGCATATCCTGATACTTCTGCACAAATTTTACACCTTTGTTTATATATTTAAGCTTCTTATCATCAGAAAGTATGGTGCTTTCAACCACTGTAACACGACAATCTTTAGTCAATGCATCTATAAGAGGAAACTTATATTTTCCTTCACCAATAACCAATACGCGCTTTTTATTTTTCTGGCTAAACAGTCCTCTGACATAGCTGGCTGGTTTTCTGATAAGAACGGTTAATGCACCTATTGTACAGAATGGTGCAACAATAACAGCAATACAATACACATATGTTATTATTCCACTTAATATGCCACCACCTGTTGCCTGCATATACGCAATAGCTTCTTTCTGCTTTATATCAGGATCTATCTTATATGCTTTAATTGCATTCTGTATGTTTAATGTTACTTTAAGAAACGGATTATCTACATTATGGTAGAAAAATATACCTTCAATCACACATATAATAAATACTGCAAGTGCCGTATACCATAGATAATCTTTGTATTTATTTCGCTTCATATTAATCTCCATTTCTGTGCATGAAAATCAACATTTTCATACCCTCTCCTTAGTTTTAAAAATCAAAAAATCATTTTTAATTATATTAATTATGAGTAGCCTTTATCTGTATTAGCAGTAATATCGCTTACAACTTCCTCTCCGCATACATCTTTTATTGTGCTGACTATATCATTTATTGTAACACCAACACCATACACATTGTCATTAAGCATTAACATAACCAAGAACCTCTCTACACATAGTTGCACATAACTCTTTGTATATGCATCATCTATAAACGCATCAACTCCACGACAATTACCCGACTCCATATTCTCTGGAAACTGATCTGTCCATAATGGATTATGTCCACTAAAATCTCCATCGAAATATACATTCAATCCATGTTCTTTTACCAACTTATATACAATATCCCCTAATACAGTTTTCCAATCAGCACTCTTATAACTTATAAAAACATATGGCTTGCTGTTAATCCCATTTTTATCTTCGCCTTATAATACACTCGTATTTTATATTAAAAGTCCCCACTAATAAGGTACTTTTTGTGTTCCTATTCTTCAATCAGTAGTAACTCTTTTCAAATTTCACCTTGCATATGTCAATTCTTCATTTTCCTTATCGTAATCAAACCTACCATCATTCTTTTCTTCTATCGCCTTAATAATATGATAAGTGTATTCGTTATAAGGCGTTGGTATTCCAAATTCTTCTCCCATACGCATAAGTGCACCGGAAAACATATCTATCTCGGTATGTCTTTTAGCATCTATATCCTGAAGTGTAGAGTATCTTGCTGTTGGCGGCACTGCACTTCCACGTGACGATGAATTATCAATAACACTTAAATCTATTCCTTTTGCCTTAGCTATTGTTTCAAGCTCATGTCTTAAACCATCGCTTATAGCCTTCATATGTTCACTATCCCTGTAACATCCGACACCTGCACCAAGTACTGCCTGTGGAAGATTATTACTTACATTAAGTCTGAACTTACTCCACATTTCTTCTTTTATATGCTCTGTCACTCTGTAGTTAAGCCTGCTGGCTGCAAAAAGCTCATCTATCAACTTTATCCTGTCACTCACAAGTGTCTGTTCTGATATTTTGTCTGATGCAGATACCTTATCTGCTGTTTCCCCAAAAATAATTCCTATTGTTGTATCAGGATTAAAGTAATATCCCCTACCATCTCTATGAGAGGCAACCTTTATAAGTGAATATACAATATGTGACATGCCTATCCTGTCTGCAATGATATCTTCACTGTCAACACCATTCATAAGACTCATAACTATAGTGTTTTCTCCAATAGCTGTAGCAATGTTGTCAAGTGCTCCTTTTAAAGCTCCATACTTTAACGAAACTATCAAAAGGTCAACGCCTGTATTATGCGCTTCTTCGGGTGTCCACACCTCTGGTCTGTATACTTCATCGTTTATAAGACAACCTTCTTTTCTCAGCCTTTCTTGACGTTCTCCCTGTGCTATTAGCCCCAGCCTTACATCCTTTAAGCCTGCAAGTCCCCATATAACATATGAACCTACAGCTCCTGCTCCTAATATAGCAACGGTCTTTGTCTTCATGATGTTCTCTTTCCTCTTTTCTATAAAATATATTTCTGGTTATACTTATGGATACATTTCTGAATATACTTGGCCATATACTTATATTTCTTACACCAAAAATATCTTATTCATATTTATTATATTTGCAATCTGCTGCTTTATCAACCTATTATTTCATACTATTATTTTCAATACTGTTATTCATATCCTATTTTATTTTTTACCCATTGTTCATACTATTATTTTACCAAAAAAGCGGATGTCTGAATAACAAACATCCGCTTATATTTTATAACTGATATGATGTAAACGTCATAAGACAAAAAGTCTTTCTTAACCTACATGATAAGATTTTTTAACGCTTACTTAGTATGCAACTCCATTAGATACTTCAACATAGTAAATATTAACTCCGCCATTCTCGGATATAAGATAATATTCACCTGCAACTGGCACTCTGAATGAAACTGACTTAAGTGAATTTCCTGGAATCTTTGATGTAGATGTAACATCCTTTCCATTCTTATCAACTATCTTAATAAGTCTTGATTCATCTGTGCTTGAGCTTGTTGCATATACCTTCACCTTAGCTTCTCCAGCTGTTTTAAACGCAATAGCTCTTCCACTTGTACTGCCTTTACCAGAAAGCTTGATTCTTCTTGTAAAGTCTATTCCTTTATATTCCTTGCTGCTCTTATCTACTGTAACTGTTGCTTTGCTTCCGGCAACAATCTTAAAGCCATCAACAGTAAGTGTTGATTTTAACTTTCCTGTATTTACATCATTAGCATTTAGAACAAGCTTTGTACCGCTTACAGTCGAATCTGTCTTTGATTCTGTAGCTTTAGTTGCTTCTGTTGTTTTTTCTGTTGCCTTTGTTGCTTCTGTTGTTTTTTCTGTTGCTTTTGTTGTTTTCTCTGTTGGCTTTACTTCACCAGATGTCTTGCCTGTAACACTTATAACCTGATTAGCTATACCAAAATGTGCTCCAAGTGTTGAATAACTTCCCTGTGTTTCGTAAAGTCCCTTCATATTAATAGTTCCATCAGAATTTCTTAACTGCTTGTCTACATTACCATTAAGATTGATAAAATCAACAGCATTTTTAAACATTCCTGATACTTTAGATGGATTATCAACTACTGTACCCTTCTTGTCGCCACTAACAACTGGTATTGGTAATAATCCTGATAATCTGTAATACTTACCTGTATTATAGTATATAGAATCACTCATATTACCTGTAAATTTATCTGAGTCTATAGCATTTGCTGAAACAAGACCTACGTACACTGCCTTATTTGATGCTCTGTAGCATAAGAAGTTGCCCTTCTTTGCTGACTTACCATTGCCCCATGCTGTGGCATTCATGATTGTAAGACCTGATGGATTGTTGTTGTCAGTGAATCCTGTTGCCCCATTGTTAAACGAGAGACAGTTAAGTACAACATGAGGTGTACCTACACCTGAACCACCGAGCTTAAAGCCATTCATATCTCCGTTAGCATAATGAACTCCGTTAGATAATGTTCCATTGCCGAATGAAACACAGTTTCTTATAGTTATCACACCGATAGGACCTGTAGCTGACTTAGCGAAAAGATCCCATCCATCATCAGAGTTGCAATATGATATACATCCATCAAATACATTGCCTTCGCCGCATGTAAGCTTTGCTGCAAAACCATCTGCATTTTCACCTGTACCACCCTGGTCTGGATAATCACAGTTATCAAATGCTGTACAGTTGATTATAAGGTTGTTTGATGGCCATAAATCTTTAGTTGCTGCTGTTGTGTCATATCTTGATATCTGAAGTCCTGAATCTCTGTTTGCTTCGAATACACATTTTTCAAATATGTTGTTGTTACCAGCAAGTAACACGCCGTTATCACCAGCTCCATAGAAGTTGATTCCCTCAAAATACCAGTAATCTCCATCTACAACAACACCTCTGTTTGCGCCATTAAGTGTCTGTGCTGAGAAATCAAACTTAACCTCTGCACCATCAGCTGCTTTTACAACTATATAAGCGCCGCTTTTTCCATTCATGGCATTATTAATAACTATCGTATCTGTAAACTTGTAAGTTCCAGCCTTAACTATGATAACATCTCCTGCCTTAGCACTGCTTATAGCTGTAAGAATATCAGATGCTGACGAAACATACTTTGCATTCTTAAAATCTGAATCCTTCTTTGTACTTAAATCTGTATATGCACCTGAATATGAGAGACTTGTCTTATCATAACTGTTTTTAGTATCTGAACCTGCACCTGTAGTTTCCTTCTCAGTTACCTTTGTTGCTTCTGTAGCTTTAGATGTAGTAGCCTTCTCTGTAGTCTTAGTTTCTTTTTCTGTTGCCTTAGATGTAGTAGCCTTTTCTGTAGTCTTAGTTTCTTTTTCTGTTGCCTTTGTTGTTTCATCTGTAGAAGGCTCTGGAGTTACTATGTTGGCATTAGTTCCACCAACAGCCACAAGCTCTGTGTTTTTATAATTCGTAACAGCTGCTTTTAAATCCTTATCTACAACATAAGCTGTGTCGTCTTCATCACTGAACTTCCAGTCAATAACACCACCGCCAAGGCTTCCTGCTCCCTTAGAAGATGTAACAAGTGCTGGAACATCCTTTGCTGCTACAAGGCTTCCTGCCTTTACTCCAAGATCCTTAGTTGTATCAAAGTTATCGTATGTTGTGCCACCAGCTACTGTCTTGTATGATGATGGTACCTTTTCACCTGCAGAAGCAGCCAGATATGCATCGAATGTTGCTGCATTGGCAGCTTCACCTGTAACTGATGCTGCATTAGCATATATGATACCTGTTGCTCCAACTATTTCGTTGCCATAAGCTTTTATGATGCCGCCGTTCTCACCTGAGAATGTGCCTTCGCCTAAAGCATCAGAACCCTGATTAGATGAAAGCATAGGATACTTGCAGTTTCTGAAGTAGTTGTTCTCTACATATACAGAAGAACCCATAGTTGAACCTACACCATACTTTGCGTTACCATCATAATAATTGTTATACATATGTACTGACATAGTTCTTACTCTGGCATGTCTTGAGTCTGAATGATCAAACCAGTTATGATGATAAGTAATGTAGTTAGGACCACTCTCGCTCTTCATACCACACAATGAACATTTACCTGAATCATAGAAATGTACATATGAAACTGTTATATACTGTGAATTACCCTTTATATCTATAGATCCATCACCTTTAGCCTGGTCAGCGTCCCCACCAACCTTGCCATAGTAAAGGTCTACGTTATGTATCCATACGTTGCAGTTAGCTGTATCTAGTGAGATACCATCATCCATAAAGTTAAGTATTGAGAGGTTTCTCATTTCTACATTACCTGCATTTCTTAAAAGGAAACCGAAGCCGCTTATGCTTGCGTCCTCGCCAACTCCTTCAAAAGTCATGTTAATATTAGAATAAGCACTTGCTCCTTTTATCTGCACACCCTCAGATGAGCTTGAAAACTTATCCATACCCGAATCTGTAAGACATCCTATTACTCTTACATCAAGTGCCCTTGTTTCTACACCCTTACTGGCACTCTTTGTATATGCATCAATAATTGTCTGGAGTCCTGTGTACTCCTTCTCGCCCTTTCCTTCCATAATGCCTGCTTTTACAGTTTTAGCATTATCATTAGTTACATAAAGAACGATTGAATCACTCTTAAGTGTTCCATCTTCGTTATATGCTCCTGAACCTGTCTTGTATCTTGATTCAGAAGAAAATGCAAAGCCTGATCTGTCATATGAGCTTACCTTAAGAACATCTGTAACCTTAGCCTTAGCTGTTACTTCTTTTCCATTCTTTACTGGTACTACCCTGATAACATAGTCTCCTGCCGAAAGACCCATGGCATCTACCCTGTAGTAACTCTTGTACCTTCTTATAAGTTCATTGTCGATTCTTGCATATGCTGAATCTGACTGTGAAGCCTTTTTGATATATGCTGTATATCCATCGGCTTCCTTGTCAATAGACCACTCAGCGTAAGCTGATTCGAGCCAGCCCTGCGCTGTTCCATTGAACTGTACTGTTCCAACCTCTGCCTTTGCGGTAGATATTGTAGTTGGAATAATGACACTTACAACCATCAATGCTGCAAGTATCCATGCCCATCCTTTGCGGGCACCCTTGCTAATGTTAGCTTTCATGTTTTACCTCCTCATGCATATGTTTGTGCAACATGCTTTAGCATATAATGTCTTACTTGCTAATCTTAGCAATATTACACAAAAAAGTACATAGGATAACATAGTAAATTAGTACCATTTATTAAAATTCTGTTTCATATTTATTAAAAGATTGTTTCGATATAAATATATTATATATTGTTGTTTAATTAAATATTAGTTGGTGATGAACGGACGACAAATAT
>OHSK01000671.1_pt1 | contig 16668 bp, 22 predicted proteins | sample 1578701 | NCBI WGS metagenome assembly OHSK01 (sample SAMEA3879503, study PRJEB24766) | human gut metagenome | biome: human-associated habitat; feature: feces | place: USA | collected 1985/1987
TTGTACATATTCACTTTCCGTTATTTAAACGAACTACCATAGATAAAAGGCATTATACCGTAATAACACACCCGCTAAATGAGAACCCATTCTTTGTTTTTGCGGTACTGCCGGCGTATACGCTCAATTCAAACGTAGCGTCACCGATCAACTGTTGCCTACTAACAGAAACATTTAACACATATGAAGCCTGTGTGCTTACGCCCATATCAGTTTCAAGCCCATCATATATCGTTATAAGCCCGGCGTTGGGAACGCTATAGTCTGCCGATTTGGATTGAGGTGCGCTAAACCGTAAAAACCTGCTAATGCCCGAGCTAGTGGTAGTAGTTGGAATCGCTTGATTAAAGGTAAATGGCGGAATAATGTACGTATTATCAACACGTTGAATAAAAATAGTTGCAGTTTTATTTTGGGATGTTGCCGGATCATAATACCATACTGTTCCCAGCGTGCTTTTAGGTTCTTCCGGGACTTTAGCGCCGATCAATTCGTAGCTCCAGTCAATTATATTTGCGGCTCCATCTGTAGATATCCAAATATAGGCAAAAGGAATACTAAGGTCTGACGTATCCCGAAAAATTTCATCTCCGGCTGCATATGCATAAACCGTCTTGTCTGCCACATTCAAAACAGCTATGTATAGGCCATCGTAAATGCCATTTTCAAAGTTAACCTGAGTGTCAAAACCGGAACTATCGGCAAAGTTCCCTTTACCCACACTCATTACAGTGGCTCGGCATTCTCCAGGAAAATGCGCCATTATCGGCGTATCCACGCCTTCTTGTCTTGACAATGTAACTTTATTAAACGAATACACAGGACTTGCAAATCCATTTGTGCCAGTATTTACGCCCAAAGCATTTGCCGTTTGGAATTTCATCGGATTACTAAGCCCAAAATTGATTTGCTTCTGTGCAGGAGTTACTGTAATATGCGTTGTAGGGTCAGCGAATAATTTTACATCTCCTGTAATTGAAGTTCCCCCTTTGACGCCCAAGCTGCTAACGCCAGTGGATTTTGCCGATATTTTCACATTATTTGTTGCGGAAGTATCCTTTGTAAATTCTATTGTGCCATCTGTACACTCCATACCTATTGCGCCATTTTTAGGAGAAGTCATAACCAGCGTTGTTCCGTCATAGAACGACATGCTTTTTACTGCATCTGTAGTGGAACCTCCGCCAGTGGATGATATGGTAATATTTTGTCCAGCCGGGCTAATTGTAACGTTGTCTCCAGCAACAAGATTTACTGCGCCAGTCACATTATTAACTGAGCTTACTCCAGCACTTCCCCCACCGCCGGTTGCCGATATTGTGATATTGCTTCCGCTTGGGGTGACGGTTACGTTTGCACCGGCTACAATTTTGGGGGCACCGCTGATTCCATTTACCGACTTAACATATGTGTCTTCAATCGCAGAGACACGTTCAATTGTAGAATTTATGTTGTTGTTTAGCTGCGTGTCCTGCTGCTGCCGTTGCTGTGTTTCGGTTGTGATTTGCTGTGTTAATTCGCTTACGTCGTCCAGCCTATCCGCTGTCTCCTGCGCAAGATCGTTTTGCAGTGTTGTAATGTTTGTTTCTGCTGATGACATCCGTCCATTAAGCCCAGCAATATTTGATTCTGCCGTTCCCATACGGGTAGTCAGCCCAGAAATATCCGTATCGTTTGCCGTAATCTGTGACTGAAGCTTTGTATCTGCCTGTTCTCTTGCGGTTTTTTCCGCGTCTATATTTGCCTGCAACTGTGTATCGGCAGCTTTGCGTTCACTGGTTTCTTGGGCAAGAGCCGCATTAACTTTTCCGATCTCGTCATCGATCTTTGCATATACGGCCTCAAAAAGCTCTTTATGCGCCTCCGGGTCATTGTTGTGCATATGCGTGTAAAGATCATTGAACTCAACCGAATCGGGTAAGATTTTCCCTCCGCTGATTTCAAAGGAATATAGGGTGGTGCTGTTCATCGGCATGTATTCCTGTGAAACAAAAATCGGATCATCTGTTTCGCTGATAGGTTCAACACCGGGACCAGCGCTGCGGTAATTTACATAATATTTCCCATCCGGCGACCCTCCGACTGTAAAGGTATGATTGAACTCCCTTTTTTCATAGTTGTCGTAGAGAAACCCAGTCAGCGTGCAGGATTCCGAATTCGCGTCAAGTTCCACCTGAATCAAATACGGAACGGTGTGTATAAGATAGTCGACGATTTTATCCATTTTCCACATAGCATGTGCAATCATCTCGTCATAGGTCATTGCATCGGTAAGAACGCCAGGAATCACGCGGTTCCAGCAATACGGATTGCCGGGCACAGGATGAAAGAAAGCCATAATAAAACCCCCTTAATTAAATACATATAAGAATAGGTCGCGAACTGCCTGATCTTCAAAAATCATTTTCGTTACATTCAGGAAAGTTTCCCGGTATTTAATAAGCAAATCGGCAGGCGAATAATTACCCATGATACCTGATTTGTTGCTCGTGAACGTTTCCAGCTTTTTCCCCAAAGACGCCAGTTTTTCGAGCTTGGTTGCGTTTCCGTTATCGGTGACTTTCCCGGTCTCGTCAGTCGACCGCTCAATAGAATTTGTCGAATTGTAAGTGACCGTATCGGTTCCGGTCTTTTTGTCTGTACCATTCTGTGTGGTATCGTCCGACTGATTGAGAGAATCGTTAGTGTTGTTGAGCGCGGTAGCATAATCCAAATCTGCGAGGACGCCTTGAGGGGTGTCGCTGTAAAGCTCAGACTTATTGTCAGTGCTCGTTAAACTGCGTTCTGAGGTGTTTTGCGTTGTGGTCGTGGTGTTATATTCGGTACTGTCATCACCGGTCTTTTTGGCCGATTCTGAGCCCGTTACAGCGTTTGTGGTATCGCGGGTGTTTGTTGCCGTCGTATCAATGTTATTTGTCGCGTTATTTTCGTCATTGACTTCCCGTGTAAACGTTTCATCCATGATATAATTGCGCAGCGGCTCAATAGTCAGTAAGGTCGATTCATACAACTGGTTATAGTACGGCATAATGAGGTTCATTACCTCATCAAGACGGAATTCCCACAATGCCGGCGTTTCCAGCCCTAGGTCATACATAAAGAAATGCTTGATAAACTGCGTTTCAAATTCGGCCTTTTTATTCTCATCAAAGAACGGATATTCAAAATCGAATATCTTCGGCCGGGCGAACTCAATCTGTTCCTTTGCGGTTGGCCATTGAGCCGGGTTGTCTTGGTTGAGGTACTGCACCAGACGGCGTAAGGACATAGTTACTGGCATCATCGTTCACCTCCTTTAGAATATCCTTGTCGAGGACATCGGACATAATGCCGTCGCCATAGTTGATAAGAGTACGAAATTCTACCGACACATTTAGTCCAAACTTCTGATTGATTTGCTCGCAGGCTTCTTTTCGTGCGTTCAACATCACTAAGCGTGACATCTCAATCTGCTGGATATTACCGTCCGCTTCTGCTGTAATTAACCGTTCCCGCTTTTCGCTGTTCAGGTTTCGAATGCCAAGGAACAGCATAGCTTCATCCCAAATCTGCTTTTTGTATACCTGCGCTTTATCGACAAGATACGGAGCAGATGTATTCACCACCTGAAACTTATCCAGCATATCTACGTGTTCATCTACGAACACAACCGGGACGTTCCCTTCATATTTCTCATAGGCGTTCATCACGGACAGGTACTGATCCCGCGTGCAGCGGATAAACAGCGGTGTCTTGCAGCTATTCAGGTTTACCCGCTGGAATCCTTCCACTTCTGCCATCCGCCGTGCATAATCCACGAGCATCGGCGCTGTCGGCATTCTGACATAATTATTATATATCATAACGCCCTCATCCGCGTCAATATCTTTATTGAATGCCCCATTACCGTTGATAGCAAAAAGATGGATTCTCGTCGGCTCAAGATAGATATCCCGAGGGGAAGCTATGGTACATTCCATCACAGAATATTTGTCCATGAACGCTTTGGAAAAACAGGCGTATCCTTTCCAGCACAGTACGCGCTCAATAAACTTTTCCGGTATGCCGTCCGGCAGGTTGTTCCACTTGAACATATTTAGCGCATAGTTGGTCATTTGATAGAAATACTTTTGTCCATATTCGTTCAAGTCGTATGCCGGAAATGCCAGGCCGTCCGCATAAGTCGGCGCAAAATTGACCGGCTGTTTGTTTTTTCGTCTGCTCATCTTTTCACCTCCTTAAGACGTTACAATCGGATTATTGCCGTTCCGGTAGTTTCCTACATCAGACGTATTCCACAGTGTAATCCCCCGCTGGAACTTTGCCCGGATCTCATCCAGCGCCGTCTGCGGAATATTCCCTGTGATATTGCATACGGGCATCTTATAGTAGTTATAATACTGACGTGTTCCAAATTCGGGAACCTTCAATTCGTTCACCTTATAGCCGAACATAGTAAAGTAGTTGTCAACTTTCTCAGCGTTATCCCATGACAGGGTTCGGATATAGCAACTGAACTTTGTTAAGCCCATTGATAAACGCCCTGTGCTTTTTGTGTTCGTTTTTAACGGATCAGCGACTTGTGAAGCGTCATATACGCTAGCCATAGAGGAAACGACGGACATTAACCCGCTTACAACCATAGTTGCACCAACACCAGCGGCTGCACCGCCTGTTGCTCCCGCCATTGTTGCTCCGATTAGTGCCGTTGTTAATCCCGCGGCTGCACTTGCTCCCGTTGATGCTTCATGCCCCGATAGCCAACTACTAAAATAATCGCCTGTCATAGATGGAACCGGAAAATCTCCAACGGAAAGCGTGTAGTAGTTTTCGGCATTTCCATATTCGCTATTATAGCTATCTTCTGATATTTTAAGGGTAGCATTTGAATCTGGTGCGATACCGCAGAATATCGAATATTTCAAACGCCATCCATCTTCACCGGTGCTGCTTGAGCTATAATATGTTAGATATTCAGGCTTTAACACGATATATCCGCCTTGATGATTCGTAATAATGATTTCATAAAACTGAGAGGTATAAATTTTATTGTTTTTCGGCGTAAACACGCCATATAAATGCCTAGGAATAATTGTGCTTACATTTACGCTATTTGCATATTTATTGAAATTTGCATTAGAATTTATTATAATTTCGCCGGCCTCATGTCCACCGCTTTCCGTATTTACTGGCAGCGAAACTGCGCCAAAAAGCGCAAATCTTGGCACACAAAATGCCCCCACTAAAGTATCAATCTTATTATTTTTAATGAGCAGATCCCGAAAGGCATTTATATTATTTACATATTCCCTTGGGTTATAGGTAGGCTCGCTTGAAACCGCATAACTTGGAACCCAGTAATACATGCTTTGCGGCACACCGTTAATTAGCGCGCTTATTTTTTGTTCTGATGGCTGGCCAAGCTCGGGGCATTCTGTTAGCAGTAAAATAGGCGTTATTTCAAAAGAACCCGTATCGGTTGATAATCTTGGCATATCGATATCGGCCTCAATTACAACGTCCTTTGGATAATTTAAAGGTTCTGTTACAAACCTCGTGCCCATAGTATCACTTTTTACATGCTCGCGTTCTATAAAACAGTCTTTCCATGTGATGTCAAACAGGTATGTCTGGTACGCATCAATCTTAAAATGGACAAATGTTGTGTTGGGATTTTTGTATTCAAACTCGGTGATATAAGCATAGAACCATTTATTGCCGGTAATGGCATTCTTATAGCGGAGATAGTTGCAATTTGTCACAATCGCGTCGTAATCATCGTCAACCCGGAAATATGCGTTTTCCCGCTGGTATGTCTGGCTCGGAAGCGACTTCCAAATCACCGACTGAAAATAGTTATTTTGTGCAGTCTGGTTTGCAAAATACATTTGGTTTTCATCATCAATCCGCAGCGGTACGCGCAAAAGCTGCACAGTCGTTTGATAAGCACCCGCTGTCGGCGCGGCTCGATAATCAGTCATCTGTCTTGACTCCTTTCACAAAAGTTAAGGGGAGGCCGGAATAGCTCCGGCCTCCCCGCACTTTAGCCGGTGACGGTAACAGTTGCGGTGCCCTTGGTGGCACTGTTGAAGGTAGAAGTTGCCGTGACAGTAAGAGATTCAGCCGTTTCATGCGGGCTGATCACAAGCTGACCGGACGGGTTCAGTGTGGTGCCGCTCGAGGTGTTTCCGGTCAGAGACCAGATCACGTTCTGCGGCGCATAGTCACCGCTGGAGCTCGTTGCCGCTACAGTGGCTTTAAACGTCTGCGATGCGCCCTTTGCAAGGCTCGGAGCGCTCGGATTCAACGTGATGGTCGCAGCGCTGGAGGCTTTGGTCGTGAACGCCACAGCCGGCGCAAACCGGGAGGTGCTGTAAATGCCGTGATGGTGAAGGAAGATATTCCAGTACAGCCCTTTCGGGTTATAAATTTCCTCCGTGCGGAAAACCGTGTCATACTGCACGAACCAGTTACTGTCCACAAGCACAGCCTGAATATCATCGGTGCCCGTGCCGAAATCGTCAATCACTACGCGGCGCGCAAGAAACTCGGCTTTGCTCATGTTGAACGCAGCGGCGAGAACTTCCACATCGACAAGCGCTTCAAGCTCCGGTTTCATGAACAGTACCAGATCTTCCGGCCGGCTGTCACGCATAAGGCCGAGCGAGTTATATTTCCGGCTCGGCAGGCCGATAGAAGTAATTGTAGCGCGTACCTGCTGAATAAAGGTTTTTGCGGTGTCGGCGTTGGTCGGTTCGGTAATGACAACCGGGTAGAAAAGCTGCGCAGCGTTATACGCTGAGAACAGATTCTTGAAAATCAGCCACTCATCATAGTTGTCCGAGTTGTACAGCGTATTAATGATCTGATTCGCAAGACGGGTCATAGCATTGCCGTCCACAAACGCACGCCGCAGCAGTTCATTTTCCAGCGTGACCGTGTAGAAGTTTTCACGGTTGATCGTGTGGAAAATGGCCGATACAGGCGGAATGTTGCGCTTCCAAACCGTAGTTTCCGCTGCCTCAGGATCGTACATCTCCGCGTTGATAATGTCAACGCCGATCTCTTCCATAGTACGGCCATACTCCACGAATCCGCGCTTGAACTCGGCAAACTTATTGTTGAGAGAGTATTCGTGAATGTAGGCGTAAAAAATACGATCGACCAGCGCCGAAAGATATTCGTTCGCGTATACGGGATTTTCCAGAACAGCCACTGCAGTCTGCGCAAGATTTTCCTGCGTAGCTACAGGGATCCTATCCTGATAAGAAGCAGACATCTGCGCTCTCAGCACATTCTGAAAGGCAGGCATGTCTGCGGTCAGCGCCGAAACGCTTTTAAGTTTACTTGCAGCCATTTATTTTTCTCCTTTCTATTCTGCCATAATGAACTCGTTAATGCTTGGAATTCCGGGGTCAGTGTCCGCCGGCGCATTTACGGGCGGATCTGCGGCCGAAATACATTTCAGTGCATCAAACGTATCGTTTCTAAGCTTATCGATGCTCGCGCCGGTAGAGGTTTTAATTTCGTCGAGCCGGCTATTCAGTGCCGAAAGCTGATCTTTATATCCGTCGATACCCTGTAGCGCCGCAGTGATTGTCTCAATATTCTTTTCCATTGCTTCCAGCCGCGTTTTATACTCTTCATTCATCGGCTGATTCATGATTCCCATCTGCGGAATCTCCTTTCTTGCTTATCAGTGCAAGAACGTCCTTTAATTTCTGCGGGATAGGGACGCCACACTCTACGACATTTTCAAATACAGAAATCAGTTCATTCGTGATGTAAAAGAAAATAACGGCGTTTCGGATTACCTCCCCGGTGTCGAGAACGTAAACATCGATAATGTTAGCTACGCCTACGACAAACACTATCAAAACCTTTTTCAAAAGCCCGGTAAATGACACAGACGATGATAAGGCCTTTTTGATAATGGACTTGGTGATCCCGGTCACGATATCCAAACACATAAATATTAACAGCGCTATTAATATCCCGCTTATTTCTCCCACGAAAAAGCTAATCCCTCCTACGATTGCAGATCCCGCTATCTGCAGCCATTTGACAAATGTATGCCAGTCCACAGCATCACCACCTTTCCGCTTGCGAATACTGCCCGTATTCATCATAGCTTTTTCAGGCGGATTTGTCAATAAAATTTATGGCTTTATACTGAATCGTATCGGCTTCAGTACTACGCCGCCGGGCACGTTTACCGGCTGTAATTTGGCATACCGTTCCACTTCATGCCGAAACGCCGCATGATTGTTGATGTCCACGCCATTTGATGCGATTTTGTGAATTAGGTCTTTTGGCAGGTTTTCCGATTCGGGGTCAAATTCAAATCCAAGGTTAAAAGCATCCCAAGAGATCCATTCCTTGACATCTTCCGGCATACCTGCGCATTTCCGTATATAATTTGTGTATGTCTGCGTCCCGTCGGTAAATTCCTGCTCCTCTATATAGCACTTCTGGCGGATGTATTTCGCGCGCTTACAGGTATATTCCAGCTTAAAAGCGCCTAACCGGGTTTGATCGATATCGATATATTTCGCCGCATCTTCTACGCTTAGATTGCAGGTGTGAACACTATCGGTGTCCATATAACAGAAATAGGAATCAGGGCGGGTTCCGCCTAATGACTGCGCTGTTCGTAAAATTTTGTCCCGGCCATAACTGGTGATGAAAGACGCAACCGCCGTATATACGGGTTTTTTCGTTTCCTCCTCTGTGTACTTATAATGTACAATATCATCTTCCCCCATATAAGGTATCTTACTTTTGATATGTACCCGGCTTGCGGTTTTTCCATAAAAAGCGTTAAGCATCTGTTTGGCAATGGCCCGCTTTGCCCCTGTTTCTGTTTTCTTTATCTCGTACCAGTATTCTACATATGACTTGAATATATCGTAGACTACCTGAAATTTCCAACCATTGATATACTCATAGTTATATACGTCATAATGGTCAAAGAACAGCTTAAGGTCAACAGAAGTCAAATATAGATGCGTCTGCTCGACACTCTCGGTCAGATATTTGTTTTGTTGGTACGACAGGTTATTTTTGATTTGAATCGTAGGTATATAGCCTTCTTTGATTTTAAATTCGCATAGTATGTGCTGGATATAAAGCGGATAATCCGGGTCGGGTTTATATTTGCCTTCAAAGAAAATCGGCACCCCGCACGGCATCGGCTGCAGCATCGCCCATGGATACATGCTGTTTACGTCAAACGATGCGCCGTCATATACCGTCTGGCCTTCCCGTCCCGGATGAACCTGAACTGCACCACCTTTATAGCTTCGGCGGATATCGTCATCTATCGATACATCCAGCACCGGGAAACAATGCCTGCCAACGTTTTTTACCGATTTGACCCTTGGCAAAGTTCAAACCGTCCGAGGATATCGTCATCTTTGTCAATTCCTGCTCAAACTGCTGTCTGAGCGCCTTGCATACGATGAGCACGTCATTTGTTACATATTCCATCTCGTTCGCATCGGGTTCATAACCTAACGGCCGTTTTTTGGTATAGTCGATTTCGCCTTTGGATTCCTCTATCCCGAAATCCTTCGCAATCTTCTTTACCGTGAACGGCAGTTTCTTATAGCTGTCCAGAAACTTTATTTTGTCCACGTTTTTATGCTTTTTGGCAAGAACCATTTCAATCATGTAAAAGATTCCACTGTCGCCTATCAGCGTATGAAAAGAATGTTCTCCCCCTTTTTCATCGTAGGCAAAGTCCGTTTCGTGCAGAAGATACCACAGCAAAAACTGCCCATCAAATTTAAGGTTATGGAAATATATCTCCGTTAAGCCTTTTGTGGGCAGCCATTCAAAAAAGCTTGCTATGTCCGTGCCATAATGCCTTTCGGAAAGATCATCAATATTGATCGTACACCACAACCAAACCCGGCAGTCATTCGGATCAGTTGTTGTTTCAAAGTCAGCGCAGTACCGCTTCAAGATATTACCTCCCGACTTCTTTTAAAGTATCATCTATGTCTTGTATACGCCCGCTTATACCCTGAACCATTTCCGCAACTTCCATGTTTGCTGTCTCTAGGTTGAGTGTTGCGCGGATTTCATCGATCTTCCTCTGAACATCTACCCAGTTTTCCTTGGTGTTGATAAAGATCTGATTCAGGTCTTGGTTGCGCATATAAACCATATAGAAATCTTCAAAGGACATTCCGCCGAAATACTCCAGAATATCGGAAATCTCTTCGTCAACCATGTCCGCAAGATAGTTTAAGCTGTCAATAAAGTTCTGATACATGATGTTCTTGCGCCATGCTTGGTATTCTGGCGTTGACTGGCGTTCCACGCGCTCGCTTAGCCGCTCAAACTGCTCACGGGTTTCTATGGTTTCCGGGTTAAAGGTTTCCTCATAAAGGTAGTTATAAAAAGGGTTCTCCCGTGTCGGCGCCATTGTAGCCGCATATTCGGCTACCGTTGTCGGCCGTTCTTTACCCTGCGTTACAATCGGCTTATCTTTAATTTTCGCGAATTCTTCCCTGCGCAGCTTATTTAAGCGCTTCATATTTTCCTTTAACTGGCGCACATCGGAAGCAGGCACGTACACGTTTCCCAAATTTACAAAGCGGTTCGTCCGACGCGACGTATATTCTTCCAGAAATTTTTCATATTCCCGCGCCTGCTTCGCAGACATTTCAGACGCTATCCGCTTATCAATTGAAAATTCATATCCGTACCGCTTTTTGATCCGCTTATACTTCGCATCGGCTTTCGCTTCAAGCTGCTTAATCCGTTCCAGCCGTTTCTTTGGTATCGCCATCCCATGCCCTCCTTACACCACAACTTCATACGGGGCGTTGTACACTTTTTCGCCGTTTCGTACATAAAAGCCACGCCCTTCAACCGTGGTATATGCCATAAACAGCGACATCGCCGTGCAATCTACGCCCACCCCAACGCATTCCGTGCGGTTTATCAGGTTTCGCAGGCATTCGGGCAGGTACTTTTCAAACCGCTCCCGATTAAAGCGCGAGGAAAAATACAGGACATATCCCGTCTTGCCGTCGTGATACTGATATGGGCTTTGTGACATGTCGTAATATACGCCATACCGGCTTTTAATCTTTTGCATAAGTTTTGGAAACCTCCTTTATTGTGTTTTGCAAATAATCAATACTGTAAAATGTCGGCGTGTACCCTGCCGGGCATTTAAAGTGCTGCGGATTGCTGCAAGTGCATCGTTTGCCGTTAAGCATAAGATATTTAGTGCAGCGGCTCATGCAGACATATTTTTGGAGCATGTTCACTTTCCTCCCATATGGCTTGGCGGTTTCGGCAGCGGCATCCAGTGCGTGACTCTATCTTCTATATAAATGCTGCTGTAATCATCCCAGTTGTGTATAGCCTCGTACCATCCCGCAATCAGATAATATTCATCTGTCTGTTCATCGTATTCACTTGCAACACCATCTCCGCTATCGCCTACTATGCTGTTTTTGGCAGCATAAAAACCAACACAAATATATTGATAGGTATATATGTCTTTGCCAGTTACATGCAGCAATACATCTTTTCCGCTTTCTGGCACCCTGTCCTTGACGCTGATCCACTCACTCATCGTGCTCGTCCTCCCGCCTCTTTCCTCCGCAACAAAATGGATTCCCTATTTTCGCTATCCGGAATGTATCCTCCGTCAAGCAGTTCCCGTGTGTTACGCAATCCTTACACCTGACCACAGGCACGGCGTCGACGGTCGGCGCGTTGTTCATAATTAGCAGGGCTTCGACAAAATCGCAATGCGGTGTGGCTGCCATTGTATCAATAATTTCGTCAAAATCTTTTAGTTTCATTTCTTCTCCCCCACTCCATCCTTGCCCCGCAGTTCGGGCAGTACTTACTTTCTTTTCCTTCCGGAATACCGCAACACGAACACCGAAAAATATCAACGTATCCGCCATCATAAAACCTTTGTGCGACGAAAGTCCACCGACCATGCTTCACAAGGGCATCTTTAGATTTTTTCACGTGCCAGCAGTGCATCTTTGGATAAGTCATAATCGTCCTCTCCTTCAGCATCCGGTAAATTTTCAACGAACAAAATAGCTGTATGCAGATCCCAACCAGCCAGCATAAGCTGTTCGGCAATATCGCCTGCATATTTTATTCGCTTTCTAAAAGCTATGGCTTTCACCATATCAATATCGTTATTCATTGTCTTCCTCCCAGTATTTAAAGTTGGCAATCGTCCATTCTACATACGCAGTTATTTCCTCTTTCAGGCGTTTTTGTGCCTGTTTATACATGATTTCCCCGATCTGTTTTACTGTAAAACCTTGCATATACATATGCCTGACTTCCTTTTCATCCATCACGTTAATTTCCATCGTATCACCCCTATAGTATAAGATTAGCCGCCTGCGCGGTGAACAGGCGGCTTTTGTTTACGCTACGACTTCAATCGTTGTGAACTGATAGCCGTGTTTTCCCTGCCGCTTTACCGGCGTTACTTTAATCGGATGGTCCTGCGTCGGCATCCAGAGCGTTTGTGTAATGTTTTTCAGCGCATTGTATACGCCGACCGAAACGGTCACGTATGTCTCTCCATCCGTATCCAGTAGCACGATTCTCGGAGCCATTACAGGCCTTCCCTTTGCGTCCCGCTGCTCAATCCAGTGCACCAGAAAACCCGCCATATTGATCTCCGAGCCGATCACGTCACTAATACGCTGCGAGGGGTTGTTTTTCATTTTGTAAACTTTCATGCGGCATTCGTCGCTGTCGTCGACAACAAACGTCGAAAACATCACATCGCCGCCTGCCGAAAACGCGGCCGTCAAATCTTCCGGCACGCTCAGGGACAATACTTCCCCGGTTTCTTCCTGTACAATCATTTCCTCGCTCATGTGAACATTCTCCTTTTTCTTTGTTTTTTCGGGTGTCACCGCCGCCCGTCATTTATACTATAGCTGATAACTGAAAAATTGTCAATAGATTTTCTCATGTTATTTTAATGATTTTTCTCGTAATTTTCTATTGATTTTTACAATAGTTTTTGCTATATTATAGATAGACAGGAACGGAGTAAATCGGTAACAGGTGGTGTTCCGGCCGCCCGTATTAAGTTACGCGGAACCCCATAGGCAGTTGGCTGCTGCGTACAGATTACTGACCCCGGCATTCTGTCTACTCCTCTAAAGCCTGTCGTGAAACCACCACGGCAGGCTTGATTTTAGGAGGCTATTATGATTACAGAAAATGAATTATATTATGACTTTGGGCTGACCTTATCGAAAAATGCTTTAATCAACTTTATACTATCGCACCGCGGCGTGGGTAAAACGTTTGGATTCAAAAAGTATGCTATCAACGATTTTCTGAAAACTGGCAAGCAATTTATGTATGTTCGCCGCTTTAAATCCGAATTGAAAACAATTCAATCGTTTTTCTCCGATATTTATGCGGAATTTCCTGATCACAAGTTTGTTGTAAAAGGCGGAAATGCCGGCGGGCACTTTTTAATTGATGATAAGGTCGCAGGATATTTTTATCCCTTGTCTACTGCTTTTACCTTAAAATCAACACCCTTCCCAGACGTCAACAAAATGTGTATGGATGAATTTATTATTACCAAAGGCCACCAACGCTATATTCAGGATGAAGTTACCGCCTTTTTCGATCTTATTGAAACCATAAATCGCCTGCGCACTTCGGAGAAGCTGCACGACTTGCTCCGTGTATTCTGCATGGCCAACACGATTTCTATTGTGAACCCCTATTTTCAATATTTTGACATCATACCAAATGCCGCTAAGCGCTACACGGTGTTTCCGAAATACAACAACGATGTGCTTATCGAATTGTACCGGAATGCAAATTTTATTGCAGAAAAGAAAAATACCCGCATGGGCGCTATCATGGATCAGGTTCCCTATGGCAAATATGCTATTGATGGCGAATTTTATCAGGACGACAAGTCCTTTATTGCGAAAAGGTCACCTGCATCACGCTGTATGCTGAATATTACATGCCAAGGACAGGAAATTTCCTTTTGGTTTGATTATCAGGACGGAAAAATATATGCCTGCAAAAAGCCAAACCCGTCCGCCCTTTTTAATTTCGCCTTGACTTCCGCTGACCACAAACCGAATCATTTTTTGATTAAAAATGCAACGCACTGCGCGCCGGCCAGGGCGTTGGTGGAAGGGTTTCAGAATGGCTGTCTATATTTCGATGACCTTAACACAAAAGCAATTGCCTTTAAAATTTTGCAATATTTAAGCATAAGGAGTGGTTAATGTGGCTAAAATTTATTTATCACCTGCCGCACACGAACACGACAATCCGTGCAGCTATTCGTCCGAATGCAGCGAAAACACGCATTGCAATTTGTATGTCGACCGGCTGGAAAAGCATCTAATCGCCTGCGGCTTTGAAGTCAAGCGCAATCCGAAAGACCGTACCGGCGACCGGCTCAAAGAGGCGATTGCGGAATCTAACGCTTGGGGTGCTGATCTGCATTATATTGCGCACACTAATGCTGGCGGCGGATCATACAGCCTTTTAATGGTATATGATGACGGCATTTCCTACACATACGCGCAGATGCTTGCCGCTATGCGCCGCGATATCTATGCCGGTTCTGTTAAAGTCAATATCGCGCCGCAATGGGCGGAGTTGTCGCAGACAACCGCGCCGGCAATTTATGATGAAACCGTTTTTCATGACAATCTGTCAAGCATTACATGGTATCATAATAATCTTGATAGGATTGCCGAAAATACATGCAAAGCAATATGCAAAATGTTTAACGTCGAATATAGGGGGTTGGATACTATGCCTGGTTATTATGTCAAAGTTGGTCCGTTTGAAAATGAAACGGCCGCACGCGCGTTTTTTGAAAAACTGCAAAATGCCCAGATCACGCAGGACAACGCATCACAAGAATCGCCTGAACCGTCGCCGGTCAAATCTTTTAACGACGTATCCCGTTTCCGATCGGACGTTGTTTTTTCCACTGCGGCAAATGCGCTGAACCGTATCAACGCGCTGCCGCTTTCCAGCGATTACCGCACGGAAGAATTACGTCCAACACAAACCTATTACGATGGACAGGTTTGCCGGTACGAAAATATAGGCTTTTTCCATATTGACAGCGTGACGATTTTGGAATAAAATAACGGCGGGCGGAATAACCGCCCGCCTTTTCTTAGTCTTCTGCTGTTTCAATGCCGCTGAAATGCGAAAACATCCGTTTCAACCGGTCAATGTGATTTAGTTCGTCGCTGATGATTTCTGCTATTTCGCTATGCACAAATTCCAACTCATTAAATTCGTCGATTTCATTATCAGCTACGGCTAGCAATCCGCTGTATTTTTCAATGGCATCCGCTTCAGCTTCTATGTTTTTCGCAACTTCTTCTAAAAACTTATACATGGTTATTCCCCCTTTCTTCTGCAAGCGCAGTTAATGTAAAGCACCGATATAGGGCAGTTTTCGATTGCCATCCTTTACCATCCCGCATATATCCACGCTTTACCATAATTATACCGTGCCGGATACCATCCGTCAATCCATTCGGCGCGTATTTCGGATAACGTCTGCACACATCATCCATTTCGGCAAATGTCTCCGCATGCAGCAATTCCGCAATATAGTTTCTTAACATTCGTATTTCTCCTTCCACATCTCAAAAATTTCATCAGCCGTTTTATCGATAGTATAGCAAAGTCGTACAGTATTGCATTTGGTGCCCTTATAGCATTCTATCTTAACGTGGCTGCCATAATCAAAAACGAACGCCATGATTCCTTCATCGTATCTATAAATGTTCAATTTTATGCCTGTTTCGCGCGAATCGTCACGCACTTCATCTACTGTGTAAAAGTGATCATATGTGTTTTCAGTGCGCCTATACACCATTCCGTTACATTTTATGCCATCAAAGTGTACATTTTCACAGCGGCTGCACAAATCGTGCATCTTTACGTATTTGTCGCGTTCCATTCGCGATTGAAAATAGTGCTTTTCGTGATTCAACGCACCAACGTAGGCTTGATCCGCGCAGTATAATGTGATTCTAGGCATTTGATTATCCCCTTTCTTTACCATTTTAAAATCCAAATAAGTCGTCGATCGAAACTTCCCACCGCACATATTTGGCCGCCGCCTGAATGGCTGGATTATCAATACCTGTCACGTCAACTACATCACTGTCGATCGATTTTAAAAACAATATTGCAAGCCGCACATCATCCCTTGTAACTCCGGTCGGATATTGATCTGGAAATTTTCGACGCTGGAGATCCGCTAGCAGACGTGATGCGCTAAGTGTGTTATTTGTGTCCGATAGCCCGGTTTCTGGCAACGATGGTGCCGCAGCTTCTGACGATGCGTAGGCATCACGATAGACATCCAGCATGGCCAAAAGTTCTTTATACGCGGCCGCTTTGCCGTCAAAGTAGGCATCCCCATGCCATTTGTCCGCGTCGATCTTGCTGCATTCCACCACTGCTTTCAGCGCTGCGATCATCTGTGCTTTTGTCATTTGTATCTACTCCTCTTTTTCTATTTTGGTCCGGTTCCCCGTCCCTGTGATTATAGTATAGCGCGTAAATGTGTATAAAGTATGAACAAATTGCGGCAAAGTGTAGGTTTTTGCCACGTTTTCAGGTGTTTTCAGCATGATTTGGAATTGTGAATATAAATTTTCG
>OHSK01000686.1_pt1 | contig 16292 bp, 14 predicted proteins | sample 1578701 | NCBI WGS metagenome assembly OHSK01 (sample SAMEA3879503, study PRJEB24766) | human gut metagenome | biome: human-associated habitat; feature: feces | place: USA | collected 1985/1987
GGCAAGCTGCTTTTGAGTTGGAAAAAAATAGCAAAAGCAAGTGGCTATGAAATACAGATTGCTGCAAACAAAAAGTTTAAAAAGGCAGTGAAGAAAAAAACAAAAAAACCAGTGCTGCAAATGAAAAAATGGAAAAAGAAAATATGTTTTCTTCGTGTGCGTGCTTATCAACAGAAGAGCGGGAAAACAGTGTATAGTGGATGGAGTAAAGTGGTAAAGAAAAAAATGAAATAAAATTACAAACGTAACTATTCAAGATTAAATGTGAGCGATAGAGTGCCCTGAATAGTTATTCACAAACAAAGAGGATCAAATAGAGTTGACCGCCGGATGATATCTTGTGTAAATAAGATGTTGTCTGGCGGTTGTTTTATGGTTCACAATATGTTCAAAGATCTTTGATATGATAGTCTTTATAGGAAAGGACGTGAGGATGGATGAAGCAATCTATGCGAATCAGACTAGTCGTGTTAACGGCGCTTATGATTATATTGTGTATTGTGATCTGCTGGATCATGAACTTGTTTTTGCTTCCGGGATATTATGAAAATTCCAAGAAAAAGCAAATGAATGATGTGTATGGAGAAGTGGCAGCATTATTTGATGAAAATGACTGGAAAAACATTTCTGATACACAGAAGGATAAAGTATATGATTCTTTGGATAAGATTAGTGCAAACAGCAGTGTAAGTGTGTATATTATGAGTATCAACGTAGATTCATCCAGCGGAATGGTAAGCAAGGTGGATTATCTGTATCCGAGCATGGGAAATCGTACTCAGCAGCTGAATACACAACAATTGGCAAAATATGTTATGTTTAAACAGCTGGGCAATGTGTTTGATGAAAATTACAAATTATTGGAAGAAACGGACAACTACGAATTATTTAATGTGTTTGACCAGCGAATTGATTCCAATTATATCGAACTTGTCGGTGGAATTACAGGAGATTACTGGGTTTATCTGCGGTCTAATTACCAAAGTATCCGCGAGAGTGCAGCTATCTCCAATGAATTTCTGACGTATGTCGGAATCCTCGTAACGATATTGTGTGTGATCATTATGATCTTTCTGAGCAATCATTATACGAGGCCAATCCTGAAACTGGCTCAGATTGCCAAAAAGATGGAAAATCTGGATTTCGATGTCCGCTATAAAGAAAACCGTCACGACGAGATTGGAGTACTTGGACACAGCATGAATTCCCTGTCAGACAAACTGGAACAGACAATCTCAGAACTCAAGACGGCAAACAACGAATTGGAGCTGGATTTGCAGAGACGGTCGGAGCAGGAACAGATGCGGCAGGAATTTTTAGCAAATGTGTCTCACGAACTGAAGACGCCGATCGCTTTAATTCAGGGTTACGCAGAAGGACTTCAGGATAACGTGAATGATGATCCGGAGAGTCGTGAATTTTATTGCGAAGTTATTGTAGATGAAGCAGATAAGATGAATAAAATGGTAAAGAAACTGCTGAGTTTGAACCAGCTGGAGTTTGGAAACGGACAGGTGCATCTGGAACATTTTGACTTGCAGCAGGTAGTACAGTCGGTATTGTCCTCGTCGGAAATTTTGTTCCGCCAGAAAGAAGTTACCCTGTCTTACGATGGAGATCATCCGGTTTATGTGTGGGCAGATGAGTATATGACAGAAGAAGTTGTTATGAACTATGTCAGCAATGCCCTAAATCATATCGATGGAGAGAAAATCATCGAGGTGAAAATTGTAAGCTGCGATGGAAAAGCCCGCGTGAGTGTGTTTAATACCGGGAAACCAATCCCGGAAGAAGATATCGACAAGATCTGGAGCAAATTTTATAAGGTAGACAAGGCGAGAACCAGGGAATACGGAGGAAACGGGATTGGTTTGTCGATTGTCAAGGCAATTATGGAAGCACACAATCAGGCATATGGTGTGAAAAATTATGATAATGGTGTGGAATTTTGGTTTGAACTTGATGAAAAGACAGAAAACTAAAAATCTGTAATTGCAGTCCCGGCAAAAATATGTTAAAATAATAATTACAGTATATGATATGAAAAGGGGATGAGTGCATTTATGAAAAGAAACGGATGCCTGGTGTTCTGTTTCTGCCTGAGTATAGTGTTACTCACTGGCTGTTCCTCTGCTGATCTGAGCGAGGAAAACCAGGATAAAGTGGCGGAATATGCATCAGAAGTGGTGCTGAAGCATGATGCAAATTATGACAAAAAACGGATTGATACGGAGGCAGCAGTGACGTCAAGTCCCGAGGTGAGTCAGTCGCCGGAAGCAACACCCGAGCCGACGGCAGCTCTGGAAACGGCAGTGACAGAGGATGGACAGCAGCCGGAAAAGACAGCGATACCGGAAGTGTCGTTGGAAGAGTTATACCAATTAAAAGATGTGTCCATCTCATATCAGTCCTATGAGATCTGCAGTAAATATCCGAAAAAATCAGAGTTTTCAATGATTGCTAAAAAGGGAGAGACTTTTGTTATAGTTAAGTTTATGGCGCAGAATAAAAGTTCTTCTAAGACAAAGGTGGATCTGATCAAACGAAAGATTGATTATGAACTGATGGTTGGTGAGAAGCCTTACAATCCAACAATCGCAATGCTGATGAATGGTGGTCTTAACAATTTTAAGACGACATTAAACCCCAAAGAAAAGCAAAAAGCAGTATTGGTGTACAATGTTCCCAAGGCAGAAATAAATGCAGAGACATTGACACTTACAATAAAAGAGGGGGATAAAAAAGCACACACGATTGTATTAAAAGCGAGCAGCAATGAGTAATGGAGGACAGAACATGGAATATGAATATAAAGAAAAGAAACGCAGTTGGTTTTTTGGACTGCCGTTGTCTTTTACGACGTATACAGTAAGCCAGAAAAAGATTAATATAAAAAAAGGACTGCTTCGGACAGAAGAGGATGATACATTGATGTATAAGATTCAGGATGTAAAATTGGTCCGCAGTTTGTGGGAAAGAATTTTTAAACTGGGTACCGTGATTTGCTATTCCGGAGATGTTACGGATGCAAAGTTGATGCTCGCACATATAAAAAATTCTTCTGAGATCAAAGAATATATTCTTGAAACGGCAGAAGAAGAGCGAAGAAAAGTGCGCACCCTGCATACAATGGGATTAGACGGAGCGGACGATCTGTTTCAAGATGTAGATGATTAATTAAAAGAGAGATACCCGATGGAAAAGGAGGAGATTATCGTGGCAGAAAAACAGACAGAAATCTTGTTAGAGAGTGGGACAAATGAATTGGAATTGTTGGAATTTATGGTAGGAACACAGCATTATGGCATCAATGTGGCGAAAATCCGAGAATTGTGCCAGTATCAGACACCGACACCGGTACCGAATGCGCATCCGTTTATTGAAGGAATCTTTATGCCGCGTGATATGCTTATCACGGTTATTAATCTGTCAAAGGCATTGGGAATTACAGAATTGGGAGATACCTCACAGGATATGTATATTATTACCAATTTCAACAACTTACATACGGCATTTCATGTACAGAAAGTGCTCGGAATCCATCGTATTTCCTGGGAAGATATTGCAAAACCCGATTCGACGATCAGTGCTGCAGGAAAGAGTGCTGCGACAGGAATCGCAAAAGTTGATGGAAGAATTATTCTCGACTTTGAGAAAATTGTTTCTGAGATTAACCCGGAGACCGGATTAAAACTTTCAGAAGTAGAGGCTATGGGAGAGCGTTCTCGTAATGACTGTACGATCCTTTTGGCAGAAGATTCACCGCTTTTGCTGGAGATGTTGAAAAAGTGTCTGAGCCGTGCGGGTTATACGCATTTGATCCCAACGACCAATGGGCAGGAAGCATGGGATACACTGCAGAAGATTCTTGCTGATGGTGGAAAAGTGGGAACCGATATCGCACTGGTAATCACTGATATTGAAATGCCACAGATGGATGGACATCATTTGACAAAACTGATCAAAGATGATCCACGGTTTGATGGTATGCCGGTGGTAATCTTTTCCTCATTGGTTAACGATGAGATGAAGAGAAAGGGAGAAGCTCTTGGTGTAGATGCACAGTTGTCAAAGCCGGAAATCGGTAAACTTGTACGACAGTTGGATCTGCTTTTAAACTAGTTGAATTTGATAAAATGACGACAGACCGGACTACAAGAGTAGACTGGTCTGTCATTGTGATTGAATGGAGGGAAATGATAGATCATGGCGGGAAAAGAAGGAGAATCTTATCTGGATCAATTGCTGAATAATGCATCGACATCCTCACAGGAAGCGGGCGTGGAACAGGCAAAAGAAAATGCCAGAAAAGCAGAACTTGATAATGTCGGATTGCAGGAAGCATTGGCTGTTTTAAATGATCTACCGGATGAGACAGGGATTCCGGCAAAGGCAGATCCAAAAGAAGAGTTAGAAGATTTAAAAAATTTATATGAGGAATTTGGAAATGAAGTAATACCGGAGGAAGCACCACAACCGGAGCCCGAGCCGGAAGAGAAAATGAAACGAGAGGAGCAGGAACCGGAAGAGCCAGTGCAGTCGCTCGTTGATCCGGAGAAGGTAGAAGAAGAGCCGGAACAGTCAGAAGAAGTTCAGCCTGAAGGGTTTGACGAACCGGAAGAACCTAAAATGCCGGAAGAAGAGCAGGAGCCTGCATTTGAAGATATGGAGGCGATGCTTGACCTGTTGCAGCAACCGGATGAGGAAGTTGAGAAGGAAAAACAGGACACGACAGAAGTCCCACAGGAGACGAAAGAGCCTGAGCCGGAAGTGTCAAGAGAGCCAGTGGCAGTTGATGATATTTTCCAGGATGCTCTTTCTGCTGTAGGTTATAGTGGAGACGAAGAAGATCTCGAACAGAAACTCAACATGTCATCGGAGACACAGAACGAAAACCAAGATTCGCAGTTTGATGATATTCTTGCTTTGGATGATATCATGCAGAATGAATCCGGCGTGGAAGAAGAGCCTGCAGAAGAAGGGGTTCAGTCTGTTCCTGTGCGAAAACAAAAGAAAGAAAAGAAGAAAAAAACAAGTCTGTGGAAACGCCTTTTTGGCAATGTCATTACGGATGAGACAGCTGCTTTGGAAGAAAAGGAGCGCGAAGAGGAAGAAGAGGTGTTCTTGAAAAAACAGGCGGCATTGATCGAGAAGAAAAAACAGTCTGAGGCAGATAAGGAAGAAAAGGAAAAGAAAAATCAGAAAGACAAAGAGCGTAAGCAGCAGATCAAAGCAGAAAAGGAAGCACAGAAAGCAGAGAAAAAAGCAGAAAAGAAGCGCTTAAAAGAAGAACAGGCAGCGATGGCAGAAACAGAAGTGGTCGGAAAAATAAACCCGATCGGTGCTACCATTGTGTTTATTCTTTTTGCTACGTTCGGTGTATTGATCATGGTCGGCGTATGGCTTCTGCCGCGGCGTGCCAACATAAAAGAAGCAGCAAATGAATATGCAAATGAAAAGTATATTGATGCATATCAGACGATTTCTGCTGTCTCTATCAAGGAAGATGAGCAGGCATTGTACGATAAAATCGCTCTTTGTTCTAAATTGGAAAGACAGATTCAGTCTTACCAGACAAATGTTTCTATGAACAAAAAACTGGAAGCCCTTCATGCGCTGCTTCAAGGACTGGATCTGTACAATAAGAAACAAGACGAAGTAAAAGCATTGAAGATTCAGAAAGAATTTCTGCAGATGAAAATGCAGATCATAACCTATCTCGCACAGGATTACAGCCTGGATGAGGCACAGGCAAATGAAATCAATGCAATTACCGATGAAGCAGAGTATACACATCGTTTACAGGATATTGTAACGGCAGCAAAATAGTGAGGAACAGATGAGTGGAGGAAATTATGATAGCCATAGTAGATTATGATGCAGGAAATATTAAGAGTGTGGAAAAGGCATTGCAGTTTTTGGGACAAGAACCCGTTGTAACAAGAGATAAAGAAACACTTCTTCAAGCGGAAAAAGTGATTGTTCCAGGAGTAGGTGCTTTTGGAGATGCGATGGGAAAGATGCATCAATACGGACTCGTTGAAGTCCTTCGAGAGATTGCCGCCAAAGGTACTCCGCTTCTTGGTATCTGTCTGGGACTGCAGCTGTTTTTTGAGAGCAGTGAAGAGACACCGGGGGTAGAAGGTCTTGGTTTGTTACCGGGAAAAATTGTAAGAATTCCGGACAAAGAAGGCTTTAAGATTCCGCATATGGGCTGGAACTCCATTCAGATCAATCCGGCTTCCCGTCTGTTAAAAGGCATAGAAGAGGGAGCCTATGTTTATTTTGTCCATTCGTATTATCTTCAGGCTGAAAACGAAGCGGATGTTGCGGCGACGACAGACTATGTCGTAAACATTCATGCAGCAGCAGAACATGAGAATATATTTGCAACGCAGTTTCACCCGGAAAAAAGTGGAGAGATTGGATTGCGGATATTGAAAAATTTCATTGAATTATAGAAGAAAGGAACGAAGAGACAATGTTTACAAAGCGAATTATTCCTTGTTTAGATGTAAATGCCGGAAGAGTAGTAAAAGGTATTAATTTTGTAAATCTGCGCGATGCCGGAGATCCGGTATCCGTTGCTTCGGCGTATGATAAGGCAGGGGCAGATGAACTTGTATTTTTGGATATCACGGCATCCAGTGATGCCAGAGACATAAAAGTAAATATGGTGCGGAAAGTAGCTGAAACCGTATTTATTCCGTTTACTGTCGGTGGAGGGATTCGTACCATCGATGATTTTAAAATGATCTTGCGCGAAGGTGCCGATAAAGTTTCCGTTAATTCGGCGGCAATCCTAAATCCGGAACTTGTGTCGGAAGCCGCAGACAAATTTGGAAGCCAGTGTGTGGTGGTTGCTATAGATGCCAAACGCCGGAAAGATGCACAAGGATGGACTATTTATAAAAACGGCGGTCGTGTGGATATGGGTATCGACGCAGTAGAATGGGCGATGAAAGCCGAAAAATTAGGTGCCGGAGAGATCCTGTTAACAAGTATGGACTGCGATGGAACGAAAGACGGATATGATATAGAACTTACACGTACCATTTCCGAAAATGTATCCATTCCAGTCATTGCATCCGGGGGAGCAGGAAAAAAAGAACATTTTTATGATGCTCTTACCGAGGGAAAAGCAGATGCCGTGCTGGCAGCTTCCCTTTTCCACTTCAACGAATTGCAGATCAGCGATCTGAAAGAGTATCTGGCAGGACGTGGGATCAGTGTAAGAAGATAAGAAATACGGAGGAAAGAGTATGGCTGGATTAACAGGACAATGGCAGGAGCAGTTGTCAGAAGAATTTCATAAGGAATATTATCAGAAATTATTTTTATTTGTGAAGGAACAGTATAGTAAAGTGCCTGTGTATCCGCCAGCGGAAGAGTTGTTCAATGCCTTTCATCTGACTCCTTTTGAAAAGGTAAAAGTGGTAATTTTAGGACAAGATCCTTATCACAATACAGGACAGGCACACGGACTCAGTTTTTCTGTAAAACCGGGGGTGGAGATTCCGCCGTCACTTGTTAATATTTATAAAGAACTTCACGATGATCTGGGATGCTATATTCCAAATCATGGCAATCTGGAACAGTGGGCAGAGCAAGGCGTGCTTTTGCTAAACACCGTACTTACGGTGCAGGCACATCATGCTATGTCACACCGAGGTGTTGGCTGGGAACAGTTTACGGATGCCGTAATAAAGAAAGTAAATGAGATTGACCGGCCAATCGTGTTCATTTTGTGGGGAAAGCCGGCACAGGAAAAGGCAAAGATGCTCAATAATCCAAAGCATCTGATCTTAAAAGCACCACATCCAAGCCCATTGTCGGCATACCGCGGCTTTTTTGGAAGTAAGCCATTCAGCCAGACAAATGAATTTTTGAAAACTCATGGGGAGACACCGATTGATTGGCAGATAACAAATAAATAGGGGGAACGATATGCAAAAAGAGTGTAGCAAAATTTTACAGGAAGTTGAGAAGGTAATTAAAGGAAAAGAGCAGGAAAAGAAGCTGATATTGGCGGCAATATTGGCAAAGGGGCATATTTTGCTGGATGATATACCGGGAGTGGGGAAGACAACACTTACGATGGCATTTTCCCGTGCTATGCAGTTAGAGGCTAACCGAATGCAGTTTACTTCGGATGTTTTGCCATCGGATGTTTTGGGATTTCAGATGATTTATCCGGATGGAACCAAAGAATATCAAAAGGGGATTATTTTGTGCAACCTTTTTATGGCAGATGAGATTAACCGGGCGTCTTCCAAGACGCAGTCGGCTCTTTTGGAAGTGATGGAAGAAGGAAAGGTAACGATTGAAGGGGTGGCGTATCCGGCACCGGAACCGTTTGTCGTGATGGCAACCCAGAACCCGGTAGGATTTGTAGGAACCCAGCTGCTTCCCGAGTCTCAGGTGGATCGTTTTATGATCTGTCTGACATTAGGCTATCCTTCTCATGAAGAAGAGATCCTTTTATTGCAGGAACGCCAGGGAGAAAATCCGTTGCAGCGGGTAGAATCGGTTGTTTCAGTGGATGAGCTGCTGGCAATGCAGCAGCAGGTGAAGTGTGTGCATGTAGATGAAAAAATATATGATTATATGGTGACTCTTTCAGAACAGACGCAAAATCATCCGATGCTTTCGCTGGGAATGAGTCCGAGAGGAACCGTTGCCCTGATGGAAATCAGCAAAGCCATTGCATTTATGAATGAGCGAACTTGTGTATTTCCGGAAGATGTAATTTGTGCGTTTCCATTTATTGCCAAACACAGGATATATCTTACGGCAAAAGCGAAGGTGGAAAATTATATGAAAAATGAAGTGGTGGAAGAAATTTTAGCAAAAGTAAAGATACGATAAAGGTGGTAGTTATATGATTCGAAGTTGGATTCTTTATATCTTGACAGTAGGAGTAGTTTTTGTATTTACAATATTATATGGAAAACAAAGCGGTTTTTTACTATGTCTGCTCACAGTCTTGCTTCCGTTAATTTATGCAGCTCTTACGATTATTTTGGCTTCTCGGATGGGGATTCGATTGCGTCTCGACGGGGCAAGGTGTCAAAAGGAAAATACAAGATGCTGGATGTTAGAATTCCAGGATGGAAGTGTGCTCATCCAGGGAAATCGCTTATCCATATGTTATAAGATCTGTACTGCACAAGGAAAAATATGTGATAGGAAAAAGCAGATTGTTTTTTTGGAAAATGATAAAGAGTATGAGATGACATATCAGACAAAATATGCCGGAAAGTATACTATTTGCATTGAAAGAATCACAATTTACAGTGGTTTTTCGTTGTTTTATAAAAACCTTGTCAAAGATTTATCAGATTCTTTTTTTATTATGCCAAAATACCGGGAAGAACTGGTGCAGATTGAGCCGCTGCCTGCACAGCGTGAGGGAGACGGCGATACATTTATCCAGGGAAAAGAAGGCAATGATCCAAGTGAACTACTTGGATTTCGTGAATATCGCCCGGGGGATAAGAGAAACCGAATTGATTGGCGTGCAACGATTAAGACGGGAGAACTTATGGTGCCACAATATGGTTTTCCTGTGGCCTGTGATGTGGGGATTTTTGTGGATCTGGAGCAGGTGGATGACAAAAAGACAGAACGGGTCTTGGAACTTGTATATGCTCTTTGTATTGCGATGAAAGAGCAGGGCAGAAATTGGTATGTAACATGGGAAAATAGAAAATCCGAGCGGTTAGAGCGGAAAGAATTGAAATGGGAATTCGATATTCATGCGACGCTCTATCGGCTTGCCGGTTCCATCGGAGAACACAGCGTAAAGCTGGAGGATCTGTATACGAGGCGATTTGAGGACGCCTGTTTTTCAAGGGTATATTTTATCAGTGACCGGAAGAAACAAGGGAATGCAGAAGAAGCAGTGGAAAAATTGTGTGCAGAAAAAGTGGTTTGGATGGACGTGTAAGGGGGACTGTGTCGTGAAAAAAATAGGAATATTTCCGCTGGCGGGGATGATCTTATGCGGTATGGTAAGTTTATCCAGTGGGTTAGATTATTATACTCGCAGTCTCCTTTTTGTGATACCCATTGTTTTTCATGTTTTGTTATATTATGTAGTGTATCATTTTATCAAGGCAGCCAATGACAAAAAACGTCAAAATTACAGCTTTTTGATATCAATAGGCGCATGTGCTTCCTTTTTTCTTTTGTTTTTAAAATTCATCCTATTCGGATTTCAAAATATCGGAAATCATATGTTAAAATTGGCAAACAATTGTTATTCCCTTGGATTGATCGTAGTTTCTGATAAACAGGAGGAATATGCAGCGCTGGCTTTGTTTGCCATTACCGGTGTCATTGCGGTTCTATCTCTGTGGCTTTATGAAAAGGAAGAAAAAATGTGGATTTCGGCACTGCCATCACTCTGCCTGTTTTGTATTCCGCTTGCGTTAGATGGAGTTCCGGAAGAATGGAGTATCGTGGGATACGGGGTGTCATTTCTTCTGCTTTTATGCGTTGGAAAGCGGGGAACTTTTTCGAAATTTGTTTTGGCAGTGGGACTTATTGCAATTATTCTGATAGTGGCAATATTGGGAAATGGATGGGCGGCAGTCAGACCCTATGTCCGCGAATATCGAGAGCAAATGCATATGACATTTCAGCTGGCTTCCAATCGACAGGAGGAAGAACAAAAAATACAGGAAATTGACTTTGGAAAATATGATAAGGACGGTTTCATCGAATACGAGGGATTGAATGCAGTGAATATTTATACCCGTACGGATCTTCGTCACAGTATCGTATATCTCCGCGGATTTGTCGGAAATGATTATGTGGATGATCAGTGGAATGGAGAGAAGCAGAAACTGGGGGATCCGATGGGATTGGCGATGGTTCAGCAGGGGATTTTGGAAATCCAGCAGGCGGCAGATCAGGATATCTATTATGGGTATGTCATGGATCAGGAGATGCCAAAAATGTATGGAAAAAAGAAGATTTCATACACCGGTGAAGAAAAACAGAAAATCCAGCAGTTTTATTTGGCGGTGGATCCTTGGCTGAAAGACAATTTGATGAATTCTATGAACTTGGACCCTGATGTACAGAGTACGATCGGAAAGGCGGCAGAGAAAATTCATACCGTTCTCCAAAAGAAGTTTCACTACACGCTTCATCCTGGGAAAAACGGGGGGAGTTCCGAACTGGAGACCTTTCTTTTTGATACAAAAACCGGGTATTGTACCCATTATGCCACAGCGGCGATCATGATGTTTCGCTCGCTTGGAGTTCCGGCACGACTGGTGCAGGGGTATATGATCCGGGGTGATTATGTCAAACCGACTAAGTGGACGCCCGTGTACGACCGCAATGCCCATGCCTGGGTGGAAATTTATATTCCGGAGGCCGGCTGGTATCCCTTTGATGCGACAAACGGTGTAATCGCACAGCCCGGTGAAATGGGACCGCTGGAAGACAATCCCTTGGCGACACCTACGCCGCTCCCGGTTGTGACACATACCCCGGAGCCGGAGGAAAGAATCTTTGAACAAGTGGAAGAAGAGACTCCGCAGGTGACAGGAACAGACAGTCCGAAGAAAAAGAAAAGTACGGATCTGCCGGCACGCAGTCGGTTTCAGAAACGAATTGTTCTGGGAGTTTTCCTGCTTTTGTTCCTGCTGGCGGCCATTCTGATTTTCAGAGAGGTAAGGCGAAAGAGAGAATATCGACGCAAAATTGATGATTTCAGGAAACAAGAGGAATGGAAGGATAAATTTTTGTGGCTGCATTCCGAATGGGAAGAATGTATGAATAAACTGGAGATTCCTTGTACCTATGGTAGTTACGTGAAAATGATCGAAGAGTTTGAAATGGGATTGCAGCGATATATTCCATCGAAAAAATTTGCAGAATTTCAGGAAAATACGGAATTCTACGTAAAATGCTGCTTTACTGCCCGCTATGGCAATGAGAGCATGACAGAGCAGGATTTTGCGCGGTGCGAAGCGTATCTGCGTTTTGTATTTTCTGCAATTTCTGAAAACGAAGATCAGAAAGGGTGGAAAAAAATACGGAAATGTTGTATAGTAGATGAGGTAATGAATAAAAAGAAGAAAGTTAGGTAAAACATGGGAAAAAAGTTATTTATAGCAGAAAAACCAAGTGTGGCACAGGAATTTGCCAGGGTTCTTAAAGTAAATGGACGGCGGGGAGACGGTTTTATCGAATCGTCCGATCATGTCGTGACATGGTGTGTCGGCCATCTCGTGACGATGAGTTATCCGGAAAGTTACGATCCTGCCTATGCAAAATGGGCGTTTGAGACGCTGCCGTTTATTCCCGAAACATATAAATACGAAGTTATTGGAAATGTAAAAAAACAGTTTGAAACAGTAAAAAATCTCCTGAACCGGGACGATGTGGAGGCAATTTATGTCTGCACCGACTCCGGACGCGAAGGAGAGTACATTTACCGTCTGGTGGATCAGATGGCCGCGGTGCCGGATACCAAGGCAAAGTTTCGTGTATGGATCGACTCACAGACAGAGGACGAGATCCTGCGTGGAATCCGCGAGGCAAAGCCATTATCCGCTTATGATAATCTGAGCGCGTCCGCGTATCTGCGTGCCAAAGAAGATTATTTGATGGGAATTAATTTTTCAAGAGCGTTGTCACTCAAATATGGTGGCTGGCTTAACGACAATGTGTCCGGAAAAAAATGGACATCGGTGTCTGTCGGCAGAGTGATGACCTGCGTGCTTGGCATGGTAGTGAGCCGCGAATGGGAGATCCGTAAGTTTGTGAAAACGCCATTTTACCGCGTGATCGGTTTGTTTGGAAGAGAGCAGACAGAGGAAGAAGAGGCGGCTTTTTTTGAGAGCGAATGGCGCGTGAATGAAAAATCCAAATATTTCCAGTCTCCAAAACTCTATAAGGAAAATGGATTTACTGAGGAGAGTTTTGCCAAAGAATTGATCGATACCCTTATGGCGGGAGAAAAGCAGGCAATCGTCGAAAAAGTAGAAAAGAAGAAGGAAAAGAAAAATCCCCCATTGCTTTTCAATCTGGCGGAATTACAGAACTTGTCGTCGAAATTGTTTAAGATCAGTCCGGACGAGACATTGCAGATCGTTCAGGAATTATATGAAAAAAAGCTGGTTACCTATCCGCGTACCGACGCCCGTGTGCTTTCTTCTGCCGTTGCAAAGGAAATCAGCAAGAACCTGCGCGGCCTGCAGCAGTACAACATCTGCCGCGGTCTTGCGGATGAAATTTTACAGGGCGAGAGCTGGAAAAAGATCGGTTCCACCCGTTATACGAATGATAAACAGATCACTGACCACTACGCAATCATTCCGACCGGACAGGGCCTTGGCAATCTGCGGAATCTTTCGGAGCTTTCCGCCAAAGTATACGAAACGATTGTCCGCCGTTTTCTTAGCATCTTCTATCCGTCGGCCGTCTATCAGAAGGTCGCGCTTGTGACGGAAATCGGCGGCGAACAGTTCTTTTCCAACTTCCGTGTTCTCGTGGAGGAGGGCTACTTAAAAGCAATGCACTACTCCTTCTTCCGTAAAAAGGATGAGGACGAGGACGGAAAAAAGGACGAGGAAACAACGTGCGATCCCGCATTTCTTGTCGCGCTGTCCCAGTTAAAGAAAGGCAGTGAACTGAACCTGCTCGGCCTTTCAATTAAAGAGGGCGAAACCTCCCCGCCGAAGCGCTATACTTCCGGTTCCATGATCCTTGCGATGGAGAATGCCGGACAGCTGATCGAAGATGAGGAGCTGCGCGCCATGATCAAAGGAAGCGGGATCGGTACGAGTGCGACAAGAGCGGAGATTTTGAAAAAACTAGTAAATATTTCCTATCTCGATCTGAATAAAAAGACGCAGATCATCACGCCGACGCTGAAAGGCGAGCTGGTTTGCGGTATCGTGCGGTATTCCATCCCCGCGATGTTAAGTCCGAAACTTACGGCAAGCTGGGAAAAAGGTCTCACCGGCGTGTCCGATGGCGGAATCAGCGAAAATGAATATATGGACAAACTGACCGGCTTTGTTAAAAATCAGGTCGGAAAGGTTAAGCAAACTAACAATATTGCGCAGCTTCGTTCCTATTACCAGGTTGCAACCGTATACTATAAGAATAAGAAAAAAGGAGAAAAGTAAAATGGCTCAGGAAATTACAATCAAACAATTATTTGAAGATCATCTTTCCCTTGCATGGGAGCAAATTGCAGCATATGAATATCCGTATGAAGTGCTTGCGGATATCGGAAATATCATAAAAAAGATTGGAGCCGCTCTGTCGGCAGACCGCTTTGAAAAGCGCGAAGGAGATATCTGGGTGGCAAAAAGTGCGACAGTTGCGCCGACCGCCTGCCTGAATGGGCCTCTTATCATTGATGAGGAAGCGGAGATCCGCCATTGTGCGTTTATCCGTGGTAATGTGATCGTGGGAAAGGGCGCTGTCGTCGGCAATTCGACTGAACTTAAAAATGTGATTCTTTTTGATGGCGTTCAGGTACCACATTACAATTATGTAGGCGACTCCATTCTGGGGTATAAATCACATATGGGGGCCGGTTCAATCACTTCCAATGTAAAATCCGACAAAACATTGGTGGAGATCCGCGTAGGAGACAAGAAAATCCCTACCGGACGCAAAAAAGTGGGTGCCATTCTGGGCAGTTTTGTAGAAGTGGGATGCGGCAGCATTTTGAATCCGGGAACGGTCATAGGAAGCCACTCCAATGTATACCCATTGTCCTCCGTCCGCGGTTATGTTCCGGGCAGAAGCATTTATAAAAACCAAAACGAAGTGATAAAAAAACACGAATAAAAAATTTTTGCGCCAACGAATCCTCGGGGAGGTTGACATTTATTGAAAAATATTGTACACTTTTGTAAGAATGTGACGCAAAAAGAAAGGAGATTCTATCGACATGATTTATTCACAAGAAGTAGAAAACATGTGCCCGGTTGCTCAGGGTGTTAATCACGGTTGTGCCCCAATTCCAGAAGAAGCAAAATGGGTAAAAGCAAAAGAAGTAAAAGATATTTCCGGTTTTACACATGGTGTAGGCTGGTGCGCTCCACAGCAGGGAGCTTGTAAACTTACCTTGAATGTAAAAGAAGGTATTATCCAGGAAGCTTTGGTAGAGACGATCGGATGTTCCGGTATGACTCATTCCGCAGCTATGGCAGCTGAGATTCTTCCGGGACGTACTGTGATGGAAGCATTGAATACAGACCTTGTATGTGATGCTATCAATACAGCAATGAGAGAACTGTTCCTTCAGATCGTTTACGGACGTTCCCAGAGTGCTTTCTCGGAAGACGGACTGGCAATCGGAGCAGGACTGGAAGATCTTGGAAAAGGACTTCGCTCTCAGGTTGGTACCATGTATGGTACATTGAAAAAAGGACCTCGCTATCTTGAAATGGCAGAGGGTTATGTAACTGCAATCGCTCTCGATGAAAATGATTTGATTATCGGTTATAAATTCGTTAGCCTTGGTAAGATGACTGACTTCATCAAAAAAGGTGATGACCCGAATACAGCTTACGAAAAAGCATGTGGTCAGTATGGACGTGTTGACGATGCTGTGAAACTCATCGACCCAAGAACCGATGAAGAAGTTGCAAAATAATATAAGGAGGTAACGAAATAATGGCTTTATTTGAATCATATGAAAGAAGAATTGATAAAATCAATAGCGTATTGAATGAGTACGGTATCTCCTCCATTGAAGAGGCTGAGAAAATCACAAAAGATGCTGGCTTAAATGTATACGACCAGATTAAAGGCATTCAGCCAATTTGTTTTGAAAACGCTTGTTGGGCTTACACAGTAGGAGCAGCAATTGCAATTAAAAAAGGATGTAGAAGAGCAGCAGACGCTGCAGCAGCAATCGGAGAGGGACTTCAGGCATTCTGTATCCCTGGATCAGTTGCTGATCACCGTAAGGTAGGTTTAGGACATGGTAACCTTGGAAAGATGCTCCTCGAGGAGGAGACAGAGTGCTTCTGTTTCTTAGCAGGTCACGAGTCATTCGCAGCCGCTGAGGGTGCTATCGGAATCGCTGAGAAGGCAAACAAGGTTCGTCAGAAACCACTGCGTGTTATCCTTAACGGACTTGGAAAAGACGCTGCACAGATCATCTCACGTATCAACGGATTCACATTCGTAGAGACACAGTATGACTACAAGGCAGCTAAGCTCAACATCGTTTCTGAGCATGCATACTCAGATGGACTCCGTGCAACAGTTAAGTGTTACGGTGCAGATGATGTTCAGGAAGGTGT
>OHSK01000691.1_pt1 | contig 16270 bp, 10 predicted proteins | sample 1578701 | NCBI WGS metagenome assembly OHSK01 (sample SAMEA3879503, study PRJEB24766) | human gut metagenome | biome: human-associated habitat; feature: feces | place: USA | collected 1985/1987
GCATGACCGAGAATGTTCTGAAGGGGAAGTACAACGGCGGCACGATTCCCATTGGTTTTAAGGTGGATGAGGAGAAGTTCTTTCAAGTCGATCCGCTGAAAGCTCCCTTTGTGGTAGAAGCCTTTCAGCGGTACAACGATGGCGCAACTATGAAAGAACTGATGAACTGGCTGAACGACAGTGGCGTGACCACCAACCGTAATCAGAAGTTTACCTACAACAGTGTTCAGACGCTGCTGACGAACAAACGGTACATCGGGGAAAACCACTTCAAGGACATTGTGATGCCCGACAGCATCCCGGCCATCGTGGACAAGGACTTGTTTGAAGAAGTGCAGCAAAAAATCAAGAAGAACAGCCGCGCTCCTGCCCGTCACAAGGCCGAGGACGATTACTTGCTCACCACCAAGCTGTTCTGCGGAATGTGCGGCGCGATGATGTTCGGCGAGTGCGGCACGGGTAGAAACAAGGTCGTTCATCATTATTATAAGTGCGCCACCGCGAAGCGTTTCAAGACCTGCAAGAAAAAGACCGTCCGTAAGGAATGGCTGGAAGATTTGGTCGTGGCTGAAACCATGAAGCTGATTCAGGACGATGCCGTGATTGATGCCATCGTTGCGGAAGTGATGGAGTTGCAGGATCAGGAAAACACCACTCTCCCTTTGCTGGAAAAGCAGATGCGCGAGGTAGAGAATGGCATTGAAAATATGCTGAACGCCATTCAAGCAGGTGTGCTGACCAACTCCACCAAATCGCGTTTGGAAAAGCTGGAAGCCCAGCAGAAAGAACTTGAAGTTCGGATTGCCGAAGAAAAAATCGCTCGGCCTCGGTTGAGTGAAAATCAGGTTCGGTTCTGGCTGACCCGGTTCCGCAAGCTCGACCCGAACATGAAAAGCCACCGGGAAACGCTTATCAATACATTCGTGAATGCTGTTTATCTCTATGATGAAAAAGTTTTGATTACATTCAACTACAAAGACGGCACAAAAACCATCACTTTCGATGAAATCGCCGCCAAAGATGCCCCAGAGGGCAATGGTTCGGATTTAGGTTGCTTCGCTCCACCAAAAAATCCAGCGTAGTAATTACGCTGGATTTTTGTTTTACATGGAATCTTCTCAGGGCTGGGCGGATGGATTCGAACAGCTGCGGCGCTGTCGCAGAAGACAGCGCAAAAACAGCCCCGTGGGCTGTTTTTAGCAGTGCGGCTTGCGTAATCCACCCGCGCCCATGAAAAAACCGCTGGTGTAGAGATACACTGGCGGTTTTCTTTTGCATAAATGTTAGACTCACACTGGCGGGTGGATAAGAAAAAGCGCCCCCGCCTCGGAGAACATCCGAAGCGGGGGCGTTGTCATGCTTATGCAGTTATGGGCCGCATTTGCGGTCAGGCCCAGTTCTTCCGCCCGTAGCGGGTGGTCATCTGGCCGATCTCTTTTTGGAGCTTCTTGGTCAGCTGGGTCTTTTTCAACCGCCAGCGCCAGTTCTGGCCCACGGTGGAGGGCTGATTGATGCGGGCGGAGTTGTCCAGCCCCAGCCAGTCCTGCATGGGGATGATGCAGGTCGCCGCTGCGCTGCGCAGGATCAGTGCGATCATGCTTTTATAGAGCTGCTCCTCTGGGGTGGCGTAGTCGTACAGATAGTCCCGCACCATGGTACGCTCGGCGGCAGTGATGGTCTTGTACCACGATACCAGCGTTTCGTTGTCGTGGGTTCCGGTATAGGCCACACTGTTCACAGGGTAGTTGTGGGGCAGATAGTCGCTGGCACTGCCGGTATCCCGGGAGTCAAAAGCAAATTCCAGCACCTTCATGCCGGGGAAGCCGCTGTCCCGCACCAGCTGACGCACGGTGTCGCTCATGTAGCCAAGGTCTTCCGCGATGATGTTCCGCTTGCCCAGTGCCTGCTCCACAGCGCGGAACAGCTCGATGCCGGGGCCTTTCTCCCAGTGGCCCGGCGCGGCGGTCTCGCTGCCGTAGGGGATGGAGAAATACTCGTCGAAGCCGCGGAAGTGGTCGATGCGCACCACGTCGTACAGCTCGAAGCAGTACCACAGGCGGGTGATCCACCACTGGTAGCCGGTCTCGCGGTGCGCTTCCCAGCGGTAGAGCGGGTTGCCCCAGAGCTGGCCGGTGGGCGAAAAGCCATCCGGGGGGACACCCGCCACTGCTGTGGGCAGATTCTCCTTGTCCAGCTGAAAGAGGCCCGGGTTTGCCCATGCGTCCGCCGAATCCAGCGCCACATAGATGGGGATGTCGCCAATGATCTGGATGCCCTTGCTGTTGGCGTAGGCTTTCAGCCTGCGCCACTGCTCCTCAAATTTGAACTGGAGATACTTGTGGTATTCCACCTCAAAGTACAGCTCCCGGCGGTAGTAGTCCATAGCGGGCTGCCAGCGCAGACGGATGTCCTCGGCCCACTCGATCCACGGTTTGCCCTCAAAGCGGCCCTTGACCGCCATGAACAGGGCAAAATCGTCCAGCCACCACTTGTTTTTCTCGCAGAACGCCGCAAATGCCTCGTTGTGGCCGATGTCGCTGCGGGAGTAGGCCAGCCGCAGCAGGCGGCCCCGCTCTGTGTAGAGACGGCTGTAGTCGATGTCATCTGCCTTGCGGCCAAAGTTTGCCTTTTTGCACTCGGCGGCGGTCAGCACCCCTTCCTCCACCAGAGCATCCAGACTGATGAAATACGGATTGCCCGCAAAGGCGGAAAAGCTCTGATAGGGGCTGTCGCCGTAGCTGGTCACGCCCAGCGGCAGGATCTGCCAGTAGGTCTGCCCTGCTTCCTTGAGCCAGTCCACAAAGTCGTATGCTTCCTGCGAGAAGCAGCCGATGCCGTAAGGGGACGGCAGACTGCTGATGGGCAGCAAAATGCCTGCACTTCTCTGCATCTTCGTTTACCTTCCTTTATAACTCGATCAAAATACCCGCATGGTCGGACACCTGCGGCTCCTGCAGGCCGTTGAACACGACCCGGCTGCTTTTTACGGTGAGCGCCTTGGAGCACCAGATCTGGTCGATGCGCTTTTTGGCCGCTGCATCCGGGGCATCCCGCCAGCCATCAATGGCCTGCACGACGGTGTAGCCCTCGTCCCGCTGCTGTGCCAGACGATAGGTATCCTGCCAGCCGCTGCTGAGGATGAGGTCGTAGCCCTCCCCCCGCACATCGGCTTCGCTGTTGAAATCTCCCAGCAGAAAGACAGTCTGCTTTGCACCCGCCGCCTGCGACAGCTTTTCCCACTGGGCCGCGAAGGGTTCTTCTTCGTCCTTCCACCAACCCATGTGCACCGCATAATACCAGACATCTCCTGCACCGATGCCCAGTGCACGGCGGGTCTTCCAGTATTTATAATCCCTGCTTTTGCTCAGCAGAAGGTTTTCGGCGGCAGTGATGGGGGCACGGCTGAACACCGCCATCCCCTCATCGTACCTGTCGTAGCCGATCTTTGCCGGGAGCCAGCTCCAATGGTAATGCACGCCCCGCTCTTCCAGCATCCGGGCCACTGCTGCGGCGTGGTTGTCCGCTTTCAGCAGCACCATATTGCCGGGGCAGGGGTAGTATCCCGCCGGGACATCCCCCAGCAGCGGAGCGGAGGCCGTCTGGTTCACCTCCTGCAGGGCGAACACCTCCGGCTGCTCCTCTGCGATGAAATCTACAAAAGTGTCCCGCTTTGCCTCATAGTCCGGCTCAATGAGGCTGTGGGTATTCAAAGTCAACAGTTTCATGATCTTTACAAAATATCGTTGATGTCAGATTTCAGGACGTCTGCCTTGGGGCCGTACACGGCCTGAATGCCGTCGCCCTTGACCAGCAGGCTCAGAGCGCCCTCGGCCTTCCATGCGGCGAGGTCGGCGACCTTGGCGGGATCCTTCACGGTAACGCGCAGACGGGTCATGCAGGCGTCCACCAGCACGATGTTCTCCCGGCCGCCCAGCAGGGCGATGATGCGCTCGGCCTGACCGTTATCCGACTTCTTCTCGGTCTTGGCGGCGGTATCGTCCGCGTTATCGTCGGTATAGTTGCCCAGACGGCCCGGCGTTGCCAGCTTGAGCTTGCCGATCATGAAATAGGCCACGAAGTAGCCGATGACAAAGAATGCGGCGACGCAAAGCACAAAGTTGATGATGTCACCGCCCAGACCGGCCTGCAGGGACATGGGGATGCGGGCGATGAATTCCAGATTGCCGAAGGAGTGCAGGCGCAGATGGATGATGCCCGCCATGGCGAAGGCGCAGCCCTGCAGCAGTGCGTACACGATGTACAGCGGCATGGCGCAGAACATGAACATGAATTCCAGCGGCTCGGTGACGCCGGTGAGGAAGACAGCCAGCGCGGTGGAGATGAACATGGACTTATAGTTTGCGCGCTTGTCGGCATCCACCCGGCGGAACATGGCCAGTGCAATGCCCAGCAGCAGACCGGTAGCACCGATCATCTGGCCCACCTTGAAGCGGGCGGGGGTAACGGTAGCCAGCAGGTTATTGTAAGCGGCCATGTCGCCAGCCTTCTTGAAGTTGATGAGGTCGTTGGCCCATGCCAGCCACAGCGGGTCCTGACCGAACACCTGACTGCCTGCGTTGACGCCGGTAGCGATGGTGTAGGTGCCGCCGAAGGAGGTGTAGTTCATGGGGATGGTCAGCATGTGGTGCAGACCGAAGGGCAGCAGCAGACGTTCCAGCGTGCCATAGATGAACGGAGCCAGAATCGGAGAGGTCTCGGAAGAGTTGGCGATCCAGATGCCGAAGTTGTTGATGCCGGTCTGAACCACAGGCCAGAACAGCGACAGCACGATGGAAATGACCACCGAGTAGGCAATGACCACCATGGGCACAAAGCGCTTGCCGTTGAAGAAAGCCAGCGCATCCGGCAGCTTGCGGAAATTGTAGTATTTATTGTATGCCACGCCGCCCACGAAACCAGCGATGATGCCCACGAACACGCCCATGTTCAGCGCCGGAGCACCCAGCACAGAGGTAAAGTAGCCGTTGACGGCGATCTCCTGCCCGAACAGGGTGTGGGTCACGGCGTTGGGGTCTTCCAGCATGGCGCTGGTGACGCCGAAAATGTTGCCGGTGATGACGTTGATGAGGGCAAACGCCAGCACGGCCGCAAAGGCACCGCCGGCACGCTCCTTCGCCCAGCTGCCGCCGATGGCCACGGCGAACAGAATGTGCAGATTGTTGATGACCGCCCAGCCGATGTTCTCCATGGTGGTGCCGATGGTCATGACCGCTGCAATGTCGCCGCCGCCCATCTGCACCAGCTTGCCCAGACTGATCATCAGTCCGGCAGCGGGCATGACGGCGATGACGGTCATCAGCACCTTGCCCAGCTTCTGCAAAAAGTCGAAGTTGATGAAGCCCTTCTTTTTCGGCTTCTCTGCGCTGGCCTCTCTGGCCGCAGGTGCTGCTTCCGCTGCCTCAGCGGGCTGTGCCTCTTTTGCCGTCAGGGTCAGCACCGTCGTCTTGCCTGCCGCCGCAATGCCCTCGGCACAGTGCAGCTCCATATCGTCTGCGCCGCCGGTCAGAACGATGGAAGTGATGGTTTTCAGGCCCCGCTCCCGGATGAGCGCAAGGTCTGCCTTGGCCACAGGCTGACCGGCCTTGACCCGGTCGCCCTCTTTCACCAGGATCTCGAAGCCCTCGCCGTTCAGGCTGACGGTCTCCAGGCCCACATGGACCAGGATCTCCAGCCCATTGTCTGCCGCAAAGCCAATGGCGTGTTTCGTTTCGGCGATGGTCTCCACCGTGCCATCCACCGGGCTGCAGAACAGCCCATCGGACGGCTCGATGGCGATGCCTTCGCCCAGAACGCCGCTGGCAAAGGTCTCATCCGGGACTTCGCTCAGCGGGACGAGTGTTCCGCTGAAGGGTGCTGTCACGACAATAGAACGTGTCGTTGTGGTCATGATGTTCCTCCTTATTCTTCCTCTTGCATCATTCTGCGCAACTATTGCATTCTCGTTGCGTAATTTTATGCAACAAGAATAATCCAAATCCGCAACTTTTACAAGAGTTTTTTGGAGTTAAAATAAACTTTCTACGTTTCGCACAACCGCTTGCGAGATTCTTTGTGGAAATTGTCGAGGGTACGCAGAGGACAGGATCGCACCGTTTGCGCAATTCCTTGCGCAAACATTGACATCGCGTGGGAACCGCTTTACAATAGAGCTATTACATCAGGGAGGAACAGACTATGGCAGTTACCATCAAAGATGTCGCGGCGGCGGCGGGGGTCTCCCCCTCTACCGTGTCCCGCACCTGCAAGGACAGCCCCTCCATCAGCCGGGACACCAAGGAGCGGGTGCGCCGCGTCATGGCACAGCTGGGCTATGAGCCGAACTTTGAGGCCGAGCCGGTGGAGGCATTTTCCAAGACTATCGGCATCATTCTGCCCTCCTCCCAGCGGGATGTCTACGAAAACGCATTCCATCTGGAGATCATCCGCGGCATCGGGCAGTTCTGCAACCAGCGGCGGTATGTGAACACGGTCATCACCGGGCAGGACGATGCAGAGATCTTGGACGCCATCCAGAGCATGGTGGCCAACGCACAGGCGGACGGCTTCATCCTGCTCTATTCCAAAAAGGACTGCCCGGTGGCAGCCTATCTGCGCGGCGAAGGGCTGCTCCATGTCATTGTGGGCAAGGCGGCACAGTCGGCCAACCAGACCATCTACATCGACAATGACAACGCCCTTGCGGGAGAGGAAGCCGCCGATTACCTCTACGAGCTGGGCCACCGCCGCATCGCCTACTTCGGGGTCAGCAATGCGATGCTGTTTTCGGCAGAGCGCAGGCGGGGCTACCAGATGTCCCTGCTCAAGCACGGCATCACCCCCCGCGAAGAGGACTGCGTGGAGGTCAACACCCTGAACGATGCTTACGAGGAGCCGCTGAAGGCCCTTCTCACCGCCCCGGACCGTCCCACCGCCATGCTGGTCAGCGACGACATCATTGCCGTGGTGCTGGAGCAGTTCTGCGGCAAGCTGGGGCTGCACATCCCCAAAGACCTCTCCATCGTGTCCTTCAACAACTCACTGTTCTCCCGCATCACCAGCCCCCAGCTGACCACCGTGGACGTTAACCCCTACCAGCTGGGCATGGAAGCCGCCAGCCAGACCATCAACCACATCGAAAACCCGAACCTTCTGGCCACAAAGATCATCGTGCCGCACCAGCTCATCCCACGGGAGAGCTGCTGCCCGCCGCCGGAGGTCTGAGTTCAAAACAAAAAATCATCCGCGATCCTTTCTCATGAACGGTCTGAGCCTCGTGAGATCTTATCGCGGATGATTTTTCTTTTCAGGTGGCTTGCCCTCTCCTATTTTTTCCGGTATTCCCGCGGCGTCATGCCGAAGTGTGCCTTGAAGGCCCGGTTGAAATAGGAGAGAGTTTCAAACCCGCACCGGGAGGCGATGGTCAGGATGGTCTCATCCGTAGTTTGGAGCGCTTCGGCGGCGGCGTTCAGGCGGTATTCGTTCAGAAAGGCGATGAAACTCTGCCCCGTCATCTGCCGGAACCATCGCATGAAGTGGCTGGCGCTGAAGGAGCAGACCCCGGCAGCATCGGCGACCCGAAGTGCCTCAGCATAATGGGCCGAGAGCCATTGCAGGACGGCTTTCAGCCGCTGGGTGTCGGCGGTCTCTGCGGGGAGCTGCTGTTTTCCCTGTGCAATGAGCAGGGCCAGAAAGCGCAGCAGCGCCCCTTTGACCAGCAGCTCATAGCCGGGGAGCTTCGAGCGATTGGCCTCCTCCACCTCCCGCAGACAGGCGGCAGCCTGAAGATAACACAAATCGTTTGGGGTCAGACGGGCAGGCAGCGACAGCCGCCCGCTCTGGAGCGGAAGCAGATATTTCTCGGCGCAAAGGTCCTCCGCACCACCCAGAAGCTCCAGCTCAAAAATAAGATTCTCGTATTCCATGGACTGTCCCTCCGTCTGCCGCAGGGCGTGGAGGGTGCCGGGCGTAAAAACGAAGATGTCCCCCATGCGGGCCGGGTAAGGTACAGCGCCCACCTGCACCAGCCCCGCGCCGCGCTTGACAAAGACCAGCTCCATGCTCTCCTGCCAGTGGAGCGCCACCTGCGGGAAATCCCCCGGGATGGTGCAGGGATACAGATTAAAAGGGAACCGCACGGCACCGTGCTGCTTGGTTTCCTGCAAAGAAGCCTGATTTTGCATCGTCTCACCTCCTGATGATAGGATTGTACCATAGTCTGCACTTTTAAGGCAAGATTTTGATTGTTTTATGTGGTATATCTTGAATTGCAGATGTCAAACCTGTTTTCCGTAGCAAAGGAGGATCCATTTATGAACTTCACCGAGACCTTACAGAATCTCACGGGCAAGCCGCTGGCCGACTGCACGGATCAGGAGCTGTACCTCGCTCTGCTGGAACTTGTCCGGCAGAAGAGCGCAACCCGTGTACAGCCCGTCACCGGCCGCAAGCTGTATTATATCAGTGCCGAATTTCTCATCGGCAAGCTGCTGTCCAACAACCTCATCAATCTGGGGCTGTACGAGGAAGCCCGCGATGCCCTGGCTGCTGCCGGAAAGCGCCTGTCGGACATCGAAGAGGTGGAGCCGGAACCTTCTCTGGGCAACGGCGGTCTGGGCCGTCTGGCGGCCTGTTTTCTGGACTCGCTCGCAACGCTGGGCCTGCCCGGCGACGGCGTGGGCCTGCGGTATCACTTCGGCCTGTTCCACCAGTCCTTTGAGGACGGCGTCCAGAACGAAAAGCCCGACCCGTGGCTGACCGCCCACAGCTGGGCCGAAAAGACCGACGTCACCTATCCGGTGGAGCTGGCGGGCAAAGAGTACACCGCCCGGCTGTACAAGCTGGCTGTCACCGGCTACGAGGGCCGCACCAACGCCCTGAACCTGTTCGATCTGGACACCATCGACGAGAGCATCGTCCACGACGGCATCGCGTTCGACAAGACCGCCATCGACAAAAACCTGACCCTCTTCCTCTACCCGGACGACTCCGACGAGGCAGGCCGCCGTCTGCGGGTGTACCAGCAGTACCTGATGGTCTCCGCCGGTGCCCAGCTCATTCTGGCCGAGTGCGCCGCCCGGGGCTGCAGCTATCACGATCTGGCCGACTACGCCGCCATCCAGATCAACGACACCCATCCCAGCATGGTCATCCCGGAGCTGATCCGGCTGCTGGGCGAGAAGGGCATCGAGTTTGAGGAGGCCGTGGCGATCGTCACCAAGACCTGCGCCTACACCAACCACACCATTCTGGCCGAGGCGCTGGAAAAGTGGCCCCGCGCCTATCTAGATGCCGTTGTACCCCAGCTGATGCCCATTATCGAAAAGCTGGATGCTCTGGCCCGCACCCGCACCAAGGACGAGAGCCTTGCCATCATCGACAAGGACGACCGGGTGCATATGGCCCACATGGACATCCACTTCACCCACTCCACCAACGGCGTGGCAGCGCTCCACACCGAGATCCTGAAAAATTCGGAGCTGCACGGCTTCTACGAGCTGTACCCGGAAAAGTTCAACAACAAGACCAACGGCATCACCTTCCGCCGCTGGCTGCTGGAATGCGACCCCCGCCTGACCGCTGTGCTGGAACAGCGCATCGGCTCCGGTTTCCGCAAGGACGCAGCTGAACTGGAAAAGCTGCTGGCCTTTGCCGACGACGAGACCGTGCTCGGCGAGCTGACCGCCGTGAAGAAGGCCAACAAGGAAGCGCTGGCGGACTGGCTGCTGCGCACCCAGAAGGTGCAGGTGAACCCCTCTGCCCTGTTTGATATTCAGTCCAAGCGCCTGCATGAGTACAAGCGTCAGCAGCTGAATCTGCTGTACCTCATCCACCAGTACTACGAGATCAAGGCCGGGCACCTGCCTGCTGTCCCGCTGGTGAGCATCTTCGGTGCCAAAGCCGCTCCGGCCTACACCATTGCCAAGGACATCATCCACGCCCTGCTGACCCTCTCCAAGGTCATCGCCGCCGACCCGGAGGTGTCCAAGTGGCTGCAGGTGGTCTTTGTGGAGAATTACAACGTCACCGCCGCCGAAAAGCTCATCCCGGCCTGTGACCTGTCCGAGCAGATCAGCCTTGCCTCCAAGGAGGCCTCCGGCACCGGCAACATGAAGTTCATGCTGAACGGTGCGCTGACGCTGGGCACCATGGACGGTGCCAACGTGGAGATCAGCCAACAGGTGGGCGATGAAAACATCTATATCTTCGGCCAGACCTCCGATCAGGTCATCCACCGCTATGCCGTGGGCGATTATGACCCGGCCCAATGGGTGGAGGGCGACGCCAACATCCGCCGGGCCATCGACTTCCTGACCGGCCCCGAGATGCTGGCCGCCGGTCACACCGAAAACCTGACCCGCCTCCACGACGAGCTGATCCACAAGGACTGGTTCCAGACCCTGCCGGACTTCAACGCCTACGTCGTGCGGAAGGGGCAGGCCCTCAGCGATTACGCCTGCGACCCCATGGGCTGGCGGCGCAAGTGTCTGGTAAACATTGCCAAAGCGGGGATGTTCTCCTCCGACCGCACCATCGCCGAGTATGACCGCGACATCTGGCATCTGGGCAAGTGAGCTGAATCGCCCCAACAAAAAGCTCCGTCATCAAAATAGAGCGCATAGAACCGATACAAAAAGCACAGCCCCGTTCTGGTGAAGGAATCCAGAACGGGGCTGTATTGATGAAGGAGAAATGAAGGGAATATCAGGTTACAGATTCAGCTCAAACTGTTCCGCCGTAACAGTTGCCTTGCCATCGGCAGCAAAGGTGATGCCGTCGGCAGACTGGGGCGTGTAGATCCATGCGGTCATGGTCTGCTCGCCATCGTTGGCGAAAACTTCGATGCTGTTTTTGTCCAGCAGGATACGGAGCTTGAGCGCACCGTTCTGGCTGCGGACCTTGCAGCTGCGGCGGTGTACGATGTCGGCACGGGAACCGGCATAGCTGCGGTCCAGCGTCAGCTGCGAGGTGTAGGGGTCGTAGGTCAGGCTGGTGTGATGGTCTGCATCAGCAGCCAGCTTGAGGGTAAAGGAGCGGTATTCGCCGGGCTGCACCGTGACGGTCAGGTCGGCCACACGGCCCTTGATGCCTTCCAGAGAAGTTTCGCCCTGCACCGTCACATTTTCGTGGAAGGTTCGCTTGCCGTGGACGGCATCCAGCTCCCGCACCGGGGTCTGAATAATGCGCCCATCCTTGATGTGCAGTTCGCGCGGGCAGATGGTCTGCCCGAACCACTTGCAGCCCCGGGGCTTATCCTCGGTGTCCGACCATGTCTGCAGCCATGCGGTCATGATGCGGCGGCCATCCGGGGCAAGGGTGGTCTGGGTGGCGTAGAAGTCGATGCCGCCGTCCATCAGCTGGACGTTTTCCTTGGTGAAGGTGTGGGTGGCTTCGTCGTAGCTGCCGATGAAGGCAATCACGTTGTGGCCGTTGTGGAACTCGCCCTTGGGCAGCATCTCCATGGGGCCGAGCATCAAGATCTGCTTGCCGTCCAGCGGAAAGAAGTCCGGGCACTCCCACATTTTGCCGTACTGATTGTTGCAGCGTTCCAGCACCGTGACAAAGTGCCAGTCGAAGCCGTCCTTGCTCTGGAACAGTGCTGCTGCGCCGCTGCCGTCCTCGGCGAGGCAGACAGTGACGGCGGAGTAGGTGCCGTCGGCCTCACGCCAGATCTTGGGGTCCCGGAAGTCGAACTTGCTGAAGCCTTCCGGCAGGTCTTTCTGGGTCAGGACGGGATTGCAGGCAGGCTTTTCGTAGTCGAGACCGTCACCGATGGCAATGCTCTGGGTCTGGATGTCCCGCATCTCCCCATTGGGCTGCTTTTCTGCCACCACGCTGGTGTACATCAGCAGCTGCTTGCCGTCATCCATCTCGGTGGCAGAGCCGGAGAAGCAGCCGGGGCCGTTGTCCGCCGGGGAATCCGGGGCAAGCGCACAGGGCAGATACTCCCAGTGCAGCAGGTCGGTGCTGACGGCGTGACCCCAGTGCATGGGCGCCCACCGCACATCGTAGGGGTTATACTGATAGAACTGGTGATACTTCCCTTTATAATAAGAGAAGCCGTTGGGGTCGTTGAGCCAGCCCACATAAGGGGTCATGTGGTAGGCAGGGCGTTCCGCCGGGGAAATGGCTGCGCCGTGCTCGGCCTCGTAAGCACGGGCTTTTTGTAAAGTCAAATCGTTCATGGAATCCTCCAAAGGAAAGAACTCTTATGCGTAGTAAGCATCCAGATACTTCTGCATAATGCCCAGATAGTCGGACAGGCCGTAGGCTTCCAGCTTGCTCAGATATTCGTTCCACTCTGCGTCCGTAGTGCCGTTCATGATCCAGTCCGCCTTCTGCGTATTCATGTAGGTCTGCAGATCTGCCTGCAGGTTAGAGACCTGCTCGGTGTCCTCGTTGCTCATAAAGACATTGGGATAGACATAATCGTTGTTCATATCCGGGGTGTAGATCTCCTTGATCCAGTCCAGACGATACTGTGCATCGTCCGGGCAGGTAACGTATACACCATAGTAATCATCCAGAACCGCCAGAGGCCCACTGACACACTGCGCCTCACGGACTTCCACGGGAGAAGCATCGCCCAGAGGAGCGTGCTTCAGCATGGGCTCGCCCTTATCGTTGGTGGACAGTTCAAAAATATTAAAGCCTTCCGCATCGCCGTAAGTACCCCAGTTGTTCTGCGGAGACTGGAGGGGAGCGTACATCTGATCCAGCCATGCGCAAACCAATGCGGGGTTAGTTGCCTTTGCGGTGACAACGCATCTGCCGCGGGCAAAGCCGCTGGTGAAAGAGCCGTTCTGCGGGGTGATATTGCGGGTATCGGCGGTCAGGGCAGGCAGCGGCTCCCAGTCGGTCAGGTTGTCAATGTTGGCAACATCCCAGCTGAAGCAGACACCATAGCGGCCAGCCTTGCCCTTGGAAACATAGGTGGACCACTCCTGCGTGAAGCACTCCGGGTCAATGAGCTTCTCGGCATACAGCTTGTGCAGCCAGTCCAGACCATCACGGTAGCCCTGCTGGGTGGCGGCACAGATGACTTTCCGGTCGTTGGTAACGGCGATATGGCGGTCTTTGTCTGCATCGCCGTAGCCTTCGCCAAAGCCATTGATGAGGATGCTGGGATCCTGATCGCCGTTGTTGACGATGCAGGACATGGGGATGATGTCGCCGTCAATGCCATACTCTGCCTTGATAGAAGCGGCGTTATCACGGAATGCCATCAGCACCTGTTCAAACTCGTCCACTGTGGTGGGCATCGACAGACCGAGGAAGTTCAGCCACTTGGTATTGATGAAGCTCATGTTGCCAACGGTCTGGATGGCGGTCTTTTCTGCGCCGAGCTGCTCGATCCAGGGCAGTGCCCAGATGTGGCCATCGCTGTCGGTGCACATGGTGCGGTACTCCGGGTACTGCTCAAAGACCTTCTGGAGATTCGGCATATTGTTGTCAATGTAGTCTTCCAGATTGAGGATGACACCCTGATCTGCGTAGCGCAGCAGATTGCTGTCGGTAAAATCAGCAGTAAAAACAAAATCCGTCAGGGTGTTGGGGTTGGACATATTCAGGGTGATCTTATCGCTCCACTGGTCGGACTGGATGGCGGTCCAGTCGATGTGCACATTGGTCTGCTCTTCCAGACGCTTGAAGATGGTGCGGTTGTTCGGCTCGGGTTCGCTGCCCACAGGGAAGCTGGTCATACCGGTAAAGGTGACCTTTTCGGACAGCGGAAATGTAACGGCACCGGTCACGTCCACAGCTGCGGCAGCAGAATTGTTGCCGCCGTTGGATTTGCCGCCGCCACAGGCAGACAGAGCAGCGGCAGAGCCCGCCAGAGCGCAGACCTTGAGGAAGTTGCGGCGAGAGATCAGCTTTTTCATGGTATTTTCTCCTTTTTCATGTTTCTTTTTTCGTGTGACAGATGAGCGTACCGGCTCATAAAATTCTGGAATATCCTCAGCCTTTAATGGAACCAGCCATGATGCCGGCATCAAAATACTTCTGGAAGAAGGGATACATCACCAGCAGCGGCAGACTGGAAATAATAATGGTTGCATATTTGAGCAGCTCTGCCATCTTCGCACGTTCGGCAGTACTTTGGATATCTGCGATCATACCGGATTCCGGCTGGCTCTGGATCAGGATGGAACGCAGCACCAGCTGCAGCGGCTGCTTCGATGCGCTGTTCAGGTAGATCATGGCGTCAAAGTAGCTGTTCCACATTGCCACGAACTGCCACAGGGCCAGAACTGCCACCACCGGCATACAGACGGGCAGCAGGATCTTGAAGAAGTAAAGCATCTCGCTGGCTCCATCCACATCCGCAGCTTCGCGCAGCTCACGCGGGATGCCTTGATAATAGGTACGGGCAATGATCATGTTCCACACGCTGAATGCTCCCGGCAGAATGACCGCCCACATGGAATCCAGCAGACCCAGATTGTTGATGAGCAGGTAGGTGGGGATCAGACCGCCGCTGAAAAACATCGTGATCACAAACAAGGTGTTGAAGATCTTTTTGCCTTTGAAGTCCGGCAGCGACATGGGATAAGCGGCAAGCATCGTCACAGCTACCGAGATGATGGTGAAGATGATCGAGTAAAGTACTGCGTTCTTGAAGCCGACCCAGATCTGCTTGTCCGAAACGACACGCTGGTAAGCATCCAGACTCCACTTGCTGAAATCAAAGGAGATGCCCTTGTTTTGCAGAGTGACCGGGTCCATAAAGGACGCGATGACGATGTAGATCATCGGAATGATGATCGCCAGCAGGAACACGCCCAGAAGTGCGTAGCCGCAGTACAGGATGATCTTATCTTGTCTGGTGTAGAGGGCCATTTTTGATTTTTTCTGTTTTGCCATGGTAAACCCCTCCTTACAAGCCCTTGCCATCGTTCATTTTGGCAACGACCTTGTTCACTGCGATCAGCAGGATGACGTTGACAACGGTGTTGAACAGACCGACTGCCGTGGAAAAGCTGTAATCGCCGTCCAACAGGCCCTTTTTATAAACATACGTTGCAATGATCTCGGCAGTGTTCAGGTTCAGGTCAGTTTGCAGGGCATAGGCTTTTTCAAAACCGATGCTCATGATGTTGCCTGCCTGCAGGATAAACTGAATAACGACCATATCCTTAATGGCGGGCCACTCCACCGTCATGATCTGCTGGATCAGGTTTGCGCCGTCGATCATCGCAGCTTCCTTCAGATCTTTGCTGGCGTTAGAAAGGGATGCGGTGTACATGATGGATGCCCAGCCGGCACCCTGCCAGATACCGCTGATGATGTAGATGGGGCGGAACGCTTCCGGCAGCGTCATGAAGTTGATGCTGGTGTGAAGCAGGCCGTTCACCGGACCGGTGACACTCAGCAGCACCCGGACGATACCGCACAGCACGATGACCGAGATGAAGTTGGGCATATACAGCACCAGCTGCACCTTCTGCTTGATCTTCTTGCTCTCGATACGGTTGAGCAGGAATGCCAGCAGGATGGGGATCGGGAAGCCCCACAGCAGACCGTAGACGCTCAGCTTCAGGGTGTTGATCAGATAGCGCTGGAAGTCCGGCGAGGACATGAAGCGGGTAAAGTTTTTGAAGCCTACCCACTCGCTGCCCCAGATGCCCCTGAAGGGATTGTACTTCTGGAATGCGATCAGCACACCGCCCATGGGAGCGTACTTGAACACCAGCGTCAGCACCACGGCAGGCAGCAGGAACAACAGGTAAAGCTGCCAATGCCGTTTGATGTAGACCCATGTGTTGTGCAGCTTGCGTTCTGCTGTCAGCACAGCCGTTTCCGGCGAGGCCGTCTTTGCTTTCATGAATCATTCTCCTCCTTTTTGATTTGCTTGCCGTTTGATTCGCACTTTACATTTGCACCTTTGAATTTTACGTTTTTCACTTCTATTGTGCAAATGTAAAATCCTTTGATTTATTTATACCACTCGCGCAAGCGAATGTCAACGATAATTCATGGTATACATCAAAAATTATTGTGGATTTGTACAGATGCACAAATCCAAAAGTGCGCAAATATGCAAAATGATGATTTGCATTTTTGCATTTGACTAATTTGTGCATTTGCACTATACTGGAGTCGCAAAGAATAAGATCCGTCACCGGACTTTATCTATAAAAGAAAGAACACCCGCTCCTATTTATAAAGAAAGAGGATGACTTATGGCAACCAAAGTCACCATTCAGGATATTGCAAACGAACTGCAGCTTTCCCGCAACACAGTTTCAAAGGCCATCAACAACACCGGTGT
>OHSK01000698.1_pt1 | contig 16176 bp, 8 predicted proteins | sample 1578701 | NCBI WGS metagenome assembly OHSK01 (sample SAMEA3879503, study PRJEB24766) | human gut metagenome | biome: human-associated habitat; feature: feces | place: USA | collected 1985/1987
CGTCATGTATCTATGATAGCTTGCGCCTGCAAAGGCGTTATCTGCGGTTTCGGATTGAACTCTTACCGCCTGGCGCTCGAAGCCTTGACCGGCGACGAGTAATTCGTAATTCATGATTTGTAATTAAACAAAAATAGGTATAAGATTATGTTATTGAAACAGACAAAAATCGTTGCAACCATTTCTGATAAGCGTTGCGATGTTGATTTTATAAAAGGCTTGTTTGAAGCCGGTATGAATGTGGTGCGTATGAACACGGCACATCTCGGCCGCGAAGGTTCGGAGATGCTGATAAATAATGTGCGTGCGGTGTCCAACCGTATAGCTATCCTGATGGATACTAAAGGCCCGGAGGTGCGTACTACCATCTGTGCCGATCCTATCGCTTACAAAGTCGGTGACAGAGTGAAAGTCGTAGGTGATCCAGATCTGGAAACTACCCGTGAGTGTATTTCCGTTTCCTACCCTAACTTTGTGCACGATGTTGCCATTGGCATACACATCCTTATTGATGATGGTGATCTGGAAATGATTGTTGTGGATAAAACGGAAGATTATTTGGTATGTGAGATACAGAATGATGCTACTTTGGGAAGTCGTAAGAGCGTAAATGTGCCGGGAGTACGCATCAATCTTCCTTCTCTGACGGAAAAGGACCGTACCAATATTCTTTATGCCATTGAGAAAGACATCGACTTTATTGCTCATTCTTTTGTGCGTAATAAACAGGATGTTCTGGATATAAAGGAAATTCTGGATGCTCATAACAGTGATATCCGTATCGTGGCCAAGATAGAGAATCAGGAAGGCGTTGATAACATTGATGAAATCCTGGAAGTGGCTGACGGTGTGATGGTGGCTCGTGGTGACCTTGGTATCGAAGTCCCCCAAGAGCGTATTCCGGGTATTCAGCGTTTGCTGATTCGTAAATGTATCCTGGCAAAGAAACCGGTAATTGTGGCTACGCAGATGCTTCATACAATGATTACCAATCCGCGTCCTACCCGTGCAGAGGTAACAGATATTGCGAATGCTATTTATTACCGTACGGATGCTTTGATGCTGAGCGGTGAAACGGCGTATGGTAAATATCCGTTGGATGCCGTGAAGACTATGACAAAGGTGGCTGCACAGGCAGAAAAAGATAAATTGGCTGATAACGATATCCGTATTCCACTGGATGAGAACAGCAACGATGTGACTGCCTTCCTGGCGAAACAAGCTGTAAAGGCTACTTCGAAGTTGAAGATACGTGCGATCATCACTGATAGTTACAGTGGACGTACTGCCCGCAACCTTGCTGCATTCCGTGGTAAATATCCGGTGCTGGCCATCTGTTATAAGGAAAAGACAATGCGCCATCTGGCACTTTCTTACGGTGTGGAAGCTATTTACATGCCGGAACTTGCTAACGGTCAGGAATACTATTTCGCAGCTCTGCGTCGTCTGCTGAAAGAAGGCCGTTTATCAGAATCTGATATGGTGGGTTATCTGAGTAGCGGTAAAGCCGGAACACATACTTCTTTCCTCGAAATTAATGTAGTGGGAGATGCTCTGAAGTATGCGGAAGAAAGTGTATTACCCAATAAAAACAGATACCTTTAATAAATAATAAATTAAAAATGAAGAATGAAGAATTTTTGTGCAGTATAGCCTGATTCTTCATTCTTCATTCTTCATTTCTATGACCATAGACGAATATATCTTGCAGCATATTGACGATGAAGGAGATTATCTGAAGGCCCTTTATCGGGACACACACCTTAAATTGCTTTATCCGCGTATGGCATCGGGCCATTTACAGGGGCGGATGCTAAAGATGTTTGTTAAAATGATACGTCCCCATCGTATTCTGGAGATAGGGACATATAGCGGTTATTCTGCTCTTTGTCTTGCCGAAGGCTTGCCGGAAGACGGCATGTTGTACACGTTTGAGATCAATGATGAGCAGGAAGACTTTACCCGTCCGTGGTTGGAAGGTTCTGAGTATGCGAATAAAATAAAACTCTACATTGGTGATGCGTTGCAATTAGTGCCGCAGTTGGGCATAACGTTCGATTTGGCTTTTATCGATGGAGATAAGCGGAAATACGTTGATTATTACGAGATGGTGCTTTCCAATCTTTCTGACGGAGGTTATATTATCGCCGATAATACCCTGTGGGATAACCATGTGCTGGAAGAACACCCCCGCAATAATGACTTGCAAACCATTGGCATCAAGGCTTTCAATGAACATGTAGCACATGATACACGCGTAGAAAAAGTAATCCTTCCCCTGCGGGACGGATTAACAATTATCCATAAGAAGTAATTCAGGATATCGGATATGTGATAGAGACAATCTTTTCCTCTCCCTTTTCTTCTACTTGATAACTCCCCTTGAACGTTTCCACATAGAGGCGGTTGATATTATGCAGGATATGTTGTTCCTGTTCGTCCTCCCAATACTGATAAAGGGGACTTCGCAGGATGATTATTTTCAGGTATTTGTCTTCCTGGCTTAAAGTATATTCCACTTCGCGTTTCTCTCCCTTATATTCTTGAGGGACTGATAGGAGTGAAGTAAGTAATTTCAGGAACCATTTACTGTCAGCCTTTATCTGCAACATTTCCAATTCTGTATTGAAGGTTGATTTCACAATGCCGGGAGTCTCCATATCCACAATCATTCTGGTTTCCCGACATAGTTGAACGGCATCGCATTCTTGAACGGTGAAGCGCATCATTCCTGCTTCAAGGCGTGATAAGTCGAGGATATTGTTTATGAGTTTTAGTAGTTTCGTTGAGTTGCTTTTTACAGCAATTGAATATTCTTCTATTTCTTCATCCGTTAAGTCATTTTCTGAAGATAGTAATTCAGAAAAACCGACTACAGTGTTCAAGGGTATACGTATCTCATAGGTGATGTTATGGAGGAAGCGTTCTTTCATCTTGTCAGCGGCTTCCATTCTTTCGAAGGCTTTTCGGGTTTCCTTTTCTGCATGCCGTAACTGACAGCGAATATGATAGGCACGTATAATGACAAAAACTAATATTAGTAATATAATTGTACCTGCACCTACCTGTATATAACGATATCGCTTGGTCAGTTCTTCTTTTTCAAGTAAAGCTCTTCGGATTTTATAGTTGGCTTGATGGGCTTCTTTGTGCCGTTGTAGCATATCCTGATTGAGAGAATCCCCTTTTATGGCTACCATTTTATACAGGTTGGCAGCATCTTTATAACGTCCGGTTTCCAGCAAGGCGTCTGCTTTTGATTTGAGTAAGTCGTTTTCGTTGAAAGGATCCGTTCCCCTACAGGCGGCCAATGCCAGGTCAAGCTCCCGGAAGCATTTGTCCCACTCTTTAGTGAGCTTATAATAAAATCCCCATAGGCTATGGTAGTTTATATAGGCACCGAGATACACATTATCACTATAATATTCTTCTGCCTTTTTCAGGTGCTGGATTAGTTTTTCCTGGTCTTTAGTAATCATATAGATTTTGCAAAACGATGTTTCTATTTCCAGAAATATTGTTTTGAATGTGTCTGATAGGGGAAGTCCTTTGGACACTTTTGTGAGAACATCCAGTTGCTTCTGATATTCACTGAGGGCTTGCGGATATTTTTCCTGTTTTTTATAAAGTTTAGCCAGATTTCCGTGTATTATTAATAGTCCATTTTCATTGGCCGTAGGATTATTCTCCAAAGCCTGTTTGTATATTTCGATGGCCTCGTCATACCGTCCGGCAAAATCATAGGCCTGTGCCAATGCAAGAGCCGCGATGAAGTTGCCTTTTTTATAATTGAGGCGGGTGGACTCATCTCTCATCTCTTGGGCTTGCATAATGGCATATTCGGTATCTCCCAGCGCACATCGTGCCTGAAGTACGGAAAGCCACATGGTATAGTAAAATGCATAATCCTTATACTGGTAGCTGGCCTCTTTCAGTATTAAAAGCCTTTTTTGCTGATTGAAAATATCTGCAAGATATTCATATTGGCGGCAATAGTCAAAAAGTGCCCATAACTCTTCTCCGTGTATTTGCTTCCGGCGGGCAAGCACAATTGCAGAATCCAGATATTCGGTAGCCGATTCCTGACCAATGTATTGCTGGAATGCATTTCTCAGAAATATGCAGCGGATGGAATCATTGGGTATGGTAGCGGCTGTCTGGAATATGCTGTCGCGCGCTTGCTGCTTCGTAGATGCATGTGTTTCTGTCAGGAAGGGTATGTCTGCCAGAAGCAGAATAAAGAGAATTATTTTTTTCATGCTTTGCCTGCTTGTTTTAATGGGTGAGTGAAGATGAAACGTGAACCGTTCGTATATTCCGGGTCTATCCAGATATTTCCACCAAGTTGGTCAATAATAAACTGGCAGATAGATAAACCGATACCTGTTCCCTGGGATTTCTCGTCTACCCGTTCGAAGCGGTTGAATATTGTAGGCTGTTTTTCCAATGGAATGCCACAACCGGTGTCTGTAACTGAGAATTGCGCCATACCCTCTTCATTTTGCTCTAACCGCAGGATAATACTGCCTTCTTTGGTGAATTTGGTGGCGTTGACTAAAATGTTGATCAGTACCTGGGGCAGGCGGAATATGTCTGTTTCTATTTCCAAAGAAGGCAGTGTTGTTTCGAAAGATAATGCAGCTTGTGTTTGCTTAATCCCTTCTACGGTTTGAATGATTCCTTCGCAAAGAGGAACAGCGTCGCATACCTTTAGGTCGAACTTCATGTTCTTTACGTCCAGGCAGGAAATATCCACTACATCGTTGAGCAGATTGATCAGTAGGCGGGAATTTAACTGAATGATTTCATAACATTGTTTCCGGGTATCTTCATCAATACCGGGGGTGGTCAGTACTTCAGAGAAACCGGACAAGGCATTTAAGGGGGTGCGGATTTCATGACTCATGTTCGAAATGAACAGGCTTTTATTTCGCGTGGATTTCTCTACCTCCTCTTGTGCCTGCTGAAGCTTCAGTTGCGATTGTATTAGCTTTCTGCGTTGTTTTCTTAAATATACAACGCAGCCTATGGCAATGGCAATAAAAAACGGAAGGATGATGAGAGCTAATGAAAGTAAACGGTTCTGTTGCTGGCTGTTGGCAAGTTCCAGCTCATCGATTGAGTAGATTTTCCGCATATCCTTTACTCCACGGGAATTGATCTCCTCATAAACGGTATCTGATTTATGACTTAATTCTTTATACAATTTTGCAGCTTCTTCATACTGCTGTTCCTGCATTTTTTCATCTGCATTTTTCCAGCGGATATCCTCTTCTGCATAGGCAATGGATGAGAAAAATAGTAGTATTATCCAAACGTGTACTTTCATAAAGTAAGCTATTTTGTGATGTTGTTGCAAATGTAGTTTTTAATTAATGAAAAGCTGCGTTTTGGTGCTAAAAAAAGTATAAATCATGAGTCTAACGAGATATTTGCGTAACTTTGCCTTTAAATATAGATAATTGATTTATGGAAACAACTCGTCAGAATAAAATAGCCCGTTTGCTTCAGAAGGAATTGAGTGACATTTTCCTGTTGCAAACTAAATCCATGCCGGGAGTACTGATCTCTGTCAGTGCTGTGCGTATCAGCCCGGACTTGAGTGTCGCACGTGCTTATCTGAGTATCTTCCCTTCGGAAAAGGCGGAAGAGATAATAAAGAATGTCAATGATAATATGAAGTCTATCCGTTATGAGTTGGGGACCCGTGTGCGTCATCAGCTTCGCATCATTCCGGAACTGAAGTTCTTTGTGGATGATTCACTGGATTATCTTGAAAAAATAGATGAATTGTTGAAGTGAACCTTCCCTTCTACATAGCTCGGCGTTATCTCTTCTCCAAGAAGAAACACAATGCTATCAATATCATTTCCGGCATTTCGGTGTGCGGAGTGGCATTGGCTACGTTGGCGCTGGTCTGTACACTTTCCGTATTCAATGGTTTTCAGGATATGGTAGCAGGATTCTTTACAGCCTTTGATCCGGAATTGAAAATTACGATTCGTGAAGGAAAAGTCTTTGAACCGCAGGGGGCAGCATTTCAGGAAGTGCGCTCTTTGCCGGAAATTGGTGTCTGGACAGAGACGCTGGAGGAGAATGCCATGGTGCAATATAAGGATCGTCAGGCTATGGCTATTATTAAAGGGGTGGAAGATAACTTCGAGGAGCTTACGTCTATTGATAGTTTGCTGTACGGTGCAGGTGAGTTTATCCTGCATGACTCTATCGTAGATTATGGCGTATTGGGTGTGGAATTGATATCTGAGTTGGGAACAGGACTTCAGTTTGTTGATCCCCTTCAGGTGTATGCTCCCAAACGGAATGTACGCGTGAATATGGCTAATCCTTCCGCTTCTTTCAATCGTGATTACCTATTTTCTCCCGGTGTAGTGTTTGTTGTCAATCAGCAGAAGTATGATGCACGCTACATTCTTACTTCTCTTAGCTTTGCTCGTAATCTTTTTAATTATGACACGGAGGTGTCGGCTGTTGAATTGAAGTTGAAGCCGGGGACGGATGTTACGGCTGTGCAGAGAAAGATTGCTCGTATCCTAGGTGATGAATTTGTAATACTAGACCGTTATGAGCAGCAGGCTGATGTGTTCCGTATTATGGAGATAGAGAAATTCATATCTTATCTTTTTCTCACATTTATTCTTGCGATAGCCTGTTTCAATGTGATTGGTTCTCTTTCCATGTTGATCCTGGATAAACGCGAAGACGTGGAGACTCTGCGTAATCTTGGAGCTGATGACCGCTTGATAGCCCGTATATTTTTGTTTGAAGGTCGGCTTATTTCCCTGTTCGGTGCACTTTCCGGTATTGTTCTTGGTCTGTTGCTTTGCTATATCCAGCAGCGTTTCGGCATTATTTCCTTAGGTGGTGGTAATGGCAGCTTTATTGTGGATGCTTATCCTGTTAGTGTGCATGTAACGGATGTAGTACTGATATTTATTACGGTGATTACTGTCGGATTCCTTTCGGTGTGGTATCCGGTGCACTATTTGACGCGGCGGTTACTGAAGAAATAATGTCTGTTGACGCAAGTGTCGAACCACTGGTTTTGTACTCAATCTAGCCATTAGTGTATTCATTTTGTATTTTGTGGGTTTAGATATCATTCTGGCAAGAACACATATATGTATCTGTTGTTGAGTTCCTATATTTGCATGTAGAGACAATTTGAGAATTGTTTTCAATATGGAATGTGGCAAAGGGAATTAAAAGGTTTTGTTCTCTTTGCTGCAAAGAAATGCAATGATTAATAGAATTCACCTAAAAATCTTTTTATTTATGGAACGACGCACCTTTCTTAAAATTTTGTCATCAGCAGGTATCGTTAGCTTGGTTAGTCCGACTTTTGCTATGGAAGTTTGTAAAAACAAGGTGTCTAAATCTTCTTCAGCTCTTCTCGAATCAGCTTTTCGTAATCCGCCTTTCTCTTCCGGAGTTTATACATGGTGGCATTGGATGAATGGTAATATAACTAAAGATGGTATAACCCGTGATCTTGAAGCCATGAAGGCAAATGGTATTGCGGGGTATCAATTGTTTGAAGCAGGAAGTGGCATCCCTATTGGTCCGGTAGAATCGCTTAGTGATGAATGGGTAGATCTTATTCTGCATACGCTCAAAGAATCAGAAAGGTTGGGTTTGGAGTTTGCAATGCACAACTGCCCCGGTTGGTCATCTAGTGGTGGTCCGTGGATCACTCCAGATAAAGCTATGCAAATAATAACGTGGAGCGAAACTAAAATAACGGGTGGAAAGCAAGTCAGGATTCAGTTACCCACTTCCAAACATATGTTTGATTATTACATAGATACATATTGTTTGGCTATTCCGGCAAATATGAAAGTAATACCTAGGTTGTCAATTCTTGAATTATCAAATAGGCTTGATAAGGATGGTGTTTTAACTTGGGATGTTCCTACTGGTGAGTGGCTGATTATGCGTTTTGGACAAACAGCCAAAGATCAGAAGAATAAGTCAGCCCCCTCTAAATCAACCGGATTAGATTGTGACAAATTCAGTACAGAAGCACTGGATTATCATTTGAATTGTATGTTTAAAAGGCTGATGCCTGCAATGGAGAAAATAGCCAAACATTCTAAGATCGGTTTGCTAATAGATAGTTATGAAACGGGTGACCAGGATTGGACTTCCGACATGCCTGCCTATTTTGAACAAAGTCATGGGTATGAACTGTATCCATTTTTACCCGTATTAGCCAATAAAATAGTTGAGAGCGAGGAAAGTACAAAGCGTTTCCTGTTTGACTTTCGTCGAGTTAGAGCTGATATGTTTGCTGAACGTTACTATGGTCATTTTCAAAAGCGATGTAAAGAGAAGGGTATAATAACTTATACTGAGCCTTATGGAGGCAATATGATGGAAGAATTACAGGTGGCACAACAGCTTGACATTAATATGGGGGAATTCTGGTGTGGTCAGACTGTACTTTGGGCAAATTATAAGTATAATCGTACCGTCAAACAAGTAGCTTCAATAGCACATACGCTTGGTGGAAAGGTAGTTGGTGCCGAGGCTTTTACTTCTGAACCGGATGCGGATAAATGGTTGCAGTATCCATATGCTCTAAAGTCATTAGGTGATTATATGTTTACTCGAGGGCTTAGTAGAATTTATTTTCATAGATTTGCCCACCAACCACACCCTACTGCTGCTCCGGGAATGACGATGGGGGCGTGGGGGCTACACTTTGACCGTACCAATACATGGTGGAAACCGGGAAAAGCATGGATTGAGTATTTGAATCGTTGCCAGTACATTTTCCAGAGTTCAACTTTCTATGGTGATATTCTTTATCATAATGGTGATGATAGTTTTGGTAGCACTATTGAACCGGAACAAACCCTACTGGCCCCTCCGGAAGGATATGATTATGATATGGTAAATACTGAAATGCTGGACAAAGCACATATCAAGGATGGAAAGATTCTTTTTCCCGCTACACGTTTTGATGGCTATAAGCTCTTAGTGTTGCTTAAATCGGAAACAATGTCATTACATACGTTGCGGATACTGGCCCGATTGGTAGGTGAGGGAATGGTATTGGTTGGGCAAAGGCCACTGCATACCTTAGGTTTATGTGATGGAGAGAAAGAGAATGAGTTTGCTGCACTGGTGCAAAGAGTTTGGCAGCACCCGAACGTGCATGAAGGAAAAGATTTGCAAACCATTTTTAACCGGTTAGGTGTGTCTCCCGACTTTGTTTATCATTCTGAAGCAGGAAATTCATCTGTTCATGCTATCCATTATCAACAAGAAGGAGTCGAGATATACTTCGTTGCAAATCGTAAGCGAGCGCACGAGAAAGGAACGGCTCATTTCCGGATAAAAGGTTATATTCCGGAGTTATGGGATCCTTATACAACTGAAATTCTACAGTGCCCGGTCTATCGCACTGATAACGAGGGCGTAGAAATACCTCTTAATCTAACTCCTGCAGGCTCCATGTTTGTTGTTTTTCGTAAAGTTGAGAAACAACGGAAGTACACAGATGTGAAATACAATGGTGTTTCTTTGTTTCCAACTATTGGAAATGTAGTGAAACAGGATTCTTTGTCTGCAAATTTTAGTATTACTTGTTGGATAAAGCCTGAGGTGGATATAGCCATGACGGAAGAACAGGAACTCGGTGATATGCGTGCCCGTTTTTTTGCTATTTATCCTTTGGAAGGAGAGCGACGGCATGGAAAAGGACATAGTTCCCTTGGGTTGTCAGTAGGTCGGAATGGAGTCGTTGTCTATGAACGGACTATACATAATAAAGCTGTATACCGAAATCCCAGACCATTATCGGGATGGACCCATTTTGCTTTAGTTTATCAGGATAACACACCGCATCTTTGGATAAATGGAGTATATGCCGGAGCAGGAACAACTTCAGACACAATCGTGCATCTTGAAACATCTCATTCGGATTTGTTGTGTAAAGCGGATGCTTATGAAGGAGGACTCTGCAATCTGTGTATCCATCCTTCCAGTATTGACAAAACAGAAATCACAAACCTTTATCAAAAGGGGATACCTGCTCCGTTTCATCCAAGTGAGCAGGTACTTTCATGGTTACCCAGTCATCGGTTTGTTGCATGGCAGGCTGGTGTTTATGAGTTTATTGCAGAGCATACAAGTATCCGTAAGCATGTTGATACTCTTCCTACATGTATTCCGTTAAAAGGCCCTTGGACTGTTCGATTCCCTCAAAATATGGGAGCATCTGAGGAAATAACTTTAGCCAGATTGCATTCATTACATTTAGAAGAGGATTTTGGGGTTCGTCATTTTTCGGGAACGATGACTTATCTCTATTCGTTATCTATAAATAATATCTATTTGCAGGACGATATTTGTTTGCGCTTGGATCTAGGTCGAGTAGAAGTACTTGCTGAAGTGTTGGTGAATGGAAAACGTGCTAGTATTTGTTGGGCACCTCCTTATGCCATTGATATACAGCAGCTATTGCACGAAGGAGATAATCTGATAGAAATTCGTGTAACAAATTTATGGGTCAACCGATTGATTGGTGATGAGTATCTGCCTGAAGAGAATGTTTATAATTATCAGGATATTCCAAGTAAATATTCTACATTGCGCAACGGTGGTATCAAGAAATTTCCTGAATGGTATCTACAGGGTAAACCAAAGCCTGCAGGAGGTAGAATTGCATTTACAACTTGGAAACATTATGATAAGACTTCACCTCTTGTTGAATCTGGTTTATTAGGACCAGTCACCTTAACAGTTGGGAAAATAGAGAGTCTGAATATATGAGGTGCTCACTGAATATAAATTTGAGGCAAGAATGAATATTATTTTCATTCCTGCCTTAAGTTTTTGGTGTATATACAGGCTCTTTTTAGTTGAGAGAATCGTCTTTATATTTATTGCTCTCTCTGTATTCCTTGGGAGTTTGATTGTATCGTTTGCCAAACTCTTTATAGAAATGTGACCGATTTGTGAAAGCTGTCCGATACATGATTTCCTGTATAGTCAATGTTGTAGTTAATAGTAATTTGGCAGCATAATTTATTCTTTGTTCTTTGATGAAATCTTTAGGGGGGAGTTGATCCAGATTCTTAAACTTGCGATATAAATTTCTGCTGCTGGTTTGCATGGCTTCTGCAAGTTCTTCCGGACCAAATTCAGTGTTGTCCATATTTTCATTGATTAGTTCAACAGCAGTTTCCATGAATTTTTTGTCTTCCTGTTGTAACAACTGTCCACCACTAAATTCAAAGGCACTTGCTGAAGAGTTGTAGTATTGCTTTAATTCTTCCTGCTTTTTTAATAGTTGTTTGATGATACTCCTAAGATATTGAGTATTGAATGGTTTGGGGATGTAAGCGTCTGCTCCAGATTCTATACCCTCAATTTTTTCATCGGTTGTATTTTTTGCAGAAAGGATAATTAATGGAATATGCATTGTATGTTTGTTGCTTTTGAGTTGTTTGATTAAGGTGATTCCATCTATTTTGGGCATCATAATGTCTGTAATGATAAGATCCGGTGTCTTTTGTTTTAATAAAACAAGCCCTTCTTCACCATTTTCTGCCGTTAAAATGGAATATTCATCGGATAGTATATCTTTTAGCATCCACAGTAACTCTTTGTTGTCATCTATCATCAGAATGGTTGTTTCTGGTTGGTTGAATTCCTTTTCGTAATCACCTCTTTCAGCTGTTTCAATATTCGTATTGTTGCTTAGAGGTTCGGATTTAGGAGTTTCATTCAATACATGTTCGGCTTCTTCTGTTACTTCAAGCTGTGGTAGGTTCACTATGAACTGAGCATATTGGTCTATTTCGCTTTTTACTTCAATAGTACCTTGCAGTAGTTCTACCATACTTTGACAAATGGCAAGTCCTAAACCATTTCTGGAAGAAAGTCCTTTAATGCTATTCTCCTGAATGTTATCAAGTACACTGTACCGGTTAAATATAAGTGGAATATTCTCTTTACAAATTCCTTTTCCTGTATTATAGACTTGAATATTTAGTTTATCTACCTCTATTTTTATGGATATACGTATTGTTCCATTTTCGGGGCTATATTTAAATGCATTCGAAATAAGATTATTTAGAATCTTAGTAAATCCGCTATAATCACTCTTCCATATAATATCTGGACTGATATCTGTTTCCAGATGGATTTGATTTTGTTCTGCCAACTCACCAAATGAATCTATAATGTCTTTTGCTAATTTGCTGATATTCAGTTCTTGTATATGGCATATTTGATTGCCGGTTTCCATGCGACGGAAGTCTATTACTTCTTGTATCAGGCTATTGAGACGCTCTGTATTTGATTTTATAATCTGGGCATATTTTTTAATGAAAACATCACTGTTCTCATGCTGCAGAATTCTTTCGCATGGACCATAAATCAGGGTAAGTGGTGTACAGAATTCATGTGTGATGTTGGTAAAGAAACGTAGTTTACCTTCATACATTTCTTCCTTATATTTTTCATTTAACTTTTTGGACATGGCGGCTTTTCTTCGTTCGTATTTCCGCCGGATATAATGCCAAAATCCCAATCCTACCCCAATAATCAATAATACATATATTATCTGGGCTGTAATACTCTGATACCAAGGGGGAAGAATGATGATACGGATACTTTTGATTAAATTGTCATTGCTATTTCCTCCATCATTGTATTTTACTTTCAATGTATAATCTCCGGGAGGGATATTTGTAAATTGCGCTTCATTAGAGCGTGTATCCATCCATACATTATTGAAATTTTCAAGTTTATAAGAATATCTGCAGTTCTCGCCATTAATAAAGTCTGTGGCTACAAAAGAAACTGCAAAGAAATTCTGATTATGGTTCAACACGATATTTTGAGAATTACTATCTTTTTTTTCAAACTCATGAATGTTATATTCTTTGTTGAATATTCTTACTTTTGTAAAGTGAATATCAGGCACAAAGTTGTTTTTCTTTTTTTTCTCTTTTTTTATCCAGACTACGCCATTTACTCCTCCAAAAAAGTATCTGTTGTTTATTTTGTCTTGAAAATATGCATTATCACTAAATTCTGTTATATCTAAGCCCGTTCTATGATTAAAGTTCCTGAACGTATTCTTTTGGGAATCAAATAATATAATGCCGGTATTGCTGCTTAACCATAGATGTCCTTCTTTGTCTTCAATAATTCCGTGTATTGTATTATTGGGTAAACCTTCATTCTCATTAAAATTCTTATAGTCATAATTACCATTAGATGAGATTTTCAGTTTGGTTAATCCATAACTTGTACCTAACCATATATCTTCATGTTGGTCTTGATATATGCATAATATATCACTCATGGGGGCTATACCATTTCTATCAAAAGAAATGAAAGAATAATTTTCAGTGCGAGAATTTAATCTGATGACCCCATTACCACGCATTCCAATACAAATAATGGAGTCATTTTCTGGATATATAGAATATATTTGATTGTTTTTCTGTTTATGAGGAACATCAAAATTGAATGCTTGAATCTTTTTAGCTTCAAGGCCTTGTTTCTGTTGTTGAATGTTTATTTTTAATAAAGTATTTCCTGCACCTACCCACAATAGTGAGTCGTTTGTTTCACACATGGAATGTACATGGGAGATATCTTGATTAGTATTGTTAGCTAATGAGTGAATTTTATTGTCCGAAAAAGAGTAATAATTTAATCCAGGTCCATTTGAACCGATCCATAAAATTGGATATACATTACTTGGTGCAAATGCAAAAACTTCATTATTCGTAAGTCCTTCTTGTGTTGTAAGGTGTATGACATTATCATTTGAATACTCTTTTGAAGTATCATAATGGTTGATCTTTATTATACCATTGTCTTTGGTTCCTAACCATAGAGTATTATATTTATCAGTGTAAACAGCGCGGATCGGCCTTTTCTTGCTGATTGGAAGTTCATTGAGCAATATATTAGTAAATGTATATTCGTCTTTTGTCCAGGCATATACCCCCTGCCCATCTGTACCAATCCAAATAATATCTTGTTGTTTATCTTTCCATAAAGAGAATATACCACAATTAATGTTGAACTTCTCTGCTTGGTAATTTTGTTCAGCCATAAGTCGTATAAGACCATTTGTCTCAAATCCGATAAGAACATCGTTGTCATCAAAAATAATGGCTCCAATTTTACCACTTTCCTGAATCAATTGCTTTAGCTTTCTGATAAAATGTAGTTTTCCTTTTTCTTTGTAAAATATGTTTCCTTCAGAATCCACCATAATTATTTTCTCGTCACTGTAAAAGGCATATTTTATAAGGTGGGGATGTGTAAAGTCCGGATGTCTGACAATTTGAGGATTATTTGTTTTTTTCCCGGATATGGTATACCTTTCCATTATACCTTTATGATTAATCCATATCGTATCTTGAGAATCAACAATAAAACTTGATACATTGTCTAATTCTTTCTCTTTATAGATAGGGAAGTTTATAAATTTATTGTCTAAGTTCGAATATAGAGATAATGTATTTGGTCTATTGAATACATATAAATAGTCTTGATTGTCTTTGGCAATATATGAATTTTCACCAAATTCATTATAATATTCCTCTATTGCATTACTTTTTTGCGATAGTTTGTTTAATCCCCATTTAGTGCTAATCCATAGGTAGTTATCTGTTTCTATGATTTTTCTGATGACATTGCTTGAAAGGCTATTTTGATTATTGATATCTGGCTTATAGACATATATTTTTTGACTATCATACATGTTGAGTCCATCATAAGTACCAATCCATAGGAATCGTTTCTCATCTTGAAATAAGCAAGTTACGGAACTGTTTGATAGACCGTCACGATTACTAATTTGCCTAAGGTTATGTGAACTGATATTTTGTATAGAACAAAATAGTAGCAACAAAGATATTTGAATATAATATTTCATGAGTAGTAGTCTTCTTGGCATTAATAACTTTAACTGGTCAACAAAGATAGTGCTCTGATCGAGTTTTCCCAAATTCTATTTGGTTGAATTTCTATTTTAATAAGATGAGATTTAGTTAAAACTTAAGTTTTATGATTGAGGGGATAACTCCCGTTAAAAGGCGGTTGTATTCAATTTCGCCATAAATGTATTTTCTTTGCGCATTGCGGATATAAGCATGATATTGGCGAGATATTGTATATATGCATATCGCTTATGCCCTAATTTTGCATGTAGAAACAACATTAAACGTTTTCAATAGTGTATTAGTTTTTTTTATGGGTATTGGGAAAAGATACTATATTATTAATTATTTAAAACATTATATCACTATCGCCTATTATTTACAACAAAATATTATCATAAAACGGCGCTTATTTGAATATAAATATAACTACAAGACTATCGAAAAGAGTGAAACAAATGGAATTTTATCCGGAGGGTTGCCGCAAGAGCCTTGCAAAAACCTTTGAAAGCGTTGAAGAAATAAAAAACGCTATGATGAAAAACGAAATAATTGAGGGCAAGGTACTGCTTTGCGACAGGGAGCATAATTTACATATTGACTTAGGCGCAATAAGAGGCATAATTCAACGAGAGGAGGGTGCGCTCGGAATAGATGACGGAACAGTCAGGGATATTGCGCTCATTTCCAAGGTCGGGAAAAACGTTTGCTTTAACATTATGGGCTTTCAGCGTGACGTTTTCGGCAACACGTGCGCCGTACTTTCAAGAAAAAACGTGCAAAAAAGGTGCAAGGAAGAATTTTTGGATAATTTGGCGCTCGGCGATATCATTGATGCAAAAGTCACTCATCTTGAAAAATTCGGCGCTTTTATTGATATCGGCGCAGGAATAAATGCACTTATACCAATTGATATGTTGTCTGTTTCAAGAATAAGTCACCCACGGCAGAGGCTAAGCGAAGGGCAAAAAATAAAGGTTGTTTTGCGCAAAAGAGAGGGCGACAAGCTGACATTTTCGCTTAAAGAACTTCTCGGCACGTGGGAGGAAAACGCAGAACTTTTCACACCGGGTGAAACGGTGACAGGAGTTATAAGAAGCATTGAGGATTACGGCGTATTCATTGAGCTTATGCCTAATTTGGCAGGGCTTGCCGAGCTTGAGGACGGCTTGTTTGAGGGGCAAAGCGTAGCGGTTTACATTAAATCAATAATTAAGCAGAAAATGAAAATCAAGCTTAT
>OHSK01000712.1_pt1 | contig 15863 bp, 15 predicted proteins | sample 1578701 | NCBI WGS metagenome assembly OHSK01 (sample SAMEA3879503, study PRJEB24766) | human gut metagenome | biome: human-associated habitat; feature: feces | place: USA | collected 1985/1987
TTTGGCATATTCATGCCAAAACACCTCGCGGAATAGTGGTGTGTGAACAGTAACATGAGATCTAAAAAAATAAAGAAAATGTGAAAAGTACTTGACATAGCAGACTGAACATGGTATCTTATACAAGTACGTAAGAAAACAAAGCAGAGTTCCACTCTCACCTCAGCGCATTTAGTTTAGCGGCTTGGGTTTATATTGCACAGAGAAGGCTGATATTTAAGGTTGGCAGGAATAAAGAGATTGTTCCCCAGATTAAGAAGAAAAGATATCAGCAGTGTGATAGCGGAGTGTGGATTTTGTCCACGCTTTTTTTATGTAAATGAGGGCGACGAGAAGTCATTAGAATCTATCTAACAGGTATGGAGGTGCACTACAATTAGCAATTTAATGATTAACGAACAGATCAGAGACAAAGAGGTACGCTTAATCGGTTCGGACGGAGAACAGCTTGGAATCATGTCCGCGAAAGAAGCAATGTTCAAAGCTCAGGAGGCAGGGCTTGACCTGGTAAAAATTGCCCCGCAGGCGAAACCGCCGGTATGTAAGATCATTGATTATGGTAAATACCGTTATGAGCTTGCAAGAAAAGAAAAAGAAGCCAAGAAGAAGCAGAAGACCATCGATGTCAAAGAAGTGCGACTTTCTCCAAACATTGATACCAATGACCTGAATACGAAAGTCAACGCCGCCAGAAAGTTCCTCTCCAAGGGTGACAGAGTAAAGGTAACATTACGTTTCCGCGGAAGAGAAATGGCACATATGGCAAGCAGCAGACATGTGCTTGATGATTTTGCAAAGCAGCTTGCAGATGTGGCAACAGTGGAGAAGGCACCGAAGGTTGAAGGCAGAAGCATGACCATGTTTTTAACGGAAAAACGTTAAATATAATAGAGATACAGTTTAAGGAGGAATTAACAATGCCAAAAATTAAAACTTGCAGAGCAGCAGCAAAGCGTTTCAAAAAAACAGGTACAGGAAAATTAGTAAGAAATAAAGCTTATAAGAGCCATATCTTAACAAAGAAATCTCAGAAAAGAAAAAGAAATCTGAGAAAATCTACTGTTGTTGATGCTACTAATGTTAAGAGCATGAAGAAAGCATTACCATATTTATAAGAAGCATTTATTCATTGAAGATAGACAAACAGGAGGAAATTTAAGAAATGGCAAGAATTAAAGGCGGATTAAACGCAAAGAAAAAACATAAAAGAGTTTTGAAATTAGCAAAGGGTTACAGAGGCGCTAGATCTAAACAGTATCGTGTTGCAAAACAGTCTGTTATGCGTGCTTTGGAGACATCTTATACAGGTAGAAAACAGAGAAAAAGACAGTTCAGACAGCTTTGGATCGCTCGTATCAACGCAGCAGCCCGCATCAATGGACTTTCTTACAGCAAATTCATGCATGGCTTGAAACTTGCAAGCGTTGATGTGAACCGCAAGATGCTTTCTGAGATGGCTATCAGCGATCCGGAAGGATTTGCTACATTGGTAGAAGTTGCGAAAAGCAAACTTGCATAAGACAGAACAATAACAATGAATCATAAGGGTACTTCAGATATTGAGGTGCCCTTTCTATTTGACTTAAGGGGGAAATGACATGGCATCGCAAAAAAATAAAAAACAACTGGTATGGCTTCTTTTGACAGCTTTATTTTTCACGCAAATGCCTGCAAATGAGGCAAAAGCGCAGACGACACTTCCATCCGGGACACCATATCCTGCAGTCTCATCCGCGCCGTCGCAAATTCCGACTACAACTGTAGAACCAAATATGCCATTATATACACCAGCCGGCATATCTCCGACGCCATCTGCCGATGTGCTTCCTTCGACGACACCGACTGTCACGCCGGCAGCGACGTCATTTACCCTGTTAAATAAAAATGTCTCGAAGCATGTCAGCAAAAAGAAAGTGCAATATCAGATCCATTCGTATGTGACGGACACTGTGACATTGAAAACATCATTGAAAGCCACATTTGAACCGATTGGCGAGACCGTTTCGCTGTGCCGCCGCGGAATATTGAAAATAGAAAAAAACGGACAGGTAAAATGCTTGAAAAAAGGGAAGTCCAAGGCACAGAACTGCCAGGTGAAGGTGACAGAAGCGAGCGGAGAGCGAACCTTTACCGTAAAAATCCGATTTGACAAGAAACTGGAAAATAAAGGGAAAAATGCGGAGCTTGTGTATCAGGGAAAACAGGCCCGGATACGCACAAATTATAAAATGAGCCGTTTGACATTGACCTCGTCCAACAAAAAAGCAGCGACCGTTGATAAAAAGGGAAAGATTACGGCGCGCAAAAAAGGAAAGACGACCATAAGTGTAAAAGTCAAAGGCTCTGAAAAAAATGAGATTAAAATACGTATCACGGTAAAAGAGGAGCCGTGGATCGTCAATGTCAAAGACAGCAAGTATACGTATGAGGACATGACGTCAGATCTCAGAAAACTTGCGTGGAAATACCGAGGGAAAGCCTCTTTGCAGAATATCGGAACCAGCGAAGACGGGCGTGCGATCTGGTGCCTCCGCATCGGAAGTCCGTATGCTTCCAAAAAATATTTGATCAATGGTGGAATTCATGCGAGAGAATGGCTCAACTGCCAGATGCTCACACACAAAAGTGAAGAAATTTTGCGGGAATACGCGGATTACAAGAGTGCGCTTAAAGGGAAATGCATTTATATCATTCCGATGATCAATCCGGACGGCGTAACCATTTCCCAATTTGGTTTTGATGCCATCCGCAATCCCAAACTGCGGAAAATCTGTAAAAAGACGAAAAATTCCGCACGGACATGGAAAGGCAACGCCCGTGGGGTAAACTTAAACTTTAACTGTCCGGGCGGCTGGAATAAAAAAGGAAAATCAAAAAAGGCGGACGGACTTTCTTATCCGGGGAAAAAGGCGGCATCCGAAAAGGAAACCCGTGTGATGATGAACTTTGTCAATCGTAATTCGGGTTGGAAGGCATCCTTGAACTATCATTCCACCGGAAGTATTCTTTATTGGAACTACAATGTAGAATCCGAGGCATCGCTCTATGAACGCCAAAAAAACCTTGCGACCAAGGTGAATGGATTTACACACTACCGCCTGATGCCCAAATCCATCAGTACCGATCCGAACGGTGGATTTGGGGACTGGCTCATTTACAATAAGAAAATACCGAATGTGACCGTGGAAACCGGCTCTGTCATGGCGCCGCTGCCACATTCCCAGATGAAAAAAATACAGAAGGAAAATAGCAAACTTTTGAGTTGGTTTGTAAAACAATAAATGCCAAAAAGGTCAAAAAGACCGCCTTATACATCATGGATTTTGTTGTCGGATATTGGTAAACTGTTTATAAAACATTGTGATGTATGTAAGGAGGTTTACGAAATGAACAAAAAAATGTTTACAAAGACAACAGCTATGCTCTTGGCAGCGGCTGTCGTGGCGTCGGGAATTCCGGCAAATGAAACGGAAGCTGCCAAAAAGCCGAAACTCAGCAAGACAAAAATTTCAGTTCGGGTTGGAGGCAGCAAAAAAGTTACGATTAAAAATGCCAAAAAAATCAAATGTAAAATGAAAGCAAAGGCAAAGAAAGTCGTAAAGATCACGAAAAAATCTGCGAAAGGTCTTACGGTAAAAGGGCTTAAAGCAGGAAAAGCGAAAATTACTGTGACCATGATCAATGGGAAAAAGAGAGTGAAAAAGACTCTCGTTGTTACGGTAAAATCTGTAAAAGCGCCGGAAGCAAGCAAAGCGCCGGAAGCAAGTAAAGCGCCGGGAGCAAGCAAGGCACCGGAAGCAAGCAAGGCACCGGAAACAAGCAAGGCACCGGAGACAAGCAAGGCACCGGAGACAAGTAAGGCACCGGAAACGAGTCAGACACCGACAGAAGCACCGAAAGCACTTGTGATTGAAGGGGATGCCCTTGGAGAAAGCGCAGACTTTACGTATAAGGCAAATGGGGCGGCGCAGTATCAGTCTGTTGGTGTTTTTGAGATTGACAAAACAAGTCTAACAAAAGACAGCACCATTACATTGACATATGAAGCAAAAGAAGGGGATACAGACGTTGCTGACAGCCAGAAGTTTAATGTGGGGCTGAAAACAGGAGATAAATGGAATTCACCGGCGGTTTGTGATGTATATGACCAGTCAGGTGGAAAGATTGAGATCTCTATGGATAGCACAAAAATGGAGAAAATCAATGCCGGAGAGAAATTGTACATGCATGTTTCCACCGCGACAGCCGGTTTCAAAGGAACCTTTACATATACAAGTGTAAAAGCCGGTACGGAAAGTCTTGTAAAAGAACTTCCTTCTGCTTATACCTATGTGGAAAACGGATTGAATCAATACGCAGCAACGGCAAAAGTAAATCTGCCGGCAGACGTTGATTTTAGTAAATACAAAACTTGCCGCATTGACTTTACGGCGTCGGATCTTTCTTTTGAATTCCACGGAATCGTGGGTCATAAAGTGAACGGAGCGGAAGTGACGGATCCACAGTATGGCGCAGTATCCAAGGGAATGTTCCAGATTACATTGAATAATGTATTGAAAGAGAACGGGACAGATCCGTTTGTCGTTATCAATGCCGGAAAAGCCGGTTATGCGGGGAAAGTTAAAATCTTGCGTGTGGCACTTTTACCGGAAGGACAGACGGTGCCGGATATTACAATTGAGCCGATTGCGCCTGCTGAAACACCGAAACCATCCGAACCGGAGCCGGGCATAGAGACACCGGGAGCAGATACGTCAAACGTCGAAACAGACGATGTTACGAAGCGGGAAGAGACAAAATTGGTTCTGGAAGGCAGTGCCCTTGGAGAAGGAGCTTCTTTTGCTTACGTGCCAAATGGATTCGCTCAGTATAGTTCGATGGGAGTCTTTGAAATTGATAAGACAAAATTATCTGCCGGATGTAAAATTGTATTGAATTATACAGCTGTGGAGGGCGATACGGATGTTGCAGCCACACAGGGATTCAATATTGGATTAAAAACGGGAGATCAATGGAATTCGCCGGCTGTTCTGGATGCCTATGGAAAAACCGGAGGAAGTGTTGAGATAGAAGTAAATGATGCAGCTTTTGCCAAAATTGGAGCAGAGGATAAAGTGTATATGCATGTTTCTACAGCAACAGCAGGATTCAAAGGCACATTTACCTATAAGTCCATTATGGTAGGAGATGACAGCTTAGTGAACACACTTCCAAAGGCTGTAAGCTATGTAGAAAGCGGCATGTCTCAGTATGCGCCTACAGCAAAAGTGTTATTGCCGGAAGATATCGATTTTTCAAAATACAGCACTTGCCGAATTGAATTTACGGCATCGGATCCAACATTTGAGTTCCATGGAATTGTGGGACACAAAGTAGAGGGCAAAGAAGTGGCAGATCCGAAATATGGCGTGAACGAAGAAGGCGTATTTGTTGTAAATCTCGATAAAGTCAAAGAGGCAGCGGGAACCAATCCTTATGTTGTTATCAATGCCGGAAAAGCCGGATATGCCGGAAGTGTTACAATAACAAAAATTATTTTTGAAAAATAATTAACAAAAATCAAAAAAATCCTTGACAGAAGGAGAATTATTTGATACAATAGTCAAGCAGTCAAGTCGTGGACGCGGCTTGACTGTGGTATGCGGAGTTGCTGGAATTGGCAGACAGGCATGACTAAGGATCATGTGTCTCAAAGACGTGTGGGTTCAAGTCCCATACTCCGCACGAAGGAGCAAATGCATTATGTGTTTGCTCTTTTTTTGTAGGTACAATGAAAATGAAAGGAAGGGAAAGAAATGAAATTACGAGTATTGGCAGCAGGTTTGATCCTGGGAGTAATGATGACCGGAGGAGTGACACAGGCGGCGACAAAAGACGGACAGAAAGTGGTGGCAATCGATGCCGGACATCAGCTGCGCGGAAACAGTTCGTTGGAGCCAAACGGCCCGGGCTCTTCGACGAAAAAAGCAAAGGTAACATCCGGGACATCGGGAAAAGCAAGCGGACTTGGTGAATATCAGCTGAATCTGCAGGTAGCGAAAAAAGTAAAGAAAGAGCTGGTGGCGAGAGGTTATAAAGTAGTCATGGTGCGCACAAAGCACAATGTCAACATTTCCAATGTAGAGCGCGCGAAAGTGGCAAATGCCGCAAAGGCAGATGCGTTTATCCGCATTCATGCAAACTCCTCGGAAAGTGCTTCGGTAAGCGGCGCATTGTCAATCGCTCCGACAGCAAACAACAAATACATGTCGAAAAAGGTGCGCAAAGCCAGCCAGAAATTTTCTAAGAAAATGATTCGGAAATATTGTGCGGCGACAGGTGCCAGAAACCGCGGAGTAATGTACACTGACACGATGACGGGCATTAACTGGTGCAAAGTCCCTGTTACGATTATTGAGATGGGATTTATGAGCAACCGCGCCGAAGACCTGAAAATGGCATCGGCTTCTTACCAGAAAAAGATGGTAAAAGGAATTGCCGATGGTGTCGATGCCTTTTTGAAATAAAAAGCCTGGGAGAATAAAGTGTAAAAATTGTGTAAAATGCACAAAAAAAATTGACTTTTCGAAAAAAACTTGTTAATATTGAACCATGAAAGGCGATTGTAGTAGCAGTCGCTTTTCTAACCTGTATTCTGGGTGATTTGGAGAAAAATAGTACGTTTTATTGTAGGTAATAGTATGATAATGGTCGGAGTACAATTTTGGAAAACCAAATTGGAGGAATACGCATGGAAAAAGCAAGAAAAAGTCAACAAACAAAGTGGCTGGTAGTTCTTTTGATCACTGCGATGATAGTCGCATTGTGCACGCCGGCCGAACAAAGTGAAGCAGCAAAGAAACCGAGATTATCTAAGAAAACAGTCGTTCTGACTGTTGGAAAATCCAAAAAAGTCAAAGTAAAATATGTCAATAAAAAGACAAAGATTACATGGAAAAGCAAGAATAAAAAAATTGCAACGGTTAGCAAAACCGGAAAGATAACGGCGAAGAAAAAAGGAAAAACCTATGTTACGAGCCGTTTTCGTTATCGTGGAAAGAAATATGTTTTAAAATGCCGTGTGACGGTAAAAAAAGCAGCAAGTATTTCGACGAAAGAACCGGATGCGACGGAAACGAAAACACCAAATACAGTGCCTAGCATGGCACCAAGCACGCAGCCGAGTGCAGTTCCGAGCATGCAGCCGAGTGCACAGCCAAGTGTGATACCGAGCACACAGCCGAGTGTGAAGCCGAGTGTGAAGCCGAGCGAACAACCATCTGCACAGCCGAGCGTGAAGCCGAGCGAACAACCATCTGCACAGCCGAGTGTGGTACCAAGTGCGAAGCCATCTGCACAGCCGAGTGAGAAACCACCAATCGGTCCGACCGTGGCACCAAGCAGCGTTCCGACAGCAGAGCCAAGTGTGGCACCGAGCACGCAGCCAAGTACACAGCCAAGCAGTGAGCCGACAAAAGTGCCGGGGACACCGATTCCGGCAGAAGAAGGAAAAGCACTCTCACTTGATTTTGAGGATGGAAAAAATACGTATGTGACCGGGCGGCAAGGAAAAGAAACATTGACCGTTACAGAGGGCGGTTACAATGATAACTATTGCCTAAAAGTATCGAATCGCGAGAAAAACTGGGCCGGTCCGCAGATTGACGTGACTCATAATGTAACGGATTATACTACATATACGATAGAAGCTTATGTCAAACATCAGGCTGGTGGTGACCGCATGATCAATTGCATGTGGCAGGCAGAGGACTTTGCCGGAAACATCACATATACGACGATTCAGTCATTGAAAGTGCCTACCGGAAATTGGAAGAAAATACAAGCGACGGTGGTAGCACCGGGAGATGTGAAACAGCTTCATATGTATTTTGAGATGCAAAATTATCAAAGTGAATTTTACGTGGACAATATTTCCATAACGGAAAAACATCTTGATTTGGACAAAGTGCTTGCGACAGAAAGCCTGAGTGAAGCGTACAGCAAACAATTCCCGATGGGATGTGAAGTGTACAGTTATAATTTGAAAAATGATGAAATATTACAGTTTATTAAACATCATTATACCAGAGTGACATTTGGCGATGAATTGAAACCGGAAAGCCTTTTGAATCAGGAAAAATCCAAGGCTTCCGCAGATGGCATGCCGGTGATAAACACCGATATTATCGATAAATGTTTAAGTCTTGCGCAGGCAAATAATCTGCAAGTGCGTTTCCATACATTGGTTTGGTATTCACAGACGCCAGATTGGTATTTTTGTGAAGGCTACGAGGTCCAATACGATGGAAATGGCACGGCAAAGAAAAATATTACCAATCTAGTAGATAAAGAAACAATGTTACAGCGTATGCAGAGCTATATCACGCAGATTATTCAATACACAGAGACGAAATATCCGGGTGTGGTATATGCGTATGATGTTGTCAATGAGGTGATCAATGACAATGGCTGTAAGCTGAGAACAGGTACACAGAGTCTTTATGGAGCGATTTTTGGCGAAGAGGACAATACTTACATTACGAAAGCGTTTGAATATGCAAGAGCAGCTCAGACAGCGGCCGGATCCGGCGCAAAGTTGTTCTACAATGATTATGTAGGCATGGCGTCTCCGGGACAGATGAAAGCTGTGGTAAAATATCTGGCAGATGCCAAGGCAGCAGGTACGATCGACGGTTTGGGAATGCAGGCGCATCAGACAAACTTGAATGTCAGCGATGGCGACAATATTAAAAATGCGTTGAATTCGTTTAAGCAAAATGGCTATGAGGTGCAGATTACGGAACTTGATTTTGCGAGCAAAGACAATTCCGAATCCGGACAGGAAACGTTAGCAAATGCATATTCTAAATTTATGAATATAGTGCTTACGCAGAAAAATAGTAACAATGTTAATGTAAGCGGTGTTACATTCTGGAATCTGACCGATTTGGATACCTGGTTAAACACGCAAAAGAATGATGGACCGTATTACCCATCTCTGTTTGATGAAAATTATATGCCAAAAGCAGCATTTACGGCATTGATCAATTTGGTAAAAGGAACGACGCCAACGGCGACACCGACGGCAACACCTGCCACGGTGCCAACAGCAACCCCGACTACAGTGCCAACGGCGACACCAAGTACGGAACCAACGGCAGAACCAAGTACAGAACCGACAGCGGAGCCAACGGCAGTACCGACAACAGAGCCGGAACCGGAAAAACCAGAGACAACAAAGACTCTGGATCTTTTGGAAGGAAATATTTTGATTGAGGAAGATGGCTATACGATTGGTGACGGCGAGAAACAGAGTTACACTGGGGCGTATACAATTAGCGGAAACAGCACATCGACGACAAATTCGATTACGGTTTCCGGTGGAACGCATACAATCGTACTTGACAATGTTATCATTACGACGGCGGCAGGAAGTCCGATCACTCTTACGAATAAAGCAAAGGTGAATTTGCAGCTGAGTGGAACGACGACATTGAATTCGCCGGCGAAGAAAGCATGTATTGAAGTGCCGAAAGGGTGTGAACTTTCTCTGAGTGGTACAGGAAAACTTTTTGCGATGGGTGGACAGTCTGCCGCAGCTATCGGTGCATCAGGAAGTGACAAGGATGCAGATGCGGGAACACTCGGAAAAATTGTTATCTACAGTGGAACGATTGTTGCCAAAGGGGGGAGAAATGGAGCTGGTATCGGTGATGGACAGTGCGGACGCGGTGGTGGAAAAATCATCGTTTATGGTGGTGATATTTACGCGCAGTCCGGTGGAAATGGAGCCGGTATCGGTGCAGGAGGATCTGAAGCCAAGACAGATGTAACTACGCTTACCGTTGAAATTTATGGTGGTAATATTTCGGCTACAGGATCCAAATATGCCTTGGGTGATGGTCAGAATCAACAGCATTGTGATGTGGCAATTTACGGAGGTGCTGTTTATTCGATCGGCAGTAAACCGATTGCCAGAGAGGATGGATTCTTGACGAAAGATAGTTATACTGCCGTTAGTGTGGCGGTGAAGAGTTACAGTGGAATCCAAAAAGTGACAATAGATGGTGTTGACCAGCATATTTCAAGTTTTGTGATAAAAGATGTAAATGGAAATACAGCTCCTAGCTGGAACTTGAATCTTTATGTGAAACAAGGTGTGGAGCATACTATTATCATCACAGATGCAGATGGCGTCGAACACATCGTATCATAAAATGTAATAATAAATCCCCCGGAGAGTTCCAAACGGCAACGTGCGGAACTCTCTTTTTCTGCCAAAAGAAAACCATTGCTTGTCACTAAAAAGTGTGATACAATGAAAAAAGGGAATACCTAATGAAAATTGCAAAATCGCAGGAGGAATTAAATTATGTCATTGTTACAAGAATGGCGTGAGTACGCATATAGTGAAGAAATGCAGAATTCAAAAGAAGGAGAGCAGCTTTGGAACAATTACTTCCAGTTGGAAAAAGGCATTTATGAAAAACTTTTGACCAATCCGACAGAAGTTGTGACCGGAACTGTAGAAGGACTGGCAGAGAAGTACGAAGTACCGCTTTCTATGATGGTTGGTTTCCTGGATGGAATCAATGATAGTTTGAAAGAGCCAAATCCAATCGATACGATGGAAAAAGATACCGAGATTAAATTGGATATTGACTGCGAAAAATTGTATTATAATATGGTAGACTGCAATGCCGAATGGCTGTACACACTGCCACAGTGGGATTCGATCCTGAGTGCGGAGCGCAGAAAAGAATTGTACCGCAACCAGAAAAATTCCGGTACGATCCGCCGCGAAGAACCAAAAATTGGCAGAAATGATCCGTGTCCATGCGGAAGCGGCAAGAAATACAAAAAATGTTGTGGACGATAAGTCTGTGTAAGCAGACCAAAAATAAAAAAAGAAATGGAGGAAGAAAGATGTTAGTATCAGCAGAAGAAATGCTCAAAAAAGCAAAAGCAGGTAAATATGCAGTAGGTCAGTTCAACATCAACAACCTGGAGTGGACAAAATCCATTCTTCTCACAGCACAGGAGTGCAATTCACCGGTTATCCTTGGTGTATCTGAGGGAGCCGGAAAATATATGTGTGGATACAAAACGGTTGTAGGCATGGTAAATGGTATGCTGGAAGAGCTGAATATCACAGTTCCGGTTGCCCTTCACCTTGACCACGGCAGCTACGAAGGTGCCAAAGCTTGTATCGAAGCAGGATTTTCTTCAATCATGTTTGACGGATCTCATTATCCAATCGAAGAAAATGTGGCAAAGACAAAAGAATTGGTAGCGATCTGTAAAGAAAAAGGAATGTCAATCGAAGCAGAAGTTGGTTCCATCGGTGGAGAAGAAGATGGTGTTATCGGAGCCGGCGAATGTGCAGATCCAAAAGAATGTAAGATGATCGCTGACCTTGGCGTAACGATGCTGGCAGCAGGAATCGGAAATATTCACGGAAAATATCCGGAAAACTGGGCAGGACTCAGCTTTGAGACGCTGGATGCTGTTCAGCAGCTGACAGGAGAAATGCCACTCGTACTTCACGGAGGTACAGGTATTCCGGAAGACATGATCAAGAAAGCAATCAGTCTTGGCGTGTCAAAAATCAATGTAAATACAGAGTGCCAGCTTTCTTTCGCAGCTGCTACACGTAAATACATTGAAGCAGGAAAAGATCTCGAAGGAAAAGGATTTGACCCTCGTAAACTTCTTGCTCCAGGAGCAGAGGCAATCAAAGCAACAGTAAAAGAAAAAATGGAATTATTTGGTTCTGTTGGAAAAGCTTGAATTGCATAAGAAATAAGAAATCGCAGATACTATCTCCTGTAACAAAACATTGTTGACAGGAGGGTTTAAAAATGGCGAAAAACTTTTTAGACGATTACGATTCAAATCAAAACAGTACAAATAGTACAAACAGCTCAAACAGTTCAAAGAATAAGGCGAAAAACCGTGCGCAGAATTCTTCGAAAAACAGTTCTAAGAATTCATCGAACGCATCCAATGCTTCCAATTCTACGAACAGTTCCAATTGTCACCATGACAACTAAGCCGTTGTGCTGACTGTAAGAAATGAAAAACGAACGGGCCGTCACCATTCCGGAGGCGGCCTTTCTTTTGCGGTCATGCGGGTGTCACATTTTGTCGAAAACCCGCATATAATAAAAGAAAAAGAACGTGATACTATGAGTTTTTCGATTATCTCGATCCGTCAGCTGGCTTCGTGGCAGGCAAGAGAAGGGACGATTCTCATTGATTTACGGGAACGCGAAGAGTATCAGGAAGAGCACATCAAGGGAGCGGTCAATATTCCGTACGAACGATGGGAACAGGAAAAAGAGGGGTGGCGGCACCAGTTTATGTATTTGATCTTTTACTGTGACCGCGGAAACCAGAGCATGTACGCAGCCCGCGAGATGAACCGGCTTGGGTACCATGCGGCAAGTATTGCCGGCGGCTTCGAAAGCTACCGGATTTGGAAAAAGAAAGGAAAAAAACAGTACGATGGGCAAAGAAATATTTGAGTTGATCGCGCCCTGCCATTTTGGCATGGAAGCGGTATTAAAACGCGAGATCAACGATCTTGGATATGAAATTTCAAAAGTGGAAAATGGAAAAGTCACCTTTCTGGCAGACGCCGAAGGAATCTGCCGTGGAAATATTTTCCTTCGCACGACAGAGCGTATTCTACTCAAAGTGGCAGAATTTAAGGCGGAGACATTTGATGAATTATTTGAAGCCTGTAAGGCGATTCCATGGGAACACTACATTCCTGAAAATGGAAAATTCTGGGTGACGAAAGCAACCTCCGTCAATAGTAAATTGTTCAGTCCATCGGACATACAGCGCATTGTTAAAAAAGCGATGGTGGAAAGCCTCAAGCGGACATACCGGGTCAGCTGGTTTGCCGAAGACGGGGCCTCTTATCCACTCCGCATTAATATTATGAAAGATATCGTGACCGTATCTCTTGATACGACGGGAGTATCACTGCACAAACGTGGTTACCGCCGATACACCGCACCGGCGCCAGTGACGGAAACGCTGGCGGCGGCGATGCTCTTGCTTTCGCCGTGGAAGAAGGACCGCATTCTTGTCGATCCTTTTTGCGGAAGTGGTACGATCCCAATCGAGGCGGCTATGATCGCGTGCCGGATCGCACCGGGATTAAACCGCGAATTTTTGTCCGAAGAATGGGACAACCTGATTCCGAAAAAAGAATGGTACGGTGTCGTGGAAGAGGCACAGGATATGGTCTGCGAGGATGCCGAAGTGCAGATTCAGGGTTATGATATTGACGATGAGGTGCTTAAAATGGCGCGTGCCAATGCGGCGCTTGCCGGCGTGGAAGACAAGATTCATTTCCAACGCCGTGACATCATCAATTTCAGTTCGCCGAAAAAATACGGTTTTGTCGTTTCCAATCCGCCGTACGGCGAGCGTCTTTCCGACAAAAAACAGATGGAGATGCTGTACCGCAGCATCGGTCAGATCATCAAAGAAAATGATACGTGGTCATTTTTCCTTCTGAGCGGTTATGAGGAAGCCCAGAAAATGATCGGCAAAAAAGCAGACAAAAACCGTAAAATCTACAATGGTATGATGAAAACCTACCTTTACCAATATATGGGGATTAAGCCACCGAGACGACCGGCAAAGGAGCAGTAAAAATAGGAAAAATATATCGAAAGGGCTTGCACTTTTTCCGGACAACATATATACTAGTCGTATTAAGGTCGAAATTTGACCTAAATTTTTACACAGGGAATGAAACAAATGGGAAAAAAATTGATATTTGCAACACACAATCAAGGAAAGGTTGTGGAAATTAAACAGATTTTGGGAGAAGGCTACGATGTATTTTCTCTCAAAGACCTTGACATTCATACGGAGATTGAGGAAAACGGAACATCTTTTGAGGAAAATGCTATCATCAAAGCGAAGGCAATCTGTGAAATGACAGGTGAGATGGTTCTGGCAGATGATTCCGGATTTGAAGTAGATTATCTGAATGGCGAGCCGGGAATCTATTCGGCACGTTACCTCGGTGAAGATACGTCATATGACATCAAAAATGCTGATCTTCTCAAACGCTGTGAAGGTGTGCCGGAAGAAAAGCGCGACGCACGTTTTGTCTGCGTGATCGCCTGTGCGTATCCGGACGGCAATGTCATCACGACCAAAGGCGTGATTGAAGGAAAACTTGCTCACGAACCGAAAGGCACACATGGCTTTGGATATGATCCCATCTTTTATCTGCCGGAGCGAGGTTGTACAACCGGAGAATTGCTGCCGGAGGAGAAAAATAAGATCAGCCACCGCGGTATCGCACTCCGCAAGATGGTTGAAAAGTTGAATGAACAGGCATAATATGGGAGGAAGGAATGGCGAAATATATCGTTTTTAGTGATTCACATGGAAAAAATGATCGGATGTATGATATCATTCGCAAAAATCAGGATCAGATCGACGGATTATTCCATCTCGGTGATGTCGGGGATGCCGCCGAGGAACTCAGCCTTATGGTGAAAGGACCGGTTTATCTGGTTCGCGGAAATTGCGACACATATTCCAGCCTGCGCACGGAAAATGTGTTCCGTCTGCATGGCCATAAGATCGCAATGACGCACGGACACAACCAGCATGTCGAGCGTGGCGTCGATGTATTAAAGTACTGGGCGCTTCAAAATGAGGCAGATGTTGTCCTTTACGGACACACACATGTGCCGTTTGTCGAGCAGAGCAGCCAAATGACCGTTCTCAACCCGGGCAGCATTTCACGCCCGCGCCAAAGCGGTTTTGAATGCACCTATGCCTGGATGGAATTTTTGCCAAATGGCGAGATTTCGATAGAAATTGTAAAAATCCCTAAATAGTCATAAAGAAACAAAATCAAAAAGCAAATTTGAAAGGAAAATAATTATGTTTAAGAAAATGATACTTGTAGGATTGATCTCAATGGTTCCTATCATTGAACTTCGTGGAGCAATCCCTTACGCCGTACTTTGGGACGCACAGCCACTCTGGCTTGCTATCCTGATTGCCGTAATTGGAAATATGATTCCGGTACCATTTATTTATTTGTTTGCAAGAAAAATTCTTGTCTGGGGAGCGGACAAGCCTGTGATCGGCAAGTTCTTTTCGTTCTGCCTTGAAAAAGGCGAAAAAGGCGGTAAGAAACTGCAGGAGAAAGCCGGTCAGGGATTGTTTGTAGCGCTCCTTCTTTTCGTTGGAATCCCTCTTCCGGGAACCGGTGCGTGGACAGGAACCCTTGCAGCCAGTATCCTTGACATGGGATTCAAGAAAAGTGTCCTCGCCTGCATGGGCGGTGTTTTGGTAGCCGGAACAATCATGTTCTGCCTCAGTTTCTTTGCACGAGGAACCTTTATGGCACTGTTTGGGTAAGAGTGCTGTAATTTAATTATAATGAGATTATTTTGGTTGAAAGCATAAGAATAAAGCAAGTGCAGAGGGGCTGTACTTGCTTTGTTGATTAGATTATACGATTTTGGAGATACTATTTATGATTGATATTATGTTGGCAATAAAATCAACAAGTTGAAATGATTTCTCGTAATCTGCGGGATGCAAAATAAAAGCGATGATGATGGTAAGTATGTATATCACTACATGATATTTAAAATGCGATTCATTTTTCATGATGCCACCTCCTTTTTATTTTAGTATGTCTATTTTTGAAGAAAAAAGATTCTCTCTAATAAGCAATTATCTATAATGAAAATTTTGAAAAAAATTAAAAAAACTATTGACAAAAAGATGAACACCATATATAATAGTCAATGGTGCTGCTGATAAGCGATACACCAAATGGGATCTTAGCTCAGCTGGGAGAGCATCTGCCTTACAAGCAGAGGGTCACA
>OHSK01000715.1_pt1 | contig 15787 bp, 10 predicted proteins | sample 1578701 | NCBI WGS metagenome assembly OHSK01 (sample SAMEA3879503, study PRJEB24766) | human gut metagenome | biome: human-associated habitat; feature: feces | place: USA | collected 1985/1987
ACGTGAGCGGGAAAATCCCAATGGCGCCAACAACTGGGCAAACGCATTCGAATTAACTCCCCGCATGGCGGCTGGATTCTGTCTTTTCAAAACCTTGAAAATATCTGCTGCGGAAAGGCGTTGCACTATTTCATCCCGATCTTCGGCTGTGGCAGGACGGAAACAGGCATAAAGCACCTCTTCCATTATGCTGCGACGCTGAAACATCTTATTATGCTCCTTCAATTCATGTTCTTCTTCTGCCGTAAACCAATATCGGGCACCCTTCAGAAGCTCTTGCTTCAACTGGGCATAGATTTGTTTGTGCACAATGCGGGAACAATCTATCTTCCCCTTCACTTCCACACAAAGAAAACGCCGGCTCCCCGTAGGATCGGATAATAAATCGGAACGGTTGCTTGTGCCTATGAAAGAGGCGATACGCGGCAGGTTGCGATAGTTTCTCTGATAGGCTTTACAAAGGTTCAGCTCCGCCATCTGCATCAGATTCTTCAGCAACGGCATTTTAGAAGCGGGATATTTATCGAACTCATCGAGATTCAGCAGACCCATTTCCGACATTTTACGGGTGACGTTTCCCTTTGAAGTCAACTCCACTTCATCCGAATAGTAACGTGACAGGGCTTCAGGCATTAAACTCTTGCAAAAGGTAGATTTCAAACAGCCTTGTTCCGTACTGATAAGGATAGGAGCCACACTGTTGGCATGCTTTCCCGTTATGCCCAACCATTGTGCAGTAAGAGCAAGCAACCATATATGGAAGTGTTTTATCCACAATGGATCAGAAGAAACACGGTGCGCCAATGCTTCAAGACGATCAATGCCATCCCAGGCCGGAAGTTCGTCCAGATACAGAAGGAAAGGATGATAACCGGGTACACTGGTAGAATAAAGATAACGACTGATGTCTTTATCCCAACAGGCAATGCCCCGTGCATGCGCTTCGAGGCAGAAAGAATTCAGTTCCCGCCTGCCCACAGGTGCAAAAGGCTCTCCTCTCCCATCTGCCGGACGGTATTCGGTTTCTTCCGTCAGCAAATTATAACGAAAATCGTAGGTAGATTGCAGGAAGCGGTTTACCTGATCCGTCAGACTAACCGGCACGGTCTTTACACGTTCCGCAACAGGATGGTTTGTGGAACGCACAACGGTAATATCCGTGTGCTCCACAATAGATTCCGGCTGATTTGCCAGTACTTTTTTTTCTTCTCTCCAACTCTCAAAAAAAGAGGTAATAAATCGCATTAATTTTGTCTTCATAATTCTGTTACTATTTTAGTGATTAATGCTACGAAGTTAGCATCATAAAAGGCCTGTTTGCAAACGTTTCAGAGAAATCCGTTCAACTAATCAGCACTAATAAAGCAGGTATATCTTGTTGTGATTTCACATATGGGATCATCGTCTTTTGCATAAGGCATCCGCAGCGTTTGATTATAGTCGGCAGGCTTACTGATTACTGTCAGCAAGCTTGTTGATTGCAATCAGCCAGCCTGCCGACTATAATCAAACGATATGAATGGTCCGTTCAAAATTTGCTCTTCCCTTATATATATGGTACATTTGCATCATCAATTGTAAAACGACAAACAATGGCAATACTTTTTGAATGGTATGAGACTCCGGTACCGAACAATGAAACGGACGAAACTGAGAAAACAACAATCCATGCACGCATCACCCTCAATGGAAAAGTAGGAACCGACGAAATCCGCCGAAAAATACAGAAACGCAGCTCGCTGACTGAAACTGATGTGTCGGCGGTGCTCGACGCGCTTTCTCATGTGATGGGCGAGGAATTATCGGAAGGGCGGCAAGTACACCTGGATGGTATCGGCTATTTCTACCCCACACTGAAAAGTGAAAAAGGAATCACGAGGGAGACGGACCGGAAAAATGAAAAGGTGAGATTGAAAGGTATCAAGTTCCGTGCCGACCGTGCGCTGAAGGACGAGGTGGGCAACGTGAAACTGAAAAACTTCAGGCACAGCGGGCACTCCGGTAAACTGTCTGATGTAGAGATAGATATGCGGCTGAAAGCGTATTTTGCAGAACACCAACTGATGACACGTGCCGATTTCCAGCGTATATGCGGCTTTATGCGGTCTAAAGCAGCGGAGCACCTGAAACGGCTGAATGCGGAAGGAAAGATAGAAAATATAGGAAAAAAGACACAACCGATATATGTGCCGGCGGCAGGATATTATGGAGTCAGCCGGGATCGGATCGTAACGAGATAAGTCCACAAAAAACACCCTTCCACACGCTATGCCCGATGAATAAAGGGACGCAGCGGTGTGGAAGGGGGTATATATTATTCTTCCACTACTTTACAAACCTGTTCGCAAATACTCTTCATTCCTTTTATGGAGGGATGTCCCCACTGTTTGTCAATATCACGCAGGTGGATATTGGTTACTCCATAATGGCGGCAGATTTCATCCATAGAGTTAATTACATCTTCCGACAGTTCGGTGTTCGTGATATTATAGATTCGGGTATCCGGATAGCGTTTAGTCAGATAGTCCATCAGTCGGCAGAAGGCAGGACGGAAGCTGTAAAGATCGGCTTTAGTCCAGTCTGCATACTGGTAACTTCCAATAGGAGCCTTCGCCCAACTGTCGTTCGTACCGCCAAAGACCAGGAGAACATCGGGATTACCCAGGTTGTCCATGCGCGTTACGAAGGAACGATCCGAATAATCCGCTTTCTCATAACCGGTGTGGCAAACGGTTGAACCGGAATAGGAATTATTACGCTCCATCTGATAACCGTGCTCATTGATAAGAAGATACCACCAGGTATCCTCCACCCGCTTCACATCATTTTCTCTCTTTTCTTCCGGTACGCCATACCAACAGAGGTTGGTGTCGGGAGTGACATAACCGTAATATGTAGAATAAGAGTCTCCAAGGATGGAGAGTTTCTTTTGAGCAAAAGAAACTGAAACAGAAGTGAAGAGAATCGCTACAAATAATAAGAAAGAGTTGCGTTTCATGATAAATATATTTTTTTGTATGCAAATGTATTGAAAATAATTCATAGGTACAGCCATACTAAACTTTCTTTCTGCACAGCACAATAAGGATTGTTGTAGTAATATCTCCCGCCGCCACAGCAAGCCAGATGCCCGTCACTCCCAACCATGCAGGAAGTACAAAGAAGAACAAGACCGGCAATATACCACGCAGCAACGTAAGCCTCATTGCTAGATTAATACGTTCAATACTGGTATAATACCCTATTGTGATTACATTTATCCCGAAAAAAATGTAATCGACAGCAAACAGAGGCAGACCAGCAACTGCATACTGCCAGGCATGACTTGTCCGGTCCGGCAAGAACAAGGAAACGATATCACCGGAGAAACAGACAAACACTCCGCTAATCAGCAAAGCAAACACAACCGCGGAAATAATGCATAAACGCAGCGCCTTATTGGACCGCAACAACTGTCCGCAACCATAATTGTAGCTGACAATGGGCTGTGCCGACTGAACCATAGCGTTAAACACCATGAAAATAATAGGGAACAGATAGCAGACAATGCTATAAGCCGCTACCCCATCTGTTCCCAGATGGCTCATAAACACATAATTGCCGGCAATAGCCATGACGGCAATCGTTATTTCACTCAAACAGGATGAAACACCCAGTTTCAGCATATTCCTCAGTGTCAGGCGGATGCTCTTGATACTCATCTTCAGCTTGGCAAACCGAACCGATACGGAGGGACGAAGCAGATAACCCAAGAGTAAAAGTGTCCCCACCAATTCTCCCAAATCAGTAGCGATAGCAGCACCGAACAATCCCCACTCAAAAATAAAGATAAAGATATAATCGAGCAAGATATTGACAACAGTAGCCGCCAGCATGGCCCACATGGCAAAGTTAGGATTCGTCAGGCGTACAAAGAACGGCAATGCCACCAGCAAGACCGTGGACGGAATGGATATGGAGAACCAAAACAGATATTCCGCCGACAATTCCGTCAGATGCCCTTCGGCTCCTAATAAGGTTACTACAGTTTCGGGGAACACAGTCAATAGTATTCCCATAATGATACTGACAATCGTCAGCATGACGATTGACTGCGTGACATTGATATTAGCGACCACCAATTTGCCACGAGACAGATTAATGGAAGCAAGAATTCCTCCACCCATACCGAACATTAGTCCCAACCCGGCCGCTATCATAAAAATAGGCGCCGCAATATTCACCGCGGCAATGGCATCACTGCCTATTCCGCGTCCTACGAATATCCCATCGACAACAGTGAACAATGCGGATGATACCATACCCAGCAACGTGGGGAAGAGTTGTTTTGTAAACAACTTACTCACACTCATGTTTTTGAAGTCCAAATTATCCCTTTGCATATCTCATTGTTTTAAAAAAAGCGGGGCAAAGGTAGGCTTCATAAATTTGCTGATACTTAACAAATGGTAATTAAAACATTTGCATTATCTTTGTCTCTCAATACATTATATAAGTAGTTGAATTATGAAAACTTCTCTCAACATTTTCCTCCTATTCCTGATCCTGTGTGCCTCATGCGGCAGCCGGAAAGCAAACGACAACAAGGAAACGGCAGTCCAGGCAGACACCGTAAAAAAATTCACGCTCCCCCTTATACCAGCCATGCTAAACACTCCCGAATTGCGTGCGGACTATCTAGTACGGCACTATTGGGACAATATGGATTTTACCGACACCACTTATATCAACCTTCCGGATGTTACGGAACAAGCATGGGTGGACTTTATAGATATCCTGAAGATAGTGCCGGACACTACTGCGATAGCTGCCATAAAGCAAATGTATAAGATGGCAGATCAGAAGAAAGTCGTATTCTTCTATTATACTGACTTAGCAGAAAAATATCTGTATGATCCGAATTCTCCGATGCGGAATGAAGAATTTTACATTCCGGTACTAGACGCCATGCTGGAAAGTAAAGTATTGAATGATACGGAGAAAATACTTCCGCAAGGACGCCGGGAACTTGCTGAACAGAATCGTATCGGAAGGCCGGCAGAAGATTTCACCTATACACTGCTGTCCGGAAAAAACGGTACGCTCTACGGAGTGAAAGCTAAATATACGCTGCTGTTTATCAACAATCCGGGATGTCATGCTTGTGAAGAAGGCATAGAAGCACTGAAACAAGCACCTGCCATCAACAAGGAGTTTGCAGCAGGAAGTCTAAAAATACTGGCTATTTATCCGGATGAAGATAAGGAAGAATGGGAAAGACACCTACCGGACTTCCCCAAAGAATGGATAAACGGGTATGATAAAAAGCTCGTTATAAAGGAAAAGAATCTGTATGACCTGAAAGCGATACCTACCCTGTATCTATTGGATAAAGACAAGAAAGTACTGCTGAAAGATGCAACGGTGGCACAGATCGACCAGTACCTGCAATAAGTGATTAGTGGTGAGTGACCACTAAAAATATCCCCTCTCACCACTCCACTTCGTGAAGGATAAAAGGGGATGAAGAAACGAGAGAAGAGAGAGTATATGATTTATTCTTTATTCCCTGCCACCACCTAAGGCTTGGTAGAGATTGATAATTCCCTGTATCTCATCGAAGCGGTCGGCTATCTGCGTCAGTTGGGCAGAGAGCAACGATTGCTGGGCGGTAAGTACCTCCAGATAAGTGGAGTTGCCATGTTTCATCAACAATTGCGTGCTTCGGACTGCGGTTTCCAATGAAGTGATTTGTCCGTCGCGCAACTCTGTTTTACCGCGGGCCACCTGCACTTGGGTAAGGGCATTATTCACTTCACTTCCAGCATTCAGCAACGCCTGCTGGAAAGAAAGTTTAGCTTCTTCCTGTTGGGCTTTGGCTATTTTCAACTGTGCCATGTTTAATCCTTTATTAAATAAAGGTTGTGTCAGTGAACCAACTGCGGAGAGTAACAGCTTGCCCGGATTGATAATCATGCTTCCGGCAGAGTTTGTCCAACCTGCCGTACCTCCCAAAGTGATGGAAGGATAAAAGGCTGAACGTGCCGCATTTGTACTATAAAAAGCCTGTGCCAGCGAGAGTTCCGCACTCTTCACGTCGGGACGACGGGAGAGCAACTGCAACGGAACACCAACGGTAAGTTCTTCCGGGAAACTTTGTCCCTGTAACTTTCCACGTTCGATGGCGTCGGGCACATCACCCAGTAAAATAGAGAGTGAATTCTCCACTTCACGGATTTGCTGTTTAAGGTCGAGCAAAGAGGCTTCTACCATATAACAGTTTGCTTCGGTCTGGGCTACTCCGGCCTCATCCGTCATACCTGCTGCTTTCATGGCACGCATTGTCTTCACGCTCTCACGCCACTTGGCGGCAGTTTCGGCAGAGACGTTGTATTGTGCATCGAGCATTAATAAGGTATAATACATATTTGCCACATTGGCTATCAACGAAGTGGTGACAGCTTGTTCGTACTCCAGGCTCTGAAGATACAAAGCTTTTGCACGGCGTTTCGCATTGGTCAGTTTACCGAAAATATCAATTTCCCAACTGGCGGACGCTATGCCGCTATACGTCCAGGAACCTTTTGATTTATCAAAGCTACTGACACCTCCCTGCGGAGTCAGCATAAAAGAAGGCAGATAGGCCAGACGGGCGGATGACAGAGTGGCTTCCGCTTCTTTGATACGCCACTGAGCGGACTGCAAGTCGGTATTGCCTTGCAGTGCATGCTCAATGAGAGATTGTAGTTGCGGGTCGGTAAACAACTCGCGCCAGGAGAGAGAGGCGATAGAGGTGGTGTCTTCCACCTCTATATCCTGCCCGTAAAGTCCGTCGGTCTTGACTTCGGGACGTTCATATTTAGTATAGATGCCGCAACTACTCAACAGCAAGACTGCGACAGCTAAAGCGATGATTTGTTTCTTCATTATTTATATTGTTTATTTCATTAGAAAATGATGAATTTGCACAACCGGAGTATCTCAATTCCCCTCCTCCCGGGAGGAGGAGAATGAAAATACTCCTGTATCCAGTGCCAACCTATCATTTATGTGATTCTTCTATTTCTTTCTTACTCACTTCCATCTCCTCCTCAATCTGCCAGTCTTTGGTCGGCATGGACTGAGCCGGACGAAGACGTTCCTGCAACCACTGGAAGGTGACAAACAAAGCCGGAACGATGAAAAGCAATGCCAATGTACCGATGGTCATACCACCTACTACACCCGTACCCAACGAACGGTTACCGTTAGCACCTACTCCCGTAGCTACCACCAGCGGGAACAGACCGAAGATCATGGTGAGTGCCGTCATCAGGATAGGACGAAGACGTGCTTTGGCTGCGCTGACTGCGGAAGCAATCAATCCCATGCCCGCTTTTCGGCGCTCGGCAGCATATTCCGTCAACAGAATGGCTGTCTTGGCAAGCAAACCGATCAACATAATCAAACCTGTTTGCAGATAAATGTTATTCTCCAATCCTGCTATCTTGGCAAACAAGAACGTACCCATCAAACCTACCGGAACCGCAAGAATAACTGCAAACGGAACGATGAAGCTTTCATAAAGTGCACTCAGGATAAGATAGATCATCAGAATACAGATACCGAAGATAATTACCGTCGTACCACTCTGCTGGTTCTCCTCACGTGTGATACCACCGAAGTCATAACCATAACCTTTCGGCAGGCTGATTTCTGCTGTCTCTTTCACGGCACGGATGGCATCACCCGTACTATATCCCTCGGCAGGCATGGCATTCACGGATATGGAATTATACATATTGAAGCGACTCAATGTTTCGGCACCATAACTGCGGGTCAGCGTAACGAACTGGCTCAGCGGAGCCATCTCACCGTTTGCCATCCGCACAAAAGTGTTGTGCAATGAAGACTCATCCATGCGGTATTCCGGACCGGACTGTATCATAACCCTATATACCTTTGAGAAACGGTTGAAGTTGGATACATACTGTCCGCCATAGTAGCCCGAAAGTGTAGAGAGCACTGCATCCGGAGTAATGCCGGCACGCTTACATTTAGCAGCATCTACCTCGACAGTCCATTGCGGATAGCGCACATCGAAAGTAGAATAAGCCATGGAGATTTCGGGACGCTGGTTCAAAGCACCCAGGTATTGCTGGGTAGTCTGGAAGAAGGTGTTCACATCCGTGCCCAACTTATCCTGTACATTCAGGTCGAGTGCATTACCCATACCATAACCCGGAATCATACCCGGAGCAATTGCAAAGATCGTGGCATCCTTGATATCTGCCGTGCGGGCATAAATCTGTCCGATAACAGCCTGCACCTGATCTTCTTTCTTCGTACGTTCATCCCAGGGTTTCAGTTTCATAACAATCATACCGAATGTATTTCCCTGTCCGGAAAGCAATCCGTAACCGGCTACTTTCTGAATATGCAACTTTTGCGGAATAGCTTCCAAGCGCTCTTCTATACGAAGCATAACATCATCCGTAGTCTTCAGTGAGCTACCCGGAGCCGTACTTACATTGACGAACAATACACCCTGGTCTTCATCAGGCACCAAACTGGTTTTCGTTGAATTCATCAGGAGTACTAACAATACTACTGAACAAGCCAGCAATGACCATGACAACCAACGACGCTTAATAAAAAATAGTACCGCATACTTATTCACCACCACATCGAAAGCCGCATTGAACGAATTACGGAAACGGGCGGCAAAATTATTTTTCTGCGTACCATCTTCATTAATATAAGGTCTCAGCAACAAAGCGCAAAGGGCCGGACTCAGTGTCAAAGCGTTAATAGCTGAAATACCTACGGCAACTGCCATTGTCAAACCGAACTGCGTATAGAACGTACCGGACGTACCACTCATAAACGATACAGGAATAAATACCGCCATAAATACCAGTGAAGAGGTGATAACCGCATTACTGATACCCTTCATAGCGTCGATACTTGCCATATAAGGAGACTTATACCCGACATCGAACCTCGACTGTACTGCCTCGACGACGACTATGGCGTCGTCCACCACCGTACCGATCACAAGTACCAATGCAAACAGGGTAATCAGGTTGATACTGAATCCGGCAACGGACATAAAAGCGAAGGTACCTATCAGTGACACAATGATACCTACCAAAGGAATCAATGTGGAACGGATATCCTGCAAGAATACATATACCACCAAGATCACAAGAAGGATAGCTTCGATCAAAGTCTTTACTACCTCATGGATAGAAGCGAACAGGAAGTCATTGGAACTCATCATCTGTGTCAGTTCCACACCTTTCGGCAGGTCTTTGCGCACTTCGTCCAACAGGTTGTCAATGTTCTGATTTATTTCCGTAGCATTGGAACCGGCCGTCTGAAATACCATACAGGAAACACCATTGTGACCGTCCATACCGCCTTTGTAGGCGTAGCTGTCCTTGCCTAGTTCCACATCTGCAATGTCTTTCAACTTCAGCACTTCACCGTCTTCCGTAGAACGGATTACGATTTCACCAAATTCCTCCGGTGTAATCAGACGACCTTTATACTTCATAGTATATTGATAAGTTTCGTCCGAATTTTCACCGAACGAACCGGTAGCCGATTCAATATTCTGCTCGGCAAGTGCTGCCGTCACGTCAGACGGAATCAGTTTGTACTGTGCCATCACATCAGGCTTCATCCAGACACGCATACTGTAGTCACCACCCATAATCATCATATCGCCCACACCTGCAATACGCAGCAACTGCGGTTTCAAGTTGATACTCATATAGTTGGCAAGGAAGTTTTCATCATACGAATTATCGGGACTATGCAATGAAAACATCTGTAAGATACTGGTCTGGCGTTTCATAGTCGTCACACCTACCTGGGTTACTTCTCCCGGAAGCTGTCCGGTAGCTCTGGATACGCGGTTCTGCACATTAACAGCAGCCATATCCGGGTCGGTTCCTTGTTTGAAATAGACGGTAATAGATACCGAACCGGCATTGGTAGCGGTAGACGTCATATAAGTCATGTCTTCTACACCGTTGATAGCTTCTTCCAACGGAGCGATAACACTCTTCTGCAAAGTTTCCGCACTGGCACCGTAGTACGTGGTGCTTACCATAACGGTAGGCGGAGCAATATCGGGATATTGTTCGACAGGCAGGGTAAACAACCCGATGATACCCAGAATGACAATCGTTATAGAAATGACCGCCGAAAATACCGGGCGTTCAATAAATGTTCTCAGATTCATGGATTAATCCTCCTTTGTTTGTTGATTAGCGGTTTCTTGTGTTGCAGAGGATGCTGACTTAGCTTGAATAGGTGTACCTTCGCGCAATAATCCTACGCCTTCAGCCACAATTACATCACCCACATTCAAACCCTTGTCTACGATATACTCTTTTCCACCATTCACACGGGTCACCTCCACCGGAGCAGACTGTGCTTTACCATCTACTACTTTAAATACGAACACTTTATCCTGCACTTCATAAGTAGCCGCTTGCGGAACAACGATACAGTTCCGTTTTTGAACAGGAACCACTACATTGCCGGCTCCCCCACTCTGTAACAATCCTTCTTTATTCGGGAATACGGCACGCAGACTGACAGTTCCGGTAGAAGTATCGATCACCCCACTGATTGTTTCAATCTTACCTTGCGAAGGATAGGTGGATTTATCATTTAAAATCAGTTCAATAGCAGGCATTTCCTCCAATGCTTTACTCCTGGAACCGTAGCGGCGCGTCATATCTAGCAACTGGTTTTCTGTCATCGAGAAGTAAACGTACATATCGGAATTATCAGAAACCGTAGTCAACGGTTTAGGCAGGCTGGCACTAACCAAAGCGCCCACACGATAGGGCAGAGTGCCTACAACACCGTCGGCAGGACTTTTCACTTCCGTATAAGAAAGGTTATTGGCGGCACTTACACGTTGCGCTTCCGTCTGCGCCAATTGTGCTTTCGCCGTCAGCAGGTTATTATAAGATGTCTGCAAGTCGAACTCGGAAATCACGTTCTGGGCAAACAATTCTTTTTTACTGTCATACGTCAGTTGAGCCGTAGCTACACTTGCACGCGCCGCTTCCACATTGGCTTCCGCAGTCTGCAAAGCCGCACGGTAAGGTACTTGGTCAATAATAAACAAGACTTGTCCTTTGCGGACCGCCTGACCTTCTTCCACACAGAGTTTAGTCAGGAAACCTGATACCTGCGGGTAAATGTCAATGTCTTGTCTTCCCCGGATACTCGCTGAATAGGTCGTTTGCAATTCCTTGTCGGATGTCGTGATTCTCATCACCTCATACTCAGAACTGGTCTGCACGGTAGGAGCCTGTCCGCATGCTACCAATGTTACTCCACAAATGAATGTCATCATTTGTCTAATCAATCTCTTCTTTGTTGTCATACTACAATCTTTTTAAAAACATCTTTTGTTATGTCGGCGGCAAAGGTATGCCGTTTTTGAACAACAACTTGTTTCATTTGTCGCACTCCTTTGTTCATTTTCGGAACGGTTTGCTTAACATTCCAAAAAGAACTTCTACCTTTGTTCCAACAAAACTTTAAAAAGATAAAGTATGAATCCATTATTAACTACGAAAGCAGAAACCTTCAGAGCCGGAACCGATAATCTGGAGTTTTACCACAATCGACTCATTAAACTGACAAATGGAATCCTTTTGTTCTGTTCAGGCGGCGAAGCGGAAATCACCATAGATCTGGAGAAGCATCACATTATACCGAATACGAACATTATGTTATTGCCCGGCTCTATTCTTTCGCTCAGATCGGCCAGCCCGGACTTCCAGATACACTATTTCGCTTATTCGGGCGAGATGATGAAGGTTGCCTGCTTCCGACTGGACCCGGCATTCATGCATTTCATGAAAGAGAATTCCTGTTATACACATACCAGACTCGAAACCATACGCCCCATCCTGAGAATGATAGAGGCAAGCGCCGCCATCTATGCCGACAAGGAAAATCAGTTTCGCGAAAGCATTGCCCAGAACCTACTTCAGATATTCTTCCTGGATACTTATGATAAGGTACAGAGATATTTCACGAAGGAACAACTGGAGGGAGGCAACCGGAAAGGACAGCTGTTCAAAAAGTTCATCCACCTGGTACATACCAATTGTACCATGCAACGGGATGTAGCCTTTTATGCCGAGCAACTTTGTATTTCTACACGCTACCTTTCCGCTATTACTAAAGAGGTAGGCCAGATTTCCGCTAAAGAAATCATCGATGAGTTTCTCACACTGGAAATCAAAGTCGCCCTACAATCCACCAACCTCTCACTAAAAGAGATAGCCGACCGGTATAATTTTCCCGACCAGTCGTTCTTCGGACGGTACTTCAAGAAGCATACGGGAATGTCACCGAAAGAATACAGAGCAAAAAGAATATAATAGATAGAAAACAATTGCATTGACGCAAATCAACAATAAATAAACGCATACTGACGCATATCAACAAAAACAAACGGTTTACATTTGCGGTGAACAATTAAAAAGCGAACCGCAAATTTAATACCGTATGCTGAAAGTACTGCTATTATCCGATTTTACCAGCGCGTACAGCCGCCTTTTATTAAAAGGTTTCCTGCGATATTCCATGGAAGTGGGCAACTGGCGCTTTTATCGAATTCCATTGAGCCGTGAAGACTTCAATGACGAAAAAGCAATCGAAACAGTCATTGATATTGCTCAGCGCTGGGGAGCGGATGCCATCATGGGACAGCTGTCCGAAGTAAATACCGAACGGCTGCGCTCCATAGGCATCCCCGTCATCCTGCAAAACTACACCAATCGTGTGGACGGCATATCCAATATTACCGGTGATTACTACGGCACCGGCGAAATGGCCGCCAACTACTTCTTGCGTAAAGGTTACACTAATTTTGCTTTCTACGGCACCAGTGATACAATCTGGTCACGCGAACGTGAAGAGGGTTTCTGTACCCGCCTCGCCGAAGTAGGGCAGCATGCCTATATCTATAATGAAGAGAGCAACATCCGCTATGGCTCCACTTCCGACCAGCAGACCCTCCAAGCCTGGTTACAGCAACTCCCCCATCCCACAGCCTTGTTTGCCTGCGACGACGTATTCGCCTTACGCATAACCGAAGTCTGCGGTATCAGCAACATTCAAGTCCCCCAGGATCTGGCTGTTTTGGGAGTGGATAATGACGAAATACTCTGCAATATGTCCGACCCTCCCCTTTCTTCCATCGTGCTGGATGTAAAGAACGGCGGATATCAGGCAGCCAAACTGCTGCACAGCATTGTGAAGGATAAGCAACTGCCACAATTCAATATCGTTATCAATCCCATCCGCATTGAACGCAGAAAGTCAACAGAAGGATACTCGGTAAGTGATAAACTGGTCCTTGGTGCCCTGAAGCTTATTGAGACGGAGAACAACGGCCTTATCAGCATCACAGAAATACTGAACCGCCTTTGTGTTTCACGCCGTGTACTGGAAAAACATTTCCGTAAGGAAGTCGGCATTTCCATTTACCAATATATACTGGATTACCGCACTTCCTGTTTCGCCGAGAAACTGTTAACCTCAGACCTGCCCATCATGGATATAGCCTTTGAACTGGGTTATGAAGATTACATCAATCTTACCAAATCCTTTAAGCGAATCTATCAGATGACTCCAACCCAATATAGGAATTACTATAAGTACGGGAAAACAACCACTATTATTAACCCTAATAACCAATGAGAAACAGTGAGAAATTTTATTCTTTTACCTAACTCGTCAGGAAAGAACACTTCAATGCGAAGTATCTTCCTCATTGTATGTATGTGCTGTAGCTTGATTACTCTGGCTCAAAGCAATTTCAAGGTATCCGGTATCGTTATCGGAGTAGACAAAGAACCCATTATCGGGGCTACCATTCAAGACAAAAGCAACCAGACAGGTGTCATTACCGATGTAGAAGGACGCTTTACCATCAATGCTTCTTCGCGCAACGCCGTGTTACGCGTCGGCTATATCGGAATGAAATCAGAAGAAATCAAAGTAGAAGGACGTTCCCAAATCACCATCATCCTTCAGGAAGAAGCCGTGAAGATAGACGAAGTGGTAGTAACCGCCCTCGGCATCAAGCGTGAAGCCAAAGCTTTAGGTTACGCTGTATCTTCCGTAAACAATGATGCACTGACAGCCGGTAACGAGCAGAATGTAATGTCTGCCATCTCGGGTAAAGTAGCCGGTGTGGATATCTCTTCCACAACAGCAGGCCCTTCCGGTTCCACACGCGTCATTATCCGCGGTAATTCCCAGCTGACAGGTTCCAACCAGCCCCTATATGTCATCGACGGCATGCCAGTGGACAATACGGAACTGGAAGGTGCAGGCAAATGGGGTGGTTACGACTATGGTGACGTATTGTCCTCCCTCAACCCGGATGATATTGAAAACATTTCTATCCTGAAAGGCCCGTCCGCTTCCGCACTTTATGGCTCCAGAGCTTCCAACGGTGTTGTCCTCATCACCACTAAGTCCGCCCAGAAGAAAAAGGGTATAGGTGTGGAGTTCTCATCCAACCTGAGCATTGTTAAATTACTGACCGGCTTCGACGATTACCAGCGCGTCTACGGTCAGGGCCGCGACGGGCGTCCCTCGATGTCCGGTCAGTCGGCATCGACTACTTCGCAAGTAGCTTGGGGTGGAAAGTTAGACCCCAACATGGATGTACATATCTATAATGATGAGATACGGAAGTATGGTAATGTGAACAACAACATCCTGAGTTTCTTCGATACCGGTATCACTACCACCAATGCCGTTGCCTTCAGCAAGACCAATGACTTGTCGGCTTTCCGTGTATCCGTATCTGATATGCGCAACTGGGATATCGTGCCCGAATCGGAACTGAGCCGTACCAGTGTCTCTTTTAAAGGAAACACCCAGCTTTCCAAACGCCTGACCGTAGAAGCACAGGCCACTTACAGTTACGAATCCGTGCAGAACCGCCCCGCCTTGTCCGACAGTCCGAGTAATCTTGGTAATGCCCTGATAGGTATCGCGCCGAGTTTTGACCAGAAATGGTTATCCAGTAACTACAAGGACGAAACCGGACGTTACAATGACTGGAACGGTGACAAATACCGCATCAACCCCTACTGGGTAATCAATGAAATGAGCAATAAGTCCAAACGCGACCGCCTCATCGGACAGGGACGCCTCTACTATGCATTCACCGATTATCTGAAAGCCAGCTTCAAAGCCGGTCTGGACTCCTACACCTTCCGCTTCACCGATTTCACTCCGATGTATACCCCCGGATTTACCGATGGAATGATGAAGGAAATGACCAACAACGTGATGCAGTACAACTTCGAGATGATGCTTCGTTTCCAAAAGCGTTTCGGTGATTTCGATGTATCGGCTTTCGTCGGCGGCAATGTGATGCGCTATGAGTACGAATCTATGATCCAGACCGGACAAACGCAGGTAATTCCCGGTTTACAGGACATCACCAACTATTCCAGCATAGAAACCGAACATGCCCTGGTGCGTAAAGCCGTGCGCTCCCTGTTCGGACAGGTCAGCCTGGGCTACAAAGAGTTTGCATACCTCGATGCAACGTTCCGTAATGACGTGTCGTCCACTCTAAGCCCCAAGAACCGTTCTTATTTCTATCCTTCGGTTTCGGGAAGCTTGATATTCTCCAACCTCTTTGAGCACAAAGAATGGTTCACCTTCGGTAAGTTGCGTGCTTCATGGGCTAAAGTAGGTGGTGACACAAGCCCCTATCAGCTTCAATTGGAATACGGTCTGAAACCTTATACCAATAAAG
>OHSK01000731.1_pt1 | contig 15574 bp, 13 predicted proteins | sample 1578701 | NCBI WGS metagenome assembly OHSK01 (sample SAMEA3879503, study PRJEB24766) | human gut metagenome | biome: human-associated habitat; feature: feces | place: USA | collected 1985/1987
GATCGGAATGGCTCATGTAGTCGACAATGACCCTTTGTATTATGATGCATTCAATGAATGTGGACTGGCAATGGCTGGACTTAATTTTGTTGGAAATGCAGCATATTATGATATAGAAGAAGGGAAAGACAATATCGCACAGTTTGAATTTATCCCTTGGATTCTTGGAACTTGTGCAAATCTTGAGGAAGCGAAGACAGCATTGATTCATATGAATCTTACCAATACCCCTTACAGTGAACAATTTCCATTAGCGCAGCTTCACTGGATCATTGCAGATCAATCTGGTGCGATCACAGTCGAAGCAATGGAAGATGGGATGCATATCTATGAAAATAACGTTGGGGTATTAACAAATAATCCTCCATTTAACATTCAGATGTTCTTATTAAATCAATATATGAATCTTTCTCCAAAACAACCAGAAAATCTATTTGCAAAAGATATCGATTTAGATCAATACAGTCGTGGAATGGGTGCGATTGGTCTTCCTGGAGATCTTTCTTCATCCTCACGTTTTGCTAAAGTAGCATTTACCAAATTGCATTCTGTCTCTGGAGATTCTGAAAATGAAAGTGTCAATCAGTTTTTCCATATTCTTGGATCTGTCGATCAGCAAAGAGGATGCTGCGATGTCAATGGAAAATATGAGATTACCTTATATACTTCTTGTTGTAATACGCAAAAAGGAATCTACTATTATACAACCTATGATAATCACCAGATCAGTGCTGTTGATATGACAAAAGAAGATTTAAACACAAAAAATCTGATTTGCTATGAAGTGATCACTGGGGAACACATTCAAATGCAAAATTAAATAAAAAAGCACCACTATTTCATTAAACTGAAAGGAATGACAAAATGGAAGTCAGATTGGCAACTCCACAGGATACAGAAGAATTACTGGAAATTTACCGCTATTATGTAGAACATACAGCAATCACATTTGAATATGAAACACCTTCGATAACAGAATTCCGTCAAAGGATCAAACAGACATTAAAACGCTATCCTTATCTGGCGGCTGTTGATGGGCATGGAAAGATTGTCGGATATGCATATGCATCATCTTTTAAAAACCGTGCTGCATATGACTGGTCCGTAGAAACAACCATTTATGTAGATAAGGATGTAAAACGACAGGGAATCGGGAAAAAATTATACGAGGCATTAGAAGAAATCCTTCGAAAACAACATGTGATCAATTTGGATGCGTGCATTACAGATCCGGAAATCGAAGATGAATATGTTACAAAAAACAGTGTTCAGTATCATGAACATCTTGGTTATCATATGGTTGGAAAATTTTATAAAAGCGGCTATAAATTCGGACGTTGGTATGATATGGTCTGGATGGAAAAATATATTGGAAAACATAAAGAACATCCAGAAGCATTTATCCCTTTTTCTATTTTATAAAGAGTTTAAAACTTTTAAAAATCAAGAAAAACTGATATAATGAAATATAAATATGCTAAACAAAAGAAAACAGGAGTATTTAATTATGCCAGTATTTGATTTTAGTAACGATACATCAGAAATAAAAGAAGAAGTAGTCTGTACTTATACAACATTTTCTTCGAATGTAGATCATGCTACGATAGAATGCCCTATCTTGATTTTATCAAACAAGAAGAAGCAGTGGGAGCATCATTCCTGTGGTGTATTTTCTGATCAAGATAAGCAGACAGCCTTTGAATTTGAGGGAGAAGATGGGACAGTAATATCTGATATCTTAAAATTAGATTCCCGTTTTGTAAGCCTGGTCAGATGGCTTGGAGAGAATCATATTCATGTCCGCTTATCTGGGGAGAATACAGTAAAAGGTTATTGTGTATACAAGATCAGAGAAATTGCTCTTGGCGGTGGCACCAAATTATCTGCAGAAGATGGTTTCCTTCAGTTTATGATCGAACGTTTATTCCAAAGTGATGCACCAGATGCACCAGATGAACGGATCACTGATGAAAATCTTGATGAGATGGGTGATGATATGAAACTTACCAGCATCCAGAGTATCACAGATTTTATGACATGTGCCGGAAGTACGCTGCCTGATAATATTCGTCTATGGGCAAGAAGAAATCTTGCTGTTGCAAAATCTCATGAAGTTTCACAAGAAGAGAGACGTCATGCCCAGCGTGCATTATCCATCATGATGAACATCCAATGGAAGAGTAATTATTTTAAAGCGATCGATCCTGAAGAAGCAAGACGGATTCTTGATGAAGAACTCTATGGTATGGAACGTGTGAAACAAAGAATCATTGAAACGATCATTCAGATCAATCGTACACACACGCTGCCTGCTTATGGATTATTATTAGTTGGACCTGCTGGAACAGGAAAATCTCAGATTGCTTATGCGGTTGCAAGAATTTTAAAACTTCCATGGACAACTCTTGATATGAGTTCCATTAACGATCCAGAGCAGTTAACGGGAAGTTCCCGTATTTATGCAAATGCAAAACCAGGGATCATCATGGATGCATTTTCCATGGCAGGAGAATCAAATCTTGTATTTATCATTAACGAGCTTGATAAAGCCAATTCAGGAAAGGGAAATGGAAATCCTGCAGATGTTTTACTAACATTGCTTGATAATCTCGGATTTACCGATAATTATATGGAATGTATGATCCCAACAGTTGGAGTATATCCAATTGCCACTGCAAATGAAAAAGACCAGATCAGTGCACCATTGATGTCACGTTTTGCAGTCATTGACATCCCTGATTACACACCAGAAGAGAAGAAAGCGATCTTCCAAAGATTTGCACTCCCTAAGGTATTAAAACGTATGGGATTAAAAGATGATGAATGTATTATGACAGATGAGGCCTTAGATGCTGTCATTGAGATGTATTCTGAAACCACAGGAATCAGAGATCTGGAACAAGCCGCAGAACATATTGCAGCCAATGCATTATATCAGATTGAAGTCCACCATATGAATAGTGTAACATTTGATGGTGCAATGGTAAGAAATCTGCTTTTATAAGTTGTTATTTGACGAAGTATGAATTTTAATGATATAGTAAATCATAGACATTACAAATTATAATTCTCAAACGGAGGTCACATCATGGACATGGAGAAAATCTACTTAACAATGAAACGTACCGGTGCTGGAAACATCGTGCTTGGAATCTTATCCATTTGTATTGGACTTGCATCTGGAATCATGCTGATCATCACAGGTGCGAATCTGTTAAAGAAAAAGAAGCATTTAAGTTTCTAAATAACATCTGAATGATAAAGGAACATGGAATTGGAATAAGATTTTCAATGTTCCTTTATTTTTTTACATTTGACAATAATGATATAAAATATGGAAAGAAGAGACCTTGAAAGTGCCATATGCTTAAGAATCAATCTATACGCAAAATACCGATTTAAATTATAGATTACTGATAAAAGACAGAGAAGCCAGTATTTTACTGGCCTCTCTCGATATTTTTATTTTATGTAATTCAAATTACTAATCCAATGAATCTTACGATTAATGCTGCAATCCATGCAATCATACATTGCCATAATGCCAGACCAACCGCCCATCTTGTTCCTAGTTCACGTTTTACAGATGCGATGGCCGCAACGCATGGAGAATAAAGCAAACTAAATACTAATAAAGAACTTGCGGCTAATGGTGTGATCGCCGCTGTGATATTTCCATTGAATAAAACTCCTAATGTTGAAACTACACTTTCTTTTGCCATAAATCCACTGATCAATGATGTTACGATTCTCCAATCTCCCAATCCTAATGGTGAAAAAACTGGTACTAACACACCAGCTACCATTGCTAAAATGCTATGTGCAGAATCTTCTACCATATTTAACTGCAGATCAAATCTCTGTAAAAACCATACAACGATCGTGGCGACCAAAATCACAGAAAATGCTTTCTGTAAGAAATCTTTCGCTTTCTCCCATAATAATTGTGCTACATTCTTCACTCCTGGAAGTCTGTAATTTGGTAACTCCATAACAAATGGCACTGGTTCTCCTTTAAATAACGTTCCCTTATATAAAAATGCAATCAAAATACCTATCATGATCCCTGATAAATATAATCCTGCCATAATAAGACCACCACGTTTTGGAAAAAAGGCATTCACGAAAAAAGAATAAATTGGCAGCTTGGCTGTACAGCTCATAAATGGTGTTAAAAGAATTGTCATCTTACGATCTCGCTCACTCGTTAAAGTCCTTGTTGCCATAACCGCAGGAACTGTACATCCAAACCCGATCAGCATCGGAACGATACTTCGTCCAGACAATCCAATCTTTCGAAGCACTTTATCCATAACAAATGCCACTCTTGCTATGTATCCACTGTCCTCCATTAATGATAAGAAGAAAAATAAGGTTACAATGATCGGTAAAAAGCTTAATACACTTCCTACACCAGTAAAGATTCCTTCAATCACCAGACTATGGATCGCATGATTCACGTGAGCCGCAGTTAATGCCTGATCTGTAAGCACTGAGATTTTATCAATTCCTAATTGCAAGATTCCTTGAAGCCAGGCCCCGATCACATTAAATGTAAGATAGAATACAAAAACCATGATTCCTACAAAACAAGGAATTGCTGTATACTTTCCTGTTAGAACTCGATCGATCTTTTCACTTCGAATCCGTTCTTTACTTTCTTTTGGTTTAACAACGGTCTGTTCACATAAACTCTCAATAAAATCAAATCTCATGTCTGCGATTGCTGCACTTCGATCTAACTTACGTTCTGTCTCCATCTGCTTGACAATATGCTCTAACATTTCCATTTCATTTTGATCAAGCTTTAATTGTTCTAAGATCAAATGATCTCCTTCAATAGCTTTTGTCGCTGCAAAACGAACCGGTATCTGTGCCTTTTCTGCGTGATCTTCAATCAAATGTATTACTGCATGAATACAACGATGCACTGCTCCATTATGATCTTCTTTATCACAAAAATCCTGCCGCAATGGTTTTTCCTGATATTTTGCAATGTGAAGTGCATGTTTTACAACTTCATCGACTCCTTCATTCTTTGCCGCTGAAATCGGAACAACTGGAACACCTAGCAATGATTCCATTTCATTGACATTGATCGATCCTTGATTCCCAACAACTTCATCCATCATATTTAAGGCAACCACCATTGGAATGTCCATCTCTAATAACTGCATAGTAAGGTAAAGATTTCGTTCGATATTTGTCGCGTCTAAAATATTAATGATCGCCTTTGGTTTGTCTTCTAGTACAAAGTTTCTGGAAACAATCTCCTCACTACTATAAGGTGACATCGAATAAATTCCTGGAAGGTCCGTTACATTTGTTTCAGGATGTCCTTTGATCGCACCATCTTTTCGATCGACTGTTACACCTGGAAAATTTCCAACATGCTGATTGGCACCAGTCAACTGATTAAATAATGTTGTTTTTCCACAGTTTTGATTACCGACTAATGCATAAGTCAATTGTGTTCCCTCTGGAAGTGGATGTTCATCTTCTTTGGAATGATATTTACCTTCTTCCCCTAATCCAGGATGCTCAAAAGTTCTCATATATTCCGCACCCTTATGACTTCTGCTTCTTTCTACAATTGGATCAATTTCAATCTGATCGGCTTCTTCTAATCGAAGAGTCAGTTCATACCCATGAATCTGTACTTCCATAGGGTCACCCATTGGTGCAAGCTTTACTACTGTGATTTCAACACCAGGGATCATTCCCATATCAAGGAAATGTTGTCTTAATGCACCATGACTGCCAACGCTTTTGATCACTGCACTCTTACCGATTTGTAATTCTTTTAGTGTCATTTTTTATATCCTTTATCTATCTTTATTGTTGTAATTGATTAGATGATTCTAACCAGTCATATTGTACCACACTTTTGATAATTTTTCTCAACAAGATAGCGCTTTATATAAAAAAATAATGATAAATCTACATACATCTTGCAAATTTATCATTATTTTATATAACAATATTGATTTTTGTTGTTGTAATTTCCTGAATTATATCAAAATATTATAACAATCTTTGCTTTTACTCAATTTCTGTCACTTTGTAATCTTTATCTTCCACTGTCTGTGTTAAGACATCATCTGACACTTCATTTGTCATAGAAACAACTGCTGTTCCTTCTTCATGACTTACAATTGCTTCTTCTACACCATCTAAAGATTCTAAGGCTTTCTTCACAGCAGCCTCGCAGTGTCCACACATCATTCCTTCAATCTTCATTGTTTTCTTCATTGTTTTTTCCTCCTGTTTTGTTATATTTTGAACCTGAATTTCTTCAAGTACTACACTGTTTTTGATCTTCTGGTCTTTGCTGGCATCATGCATTTTAAAGAGATTTAATCGCAATGCATTGGTAACAACACAGAAACTTGATAAACTCATTGCTGCAGCTCCAAACATTGGATTTAGTTTCCACCCAAGTAACATATACCAGGCTCCCGCAGCCAATGGAATTCCAATGATGTTATAAATAAATGCCCAAAATAAATTTTCATGAATGTTCTTCAATGTTGCACGACTCAAACGGATTGCTGCAGGTACATCACTTAAACGGCTTTTCATTAAAACAACGTCCGCAGTATCAATTGCGATATCTGTACCTGCGCCGATCGCAATTCCCATATCAGCTCTTGTAAGTGCTGGTGCATCATTGATTCCGTCACCAACCATTGCAACTTTTCCTTTTTCTTTCAAGTCACGAATGACACTTTCTTTTCCTTCTGGAAGAACACCTGCGATCACATGATCAACACCAGCTTGTTTACCGATTGCTTTTGCGGTACGTTCATTATCTCCTGTTAACATAACCACACGGATTCCCATGTTCTGAAGTTCTTTGACTGCCTGAGGGCTGTCTTCTTTGATAACGTCCGCAACAGCAATGATACCAATCAGCTGTTCATCACACGCAAAGAATAATGGTGTTTTTCCCTGATTAGCAAGTTCTTCTGATTTTTTGATCATAGATAATGGAATTTTTGCATATTTCTCAATAAATCTCTGGTTTCCACCATAGACCGTCTCTTTATCAATCTTTCCAGAAAGCCCATTTCCCGCAACCGCCAAAAAGTTTTTAATTTCAAGATTGTCATGAATCTGCGCCTCTTCTGCTTTTTGTAAAATTGCATGAGCAAGCGGATGTTCACTCTTCTTTTCTAATGCATATGCAATGGAAAGTAATTCTTCTTCGCTGATACCTTCTACCGGTACCATATCTGTAACCTGTGGTTTTCCACTTGTGATCGTTCCTGTTTTATCTAAAGCTATGATCTGTGTTTTTCCTGTCTCTTCTAAGGATACGGCTGTCTTAAACATGATTCCATGCTTTGCGCCCATTCCATTTCCAACCATGATCGCTACAGGTGTTGCGAGTCCTAAAGCACAAGGGCAGCTGATAACTAATACAGAAATGCCTCTGGCAAGTGCAAATCCAAAACTTTGTCCGACAAGCAGCCAGATGATCATTGTTGCGATTGCAATACAAATAACAGTTGGGACAAAAATCCCTGATACTTTATCTGCAACCTTTGCAATTGGTGCTTTGGTTGCTGCCGCATCACTGACCATCTGAATGATCTGAGAAAGAGTTGTGTCTTCGCCAACTCTTGTAGCTTCACATTTTAGATAACCAGATGTATTTAATGTTGCAGCAGATACGGTATCTCCTTCTTTTTTATCCACAGGGATACTTTCTCCTGTTAAAGCAGATTCATTTAAAGCACTGTTTCCTTCTATGATGATACCATCTACCGGTATATTTTCTCCAGGTTTTACAACGAAGATATCTCCTTGATGTACCTGTTCGATCCCAACTTCTATTTCCTGTTCATTACGGATCACAATTGCCGTCTTTGGTGCTAATTTCATAAGACTCTTTAAAGCATCTGTCGTTTTTCCTTTGGATCTTGCTTCTAGCATCTTACCAACTGTGATCAATGTCAGGATCATAGCGGCAGATTCAAAGTAGAATTCATGCATATATTTCATCACAGCATCCATGTTTTGATGCATCTGAGCATCTGTCATTGCAAATAGGATATAAACACTGTATCCATAAGAAGCTGCTGATCCTAAAGCAACCAAAGTATCCATATTCGGTGCTTTATGGAATAAGCTCTTAAATCCACTAATAAAGAATTTCTGGTTGATCACCATGATGATTGTTGTAAATAACAACTGGATCAGACCCATTGCTACATGGTTTCCATCTAAAATCTTAGGAATCGGCCAGTTCCACATCATATGTCCCATTGACAGATACATCAAAGGAATCAAAAAACATAACGATGTGATCAGTCGTTTCTTCAAGACAGGAGTTTCTCTATCTTTTAATAAATCTGCATCTGCAGAATTGCTCTGCGTTTGCACGCCCTTCTTCTTTGCTCCGTATCCAGCATCTTCCACAGCTTTGATGATCACAGATGAATCTGCAGTTCCTTCGACACCCATTGAGTTTGTCAGCAGACTTACAGAGCAGGATGTGACTCCTTCTACACTGGAAACCGCTTTCTCCACGCGTGCACTGCAAGCAGCACAGCTCATGCCAGTCACTTGATATTGTTCCATGGTTTCCCTTCCTTTCATTTTGCTTGTCAAATTGTTATTTCATTAGTTTTTGTAGAACTTTTACTAATTCATCAATCGTCTCATCCTTTCCTTCTCGGATATCTTCTGCTACACAAGTTCTGATATGATTGGCAAGAAGGACTTTATTGAAACTATTTAAAGCTGCATTGACAGCAGATACCTGAACTAAAATATCGGTACAATAAGTATCATTCTCTACCATCTTTTTTATTCCACGAACTTGTCCTTCAATACGGCTTAGACGATTAATAAGATCTTTATATTCTTTGTCTGAACGTTCTTTTGTCTTGTGATGACAACAACATTCTTTTTTTTCTTCCATGTGATTTCCTCCTTTACGTTTGATATTATATACCCTGTTAGGGTATATTTCAAGATGTTTATTTGAGAAAATGTTGCAGTTATATAGACAATCTTGTTTTATATAACTTATAAAATGAATCAATTTTTCTAATATCATTGATAAAATCCCTAAAATAGCATATAATAATTTTAGGTACTAACTATTAAAATAGGAGGTGATACTATGATTACAACAACAGCAACTGATATTCAAAATAACTTTGGTAAATATTTAAAAGCTGTCCAAGAAGGTAATGAAATTATTATTTTAAAGAAAGGAAAAGAAGTCGCCAGATTAATTTCAAAAGACACAGGTATTTCTTTCTTGACTGATTCTTTAACTGGAATTCTAAAAAAAGATTATAACGAAAAGGATATCCGCGCAGAAAGGATTGCAGAAAAATATGAAAATATTGATTGATACAAATGTAATCCTGGATGTATTATGTGACAGAACTGATTTTGTAGAAAGCTCTTCAAAAATCTGGAAGTTATGTGAAGTAGAAAAAATTGATGGATATATTTCAGCATTATCTATTCCAAATATTGTTTATATTTTGAGAAAAGAATTAACACCAGAAAAAACTCAGCAAATTATTGAACAGCTGTTTATGATTTTTCATATTGCTGATCTAAAGTCTTCTGATATAAGAAAAGCGGCGAATATGAAAACTTCTGATTATGAAGATGCGATTCAAATGGTATGCGCACAGCGAATGAAAGTAGATTTTATTGTAACTCGTAATATCAAGGATTTTATCGAAAGTAAAGTACCTGCTATGAAACCTGATGAATTATTAGAACGGATATGATATAAAGGAAGGAGGCATTCCACAAATGTGGTGCCTCCTTTTCATTTGACAATTAATCTTCTTTTTCAACCTTACGGTTTTCTCTATTAGCAATCTCTTCTTTGATTGCAGCTAAGAAGTCATCTAACTTCATCTGTCCTTCATCACCTTTGAATCGGCTTCTTACTGATACAGCTTCGTTTTCTTCTTCTTTTCCACCAACAACTAACATATATGGAATCTTCTGAAGCTGCGCTTCACGGATCTTGTATCCCATTTTCTCAGCTCTTGTATCGATGTCTGCACGGATTCCTGCTGCCTTTAATGTATCAAGTACTTTATTAGCATAATCTAAATGCTTATCAGAGATAGGAATCACTTCAACCTGTACTGGAGCTAACCATGTAGGGAAAGCACCTGCAAAATGCTCGATCAAAATACCGATAAAACGCTCGATAGATCCAAATGCAACACGGTGGATCATGATTGGACGATGTTTCTCTCCATCTGCTCCTGTGTAGTGAAGGTCAAAACGTAATGGGAGCTGGAAGTCAAGCTGGATCGTTCCACACTGCCATGTTCTTCCGATAGAATCCTCTAAGTGGAAATCAATCTTAGGTCCGTAGAATGCTCCGTCTCCTTCATTTACCACATAATCAAGTCCAAGATCATCTAAAGCTGCACGAAGAGAATCTGTTGCAAGTTCCCAATCTTCGTCACTTCCCATGCTGTCATCTGGACGAGTAGAAAGTTCTACATGATACTTAAATCCAAATAAATTGTAAACCTGATCGATCAATCCTGCAACACCTTTGATCTCATCTTTGATCTGATCTGGTGTCATAAAGATATGTGCATCATCCTGTGTGAAACAACGAACACGCATTAATCCATGTAACTGACCAGATTTTTCATGACGATGTACTAAACCTAATTCTCCCATTCTTAATGGAAGATCTCTATATGAACGTGGTTCAGAATCATAAACAAGAACTCCACCTGGGCAGTTCATAGGTTTGATTGCAAAATCCTGATCATCAATAACTGTTGTATACATATTTTCTTTGTAATGATCCCAATGTCCTGATGTTTCCCATAAATGACGACTTAACATGATAGGTGTTGAGATTTCAACGTATCCTGCTTTCTGATGAATTTCACGCCAGTAGTCTAATAATGTGTTTTTAAGAACCATACCTTTTGGAAGGAAGAATGGGAATCCAGGTCCTTCTTCTCTCATCATAAATAAACCAAGTTCTTTTCCAAGTTTACGATGGTCACGCTTTCTAGCCTCTTCCATCATTGTAAGGTATGCATCTAATTCTGCTTTCTTTGTAAATGCAGTACCATAGATTCTTGTAAGCATCTGATTATGCTCATCTCCACGCCAGTAAGCACCTGCAATACTTGTAAGTTTGAATGCTTTCACTGGTTTTGTAGTCATTAAGTGAGGTCCTGCACAAAGATCAACAAATTCACCCTGCTGATAGAAGCTGATCACAGAATCTTCTGGAAGATCTTCAATCAATTCTACTTTGTAAGGTTCGTTTCTTTCTTTCATAAATGCAATCGCTTCATCTCTAGGTTTTGTAAAGCTTGTGATTTCAAGATTTTCTTTGACGATCTTCTTCATTTCTTTTTCAATCTTCTCAAGGTCTTCCTGTGTAAATGGAGTATCTTTCTCCATATCATAGTAGAAACCATTGTCGATAGAAGGTCCGATCGCAAGTTTTGTTTCTGGATATAAACGTTTTACTGCCTGAGCTAAAATATGGGATGCTGTATGACGGAATGCGTGTTTTCCTTCATCAGAATCAAATGTTAAAATATTTAATTCGCAGTCTTTGTCAATGACAGTTCTAAGGTCAACAACTTCTCCATCAACCTCACCCGCACAGGCAACTCTTGCCAGTCCTTCACTGATATCTTTTGCAATATCAATGACAGACATATTGTTTTCATACTCTTTTACAGATCCATCTTTTAATGTAATCTTCATCTTCTTATTCATCCTTTCTTGATATATAACGTTTTATTTATCCTGTCACAATTCTCTATAGATTTCTTCTATAATAAATCTATAACAGAAATAAAAAATCCCATGGACTAATAAAAATCCATGGGACGAGTTATCGCGGTTCCACCCTGGTTATCTGTTTCATATCCTTTGATCATAAACTCCAGAAACAGATCACTTAATCGACGATTAACGGTGTCAACCGGGCTGGTTTACAGCCACTCCGAGGTGGTCTTCCTTTGTTTGTCTGCTTAGGATACTTTCAGCAAATGTATCCCTCTCTGGAAGCTTTCCACAAAGTACTCTTCTCATCAACGTTTTCTTCTTTTTGATTTCTTGTAAATTATAGCATTGTGATTCTATAAAATCAATACAAAAATAGAAAATTATAAACGATTCATTAATAAATAAGCATTCTTTACAACTGCTGCCGCCCATTCTCCGCCAACACAGTAATGTTTGTTCACTGCTGCCGCAGAAGTTCCAACATAGTAACTTCCACCTGATGTCAGGTATTTTTCATGTAAAGTTTCTGCAGTTGCTAAAAGTCCTGCTTCTTTCGTTGATTTGTTAATTCCTTTTGCATGATCCGATGTTACACCATATCCAGTCAGATTATTATCTTCCCTCGCACGGCGGCTCGTGCCCCATGCACTTTCATGTGCAGCGATTCCCATCAAAAAGACTGCATTCACATGATATTTTTCTTCCGCCTTGACATAAGCTTTCGCATCATCATACAAAGCAGTTCCTTCCAAGATATGTTTGGCGTCTGAAACTGTGATATGACTTAGAGCACTGACATCATTTGGATTAAAATATCTTGTCTGTTCCTCTTTTTTGATCTCTCCTTTGAACTTCTTGATCTGCTTCTTGATCGTCTGAACCTTTTCTTCCATTGGTTTGATCGGAAGTATCTGTTCGTTCTTTAAATACTGATCAAGCTGAATCGTTTCATTCATATCAAGCAAAGTCTCAAAATCCGGATGATTGATTCCAAAGACATATTTGCTTGCGATCGTTCTCAGATTCTCATCTCCAAATAAATCTGCAAGCTCATATAAATCTTCTCTTAACTGCTCATCTTTTTTAGAAATCTTCATAGAAGGAGTGATCTCCTGACCATATAAAGCAATCTCCGCCTTGGAATTTGCTGTATACTTTTTGTAAAATTCATTTATAGATCGTGCTTTTTGCTGTTCCAGGCGAATCTCTTCCTCAATTTTTGCTTTTTGTTTTTTCAACCGTTTCACTTTCGCCTGTTTATCCTTGATCCTTCCTTCGATCGTATCCGAAGAACTCTTACTGATCACTTGTGTTGGCATTGGAATGACTTTGTTTTCTTCCTTTTTCTTTGATTTTATCTTCTTTGTCTTAGTATGTTTCTTGCTTGTTGTCTTTTTCTTCTGTTGTTCTTGCGTTCTTTTTGTTTCTTGCACCGTTGCTGCTGTTTCGGTAGAAACTTCTGTTGTCACTGCCTGATCGGTCTGTGTATCATCTGCATAAACCGGTATTACAGAGATTGTCATAATCGCGCATACAAATGCTGTCATAATCTTACGTCTCATGATCGCTTCCTCCCTTTGTTTGAACATTGTTATGACATGATCATCTTTCTAATACTCAATTTTATCTGGTAATTTCTACCTTACTCCTTTTTGTATAAAAATTCAAGTACGCAGTGTTACCTACTTGTAAATTTTTTATTCTTTATGATGCAGGAAACAACCTTCCTCATGTGACTCGACCACTCCCACTGCCTGCAGATAGGAATAAATGATCGTTGTACCGACAAATTTCATTCCACGTTTCTTTAAATCCTTTGAAATCTGGTCGGATAATTCTGAAGATGTTTTTCCCGTCTCATGGATGATCTTATGATCTGTAAACTTCCATAAATATTCAGAAAAGGTTCCGTATTCTTCCTGGATTTTCATAAAAATAGTCGCATTTGATACGGCAGCAGATATTTTTCTTTGGTTTCTTATAATCCCTTTATTTTCTTTTAATTGCGCTTGTTTCTCCTCATCATATGCACTCACTTTATATACATCAAAATCATCAAACGCTTCTCTGAACGCTTCTCGTTTATTTAACACACACTCCCACGATAATCCTGCCTGAAACGATTCCAAGATCAGCATTTCAAACAATTTATGGTCGTCATAGACAGGCACTCCCCATTCTTTATCGTGATAATCAATATATATCAGATTCTTTGGATTAGCCCAACTGCATCTGTCTTTTCCATCGTTATATTTCATAAAAATGTCTTCCTCCATTATGTTTATTATAGTATAACTGACATCTTTGTCAGATCATCTAAAATCCACATTCACAACCACAATCTCCGCTTTCGTTCCGACCCTCATATTCGGGCCAAATAAACCGACACCTGAAGTTACGATCTGATGCGCATTTCCAACCTTACGATATCCATACGGATTCTTCCAAAACAAATGAATTGTAATATTCCCAGGGAACAGCTGTCCATCATGCGTATGCCCACAAAGATCAATGTCTACTCCTGCCTGATTTAACTCTTCCAACTGCCTTGGCTCATGATCCAGTACGATCACAGGCTTTTTAAGATCCATTCCATTTACCAGTTCTTTTGGAGTCTTACGTCTGCTGATCCCACGACCTACTTTCTCAGCATCTGGTCTTCCATAGAGATAGAAGCTTTGATCAATACAGACAGATTCATCTCTTAATAACTTCATTCCTGCCCTTTTTACAAATTCATCCATTCTTGGATCGCTTACCTTTTTCTCCCGACCGCTGCCAAATGTAAATCCTGCAAGAATCTTTTCATCAATATCATGATTTCCATAAACTGCATAAACACCGTATTGACTCTTTAGCTGTCGAAATATCTTGACCAACTGATCTGGATCATCTAATGCATCATATTCATTATCAAAAATGTCTCCTGCGACCACGATCAGATCTGGACTTTGCTGATTTACTTTCATTACCATCTGTTTCATCTGAGAACATCCAATATTGTATCCAAGATGAAGATCTGCAAGTAAAATGATCTTTAGCTTTTTATGATTTCCTACTTTTTTATGTATCGTTACATGGTAACTTGTTGTCCTGATATTCCTTGCATTACACACTCCGTAAAAACTGATCAATAAGATCAAGATCATACAAATGCTTCCAACAATCCTAAAAACTTTTGGTGTCCGAAACTTTTTCTGATCTGCTTTTACAAAATAGATTAAGATTAGGCGGATCAGATCCGCAATAAGGATCGTAAGCGCCAAATACATCAAAACACCCAGCCAGTAATTACTGATCAGTTTCATAGCTCGCCGTATCGTTCCTTGTGGAAACAAAAATGCGATCAGAATACTGAATGCAAGAAATACATAGATCATGACCAAAACTGCTTTGATCCATTTCTTTTTAAAATAAACATGACAAGTCTCTAACCATTTCAATATTCGGAATAAAAAATAGACATTTAACAGCAGATAAAGTGGTGCTAAATATATTGCGATCATCTTATTTTCTGCACCCTCTTTCTTACTATATTTTTATTGATTTTTTATCAAATTCATTGTAATCGGATAAACTGTCGCCTGGTTTGTCAATGGATCTCGATTCTGATAATCAAACAATAGGATGGTTTTTGTTTCTTTAAAATCTTCATTTACCGCATGATCGAATTGTTCCATATGGGAAAATTTCCGCATATTCTTTTGTCCAAAATATGCAAGTCGTTCATCTTTTAATAAAATCTCTTCGTTGATATAACGAAGCTCGTCCTTTTGTAATGTATAATCTCCTGCAAAATCCGGACGTTTCT
>OHSK01000755.1_pt1 | contig 15285 bp, 10 predicted proteins | sample 1578701 | NCBI WGS metagenome assembly OHSK01 (sample SAMEA3879503, study PRJEB24766) | human gut metagenome | biome: human-associated habitat; feature: feces | place: USA | collected 1985/1987
GTTTTTCATATATATTTTTTAATCCTCTCTTTTCAGAAAAGTAACCGCCCAGATGGGCGGTCTTTTTTATATCCTTTCATAGATTTTATACTCTTCCATTAATTTATTTCTATACTGTATATCATTGTATATCTTATCTATATCTTGAATTTTATTATTAGCTAATAAAATTTTTACTAACTGTAATGTAGCATTTTCCCCTATAATTTTTCCCTGCGCTATACCTTGTGTTATTCCTTGACTTATTCCTTGCTCAATTCCTTTATTAATTGCTGTATCTAATATTGTACACATAGTAACCTCTCCTTCCTCATTTTTCTTTACATCCAATTGCAAAAATCTTTCGTCTTCTGCAAAAATCCTCATAAATTTTAACATTTCATCCACATGTTTGATTGGTTTATGATTTTCAATTGTTTTATAACCTTTTCTTCGTTTTACAAAATAATCCGCAATAATTCCAAAGTCACTTTGAAACATTTTTATTTGTTCTTCTGTCAAATACATTCAATTTATAATTTTGAAACAGCTCCTCATTCACACTTTCTTGATTGATAACTTCTCTTAGTTCTTTATCATCTTTCCATTGATTATCTCCAAAATGTAAGATCAGTGTTATTACTTTACAAAATTCTTTTGCACCTTTCTTTAACATCTGAGAACGATAACTTGCTCCATCGTATGCAATTACACGTAGTGGCATCTTTTTATCTTTGATTGTCTGATTTTCAATTCCAAATAATACCTTGAAACCTTTTTTATTATTCCATTCTTTCAAAGTATCTCTCTCTTCTTCATGAAGCACATCATCTGATGCTTTATATTGTGACCGTATATTTGTTGTCCGTAGTTCCTCTGGTTTAACTACCTCTTCTCCTTGATAAACTAATACATTGATAATATCTGCAAATACATCTGGATAATCTTCCAATAACTTTTCAATCTTATCCTTTTCTCCCATTCCTGACTCCTTGTTTGTAAACTATCATTTGGTTATCTTATCTGCAGAACTGCATATTCATAGAATTTCTCTGAATCGAATTACAATTATATAGAACTTCTTTGACTTTAATCTAGATTATTGATGTTTATAGTTTACATTAATTTACAAATATTGGCAAGTATTTTTTACAGTTTATTCCACATATTTTATTTATTATTAGTATACTGCACTTATTTCATATTTTCAATACTTCTTTTAGAAGCACTAATAACAGAAGAGCCATCCGGCGAGCATAAATTCTCTGGCGGATGGCTCCTATTCTTATTTATTTTTTCTCATATACATATCAAAGACTATTACAATCTACTGCTGAAACGCATTCAACAGATTAGGGATCATCTGTTTCTTACGTGACATAACTCCAGGAAGAATTGCAACTTTATCTTCTGGTGTTACACCAAATCCGCGTTCGATCACTCCCTCAGCTTCTGGTCCGCAGATCAGCAGATGTGTTGTTTCCTCTAAGATGTTTGTTAACATAAAGAATACGTAATCGAGTCCCTGTTCTTCTTTCACAGAATCCATATATTCAAGGATTGATGCTTTGATATCATCTAATTCTCCCTGATCCATGGATGTGATCTGTCCAACACCAAAATCAATTGTATCGGCATTAAATTTCTTATAATCCATGTAGAAGATCTCGTTTGGAGTCTTACCACTTAAATCACTTCCTGCACGGAACATTGCTTTGGCATGTTCTTCTACATCAATTCCTGCGATCTGTGCTAATTCTCTCGCAATCTGTTCGTCCACTGGTGTACATGTTGGAGAACGGAACATTAATGTATCAGAAAGAATTGCAGAACACATTAATCCTGCCATCTCTTTTGTAATCTCGATTCCCTGTTCACGGTACATCTGAGCAACGATCGTTCCTGTACATCCAACTGGCTGATTTCTGAAGTAAACTGGTGATACAGTTTCCACACTTCCGATTCTGTGGTGGTCGATGATCTCCATGATCTCACATTCTTCTAATCCTTCGACTGCCTGTGATACTTCATTATGGTCAACTAAGATTACCTGTTTCTTGTTGAATTCTAAGATACGACGTCTGGAAATAAATCCTACAAATTCGTTATCTGCATTCAATACAGGGAAGTAACGGAAACGTTTCTTTGTCATCTCTTCTTTGACATCATCTACAAAATCTGTTTCATTGAAAGATACGATCGTATCTGTTGCCATGATATAAGATACTGGCATTGCCTGGCAGATCAAACGGCTTGCTGTAAATGTATCATATGGTGTTGTGATGATTCTGCAGTTCTTTTCCTTTGCAAGTTCTAATACTTTATCAGTAACTTCTGTACCCATGCATACTACAACACACTGTACTCCTGTCTGGATCGCACCAATCTGTGCATCTTCACGGTTTGCAACGATCACTGTATCTTTAGCTGTTACAAATTCTTCCATTGTATCAACACTTGCGGCAGATACTGTTAACTTACCTTCTGTGATATATCCTTCGATATCTCCTGCCTGAAGTGTTCCATCTAATGTATCTACAACATTTTTATATGGTGTTTTTGCTTTGGCAAGGATTTCATTGTCATAAACATCCATGTCTGCTTTTAACACATCACTGATGGATACCAGACCGATCATTTTCTTTCCATCTAATACTGGAAGAGACACGATCTTCTCTGTCTGCATCATTTCACGTGCAGATTTCAGGGAATCTGTCGCTTTTGCACCTTTAACTAGATTTAAATTTACGTCTGTTAATCTTGGTCTTACATCACTAACATATTTTGGATCTTTAATTCCAAATGTATCCAATATATATCTTGTTTCACCGTTGATATTACCGGCACGATATGCTTCGTATCCATTTCCTTCCACTTGATTCTTTAAGTTTGCATATGCGATCGCAGAACAGATGGAATCTGTATCTGGATTGCGATGTCCAATGACATATACTTTTTTCATTGTTCCTCCTTCTTTCTTGGCAGCCGTATTATGAATGTCGTATACTCATTCTGGCTGTTTGCTTTGATAGTTCCATCATGAAGCTCTATGATCTCCTTCGCGATCGCAAGTCCAAGACCTGCCCCGCCAGTTTCAGAAGATCTTGCTTCATCTAATCTGTAAAATTTCTCAAACAGGTTATTTAATTGATGTTCTGGTATGGTCTTTCCCTGATTCCTGACTAAAATCTCTGCATTATCTCCATCGATCATTCCATAAACCTCGATGAGAGAATTCGGATAACAATACGATACTGCATTCCTTAACAGATTCTCAAAAACCCTGGCAAGCCTGTCCGGATCACCATAAATTAATATTTTATCATCTACCTCTATCTTCCACTCTAATCCTTTCTGCTTAAATACCGCAGCAAAAGAATCCATCACCTGTTCAAGCAGAACATAAAGATAAAATTCCTTTTTGTCCAAGGTAATATTCTGAAGATTATACCTTGTAATTTCAAAGAACTCATTGATCAGTTCTCCAAGACGTTTCGCTTTCTCAAGAGAAATTCCTGTATACTTAGCTCTTTGTTCTTCCGACATATCCGGCGATTCATTTAACAATGATAAATATGCAATGATCGACGTCAACGGTGTCTTCAGATCATGAGCAAGATAGACGATGATATCATTCTTTCTCTGCTCACTTTCTTCTGCAATCCGCCTCTGTTCTTTCAACGTTCCTTTGATCTCATTTAATTTATTCTCCAAAGGATTCAACTCTGGTGGGAGCAATATGCGGTCTTTGGATTCATTTAAGATCATCTGGATCCCGCCTTCAACCTGTCTTAGGTATGTCGTGAATTTTGACATACCCAGATAAAAGCTTAACAAAAGCAGCACAAAAAATCCAGCACCAATGATCATTGTTTTATTTTGTACAAAGATCAGACGATATACACGGATCGCTTCCAGCTCATCCATCCCGATCCGTTCAAATATATAAACGACCGTTTTGGCAAATGGATCCTGAAATACACCATCTACAAATATATCAAGTACAAAATATCCGATACATGCAACGATCAAACTGATTCCCAATGTCTGTAGTATGATCCTTATCTTTAAACTTCTGTATTTACTCCTCAACTTTGTATCCAACTCCCCAGACTGTCTTGATCAATTCTTTGTGTCCCATGACCTCTCCCAGCTTCTCACGGAGATGTCTGATATGTACCATAACTGTATTATTGTTGTTCTTAAAATACTTTTCTTTCCATACCTGCTCAAAAAGATTCTCTGAGCTTATAACCTTCCCGCGGTTCTGTGTCAGAATCCATAAAATTGAAAATTCCAGCGGTGTCAATGTAATTTCTTCTTCTCCATAAGTACACTGGTGTGTTGCACGATTTAAGATAAGACCTGCGATCTCCAGTGTATCTTCCTGATTCATACCGCTTCCATCGTTGTATCTTGTAAATCTTCGAAGCTGTGCCTTCACTCTTGCCATCAATTCCAACGGCTCAAATGGTTTCTCAATATAATCATCAGCTCCCAATGTCAATCCATTGATCTTATCCATAGAAGATACTTTCGCTGTCAGCATGATCACAGGGAAATTGTGTGTTAAACGGATCTGTTTTAAAATCTCAAATCCATCAATATCTGGCAGCATCACATCAAGGATCGCCAGATCAATATTCTCATGTTCTACACACGCCAAGGCATCCTTTCCATTGTAAAATTTATGTACATTATAATTTTCATTCTTTAAATATAATTCAATAAAGTCAGCAATCTCTTTCTCGTCATCTACTACTAATACAGTTGACTGTCTCATTCGCTTCCTCCTTACTCTTTACCACCCTGAATCACATGAAATCTTGCTTCTTGGCTTTCTTCTTCCACTTCTGTTCTCGTATGTCCCTTGAGACTATATAATGGTACAGTTTTATAAAGCGTACGGATCAATTCACAAAGGATCCTTTGATGTTCTTTATCTTCTTCGTCCAGAAGATTCACATACGCAGATGTAATCTCTTCATAAGTCAATCCATTTTGAATCTTAACAACCAGTGATTTTACGATCATCATAACCTTATACTGATCATTCTCGATATTCTTCATCACAAAATCATATAATTCTGGGATTCCATCCCAGCCTCCAATTCCATTGCCTAGTGCCAGATTCTTATATTCATCTTCACTGTAACGTTTCCATGATAGATCTTCCCTAAGGCTCCACTGAATAAATACTTCGTTACGATTTTCTACCTCACAGCTTGCCAGTAACAGTCTTGAATTCATCTGATTTCTTAATAAGATTCCTGACTGCCAGAATACAATACGGAGTAATATAAATTCTTCCAACTCATCATAAGTCAGCTCTGGGAACATCTCTTCTTGGATCATCTGGCAACACTCATAAATATCTAAAATACCATATAAAAACAACATTCCAAAGAGAATATTCTCAAGTCTGGTACCCTCTTCTAACTCTTCCTGAACTCTGCGGCTTTTCAGAGAGAAGAAAAAATTATCCTTTGCTTCTATATTCAATAAGATCGTATCATCTTCATATGAGAGAAATCCAAGAAAATGTAACTGCTCAATCTCTCTTGCGTACATCTCAGCAAGCAGACTCTCACCTTCCATATCCCAGCATTGCAGCAAGAATTCGATTGCTTCCTGCTGTAATAACTTAGTGATCAATTGTGGCATATCATAAAGTTTCTCTGCTATCTTCTCTGCCAGAGATACTTCACTTTCGTCTTCATGAAACACAATATCGATTCGTTCCGATAAAACCATCAGGTTGACTCTTGGATTGGTCGCAAGTTCTTCTATATAAGTTCGTCTTGATTCTTCAATTCTTGCCATCGCCCGATCCCTCCTTTGTCTTAATCTAATAAAGTATATCTTATCGAGCTTCTTCCGTCCAGTGGAACAGGCATAAAGAGTCGTCTAAAATAATTCTTTAATTCGGTTTATATTCTCTTTTGTGACACGGTATCCCATATCATACGTTTGTTTTAATACATCAATGTCTTTCTCTAAACTATCGATTGTATACTCTGGTCTTAGGATCACTGCCTTTCCTTCCCTCTCTAACTGCTCACAATATCTAACTGTTTTATTATATCTTATATGACGATTTAACAGCAGTTCCGGCAAATGTGGATATTTTCTCTTGAGAAGTTTTGCCGCAGCTTTGTTGCTCTTGCTTAATTCTTTTCTATACCCTTCTGGCCTTGTCAGTACGATCAGATTCTTATCATTCCCATCTTCTATTGATCGTCTGATCGGAATCGGATCTGCAATTCCACCATCATAATAAGGCTTTCCATCTACTTTGATCGTTGGAAATGCAAACGGGATCGCACAAGTTGCTCGAAGCATCGTACACTTCTTATCCAGTTTCATTCCATCTTTGTATTCTGCTTTCCCTGTCCATGCATTTGTTACACCGACCTTGATCGTTCCCTTGTATTCATTGAATGTCTTCCAGTCAAATGGATACAGTTTGTTTGGGATCGTGTCATATACGAAATCCAGTCCAAAAAGACTTCTCTCTTTCAGTAGATTCCTCGCTCCCATGTATCTTTTATCATTCCTGTGGTTCATCAGGATCTTTAAATTTCTTTCCTTTTGTTTGGATATATAAGAAAAACCATCACAGATTCCCGCAGATACTCCGATCATATAAGGAAACATGATATCTTCATCCAACAGTGCATCCATCACTCCTGCACTAAAGATCGGACGAAATGTTCCTCCTTCTAAAATAATACCAGGCATCTTTATGCCCTCCTCATCTTCTTATGTTTCGTAAACTTGTCTTATGTTGTGTCATGTGAGTTCTATAGACACTTGCTCTTTATTATATCACGTTTCGATTCTCCATTGTTACATTTTGTCAAAGATTTTCTTAAGAGATTTCGAAATTTTTGTGAATAAAAAAAGATATCGCTTCCTTTCATTTATTTCAAATTGATTTGTAACGTATGGATCAATTCCTCAATAACAATTGGTTTGGATAAAAATCCATCCATACCACATTCCAGTGCTTTCTTTCTATCTTCATCAAAAGCATTGGCAGTCATAGCAAGGATCGTAATTTCTGCCAGTGCTGGATCATCCAATGCACGGATCTGCTTTGCAGCCTCATATCCATTCATTACAGGCATCTGAATATCCATAAGTACAAGCTCATAATCGCCTGGTGCTGAATTCCTGATCTTCTCCACTGCCTCTGCTCCATCTTCTGCTGTATCAACCTGGAATCCATATTCATTAAGAATCGCCATCGCAATCTCACTGTTTAATTCATTATCTTCTACAAGCAGAATACTTCTGCCTCTGAAATCTAAACTTACTGCCGGAAGAATATCATCATCCGTCCTATCCTGCTTCTGACCGATCGCTGTCATCAAAGTATCTCTGATGTCTGACATGAATATAGGTTTCGCACAAAATGCATTGACTCCTGCTGCTCTTGCTTCCGCTTCGATCTCTGACCAGTCGTAAGCAGTCAGGATAATGATCGGTGTATCATCACCAAGACTACGGATCTGTCGGGTAACTTCAATACCATTCATATCTGGCAAGCGCCAATCGATGATATAGGCATGGAATGCATCACCCAGCTCTATAGACTGCCTTGCACGGAGAACCGCCTCCTTACCAGAAAGTGTCCATTCCGAACGCATTCCAACTTTTGCAAGCATCTTTGTCACGCTGTCACAGGTATTAAAATCATCATCTATCACCAATGCCTTAAGACCTTCCAACGCTGCGATCTTCTCTACACGATGATGCTTAGACTGGGTCCGCAACGGCAGTCGTACAATAAATTCCGTACCTTTGCCCTGTTCTGTCTGGATCTCAATATTTCCGCCCATCATATCCACGATATTCTTGGTAATGGCCATGCCCAGTCCTGTACCTTGAGTCCTGCTGACTGTAGAACTTCTCTCCCGCTCAAAAGGAGAAAAAAGTTTCTGTACAAAATCCTCACTCATACCGATTCCGTTATCCTTTACCCGGATCTCATATAACTGACGCTCTCGCTGTGTTCCCGGATATTGTTTCAACCGAACAGAAATCATTCCGCCTGCAGGAGTAAACTTGATCGCATTGGACAAAAGATTCAGCAGTATCTGGTTTAGCCGTGTCTTATCGCAATACACATCCTCATTCATAACATCCATGGCATCCATATAAAGTTCCAGCTGCTTCGCATGAATCTGTCCACTGATGATCGTCTTCAGATCATGAAGTACATCCGACAAACTAACCTCTGTTTCTTCCAGATGGATCTTGCCACTCTCAATACGACTCATATCCAATATATCATTGATAAGTGATAACAGATGATTGCTGGACGAAAGGATCTTACCAAGATAATCTCTGACCATTTTCTTGTTATCAATGTTGCTCACAGCCAATGTCGTAAACCCAATGATAGCGTTCATTGGTGTCCGGATATCGTGAGACATGTTAGAAAGGAAAGTACTCTTTGCCTGATTGGCATTCTCCGCAGTATGGACTGCATCAGAAAGTGCCTGATTCATTTTCTTGTCAGCAGTACGATCCGACATAACCAGTATATATTTCTTATTCCCATTTACCTCACTACCCATTGCAACACTATGAAACCAGCGTCGTTCTCCTGTTTTCTGATGAACACACTCAAAATCCCATTCCTGCTGTTCATGAACCTGAATCTCCTTTAGATAATCCTTCTTCGAATCTTTCATATCCTCGGAATGCAGTTCTCCTAAAATACAAATATCTTCCCGGATCTGTTCTATGGTAATTCCCAACAGTTTTTCCACATTTGGACTAACATAATCTGCCTGATATGTTTTTGCATCCAACATTAAGAATACGTCATCCACATTCATTGACAACTTTTGAAACATCTCATCCCTGTACAAGATCTCTGTGTCTTTTTTCTTCAATCTTACACTGTTTTTTCGTAAAATAAATCCAATAAGAATGGCTGTAATACAAAGCACTACCGCCCCAACAAGAAGCATCGTACTAAGTTGCAATGTGTTCATACTGGCATTGACGATATCTGCCTGGACAAGTCCCAGAAATACCCAGTCCTGAATATCTGATTTTTCATAAACAAGATAGTAATCCTTTCCATCCAGATTTAGTAACATCGCACCTGTATGTCCCTCTTTAAATTTCTTCGAAATTTCAAGGATCTCTTTTTCGGAGATATCTGTATGTTCTCTCAGAATGCCAAAAAAGTTATATACATTTCCCCATGACTCCAAAGAATGATCGATCACAACACGACCATCTGGATGAAGAACATAACTCTTTGCTTTTCCATTAAACGCAGAGATATCGAGTACATTTACTATATCAGCGTTTTCATAGGCAATAGCAATTGCATCATATTTAAATCCCTGATAACTTCCATGAGCCTTCGGGCTGGCAAAAACAAGCATCTGGGATTTTCCGGGAACTGCTGCATTGGTTATGATATCATTGCCTTTTTGAATCTCATCTTCAATATTTTCCTGTAATCCAAGATAGCCTGTTTCACCTGTTGTCATCTTATAGTTACCGTCAGCTGATAGAAAATAAAAATATAAAAATCCCGCATCTTTCTGCGCTTTATCTATATAATCACGAATTTTGCTTTCACTTGGAGCATCCTGCAGATACTCACTCCACATATGAAGATACATCAGATTCTTATGTGTCAGTTCACCTAACATATTATCCGACTGATGGAAAACTTCGGTCAGATGAGAAACGCTTTCCTCATAGACAGTTTTCGATACAAACTCAAAATATTGAGAAACAGCCATAACGATTCCAAAAAAGAACGCAAGAAAGGCAATGATCCTGAATCGTTTTCTCATGATAGGTTTGTCTTTGTTCATATTATGATTCTTAACATCCATTCTTCTCACCTCAAAGTCATATAGTCTTCAGGCTTCGCGAGAACGGCATCACCCTTCAAAACACATTTTGTCCAGGTATCTTTCACCTCTCCATCAAATACAATGTTTTTACCCGCTGGATACGATTCCATATGTTGTGGTGTCGCAAGACAGGTTACAGTAAAGGTATCCTTATCCTGAACTGGTTTTTCATTCTTTGTAACTTTACTTAATGTATAACCATCCTCCGTTTCCTTGATCTCTACAGAAATACCACTGACCACAGGCAGAGAGCCACGGTTAAATGGATTGAAACCTCCCTGATAACCTTCTACAAAATTTCTGACCGTCTTTTTCAGCTCAGCCCCACTCATCTTCCGTTTGTAAGCTGAAAGATCATTTGGCATGATCATATTGCCAGCCATTTTTTCCGTATATCCTGCCTTCCGCACACTTCCTGTAAAGCTGTTTCCTGTTGCGATCAGCACATCCGTACCATAGACGCCACGCAAAGTATTTGCCATAACAGAATACGCTTCATTCCCCCCGCTGGTATGAAAATGATTGGAATAAGCTTTCTTTGAATCGAGCACGATCTTCTCAGAATCAGATTTCTTCTTCAGAAGCTTTGTATTAAATGACTGGTAAGCCTGTTTGGCATCGTATTTTCCTGAAATCATCTTAGAGACTACATCTTGGGATACGTTGAAAAAGTCATTGGATGCGATTCGAATATACATATGATTTTCTTCGATCACAGGTCTGACATCTTTGAGATATTCTGTGAGATGTGTATCTACATCCTGACTATAACTTAATATATCCTGACCATCATAAACGATCCGATTCTGTGCATCCTCTGACAGCATTACATTCAACACTTTTATTGCTTTCTGCCGGCGTGTTTCATCCTTTGTCAGGTTACGGTTCAGCGCCACCTGAAAATATGGTGTCGTCATCAGCCATTTTTCGCCGTTTTGTTGAAAGAATGGAAGAAATGTTGTATCAATGCCCTGATCCTGAAATATTTTTACACCAGAAGAACTGCCAAAGTACATAGCAAGCTTACCACTTTTATACATCTCCATCACATTATCATAATCCATATTCAGATCATCTTTGTTCAACCCTGTATCCTGAATGAATTGCTCCATACGTTCAAAAGCCTCCGGCCAGACTTTACTGTCCAAACCCTCTCTCTTTGTATTATCAGGGTCACTATAGACAGTACGCCATTTACGTCCAGCCGCTGTAGACAGCTCTGATGCAGATAGTCCCTGCAGTGTTTCCATGCAAGTATAATCATAAAAATAATCTGCCGTAAATCCACGGATCCCCACTTTTTTGAATGCCTGACAGGCAGAAACAAAACTTTTGTAATCTGTTGGCAGAGGAATATGATACTTTTTAAAAAGGTCTTTGTTAACTACAAACCCATGTGCATCCGCACACACTGGAAGCCAGTTTACACTGCCATCCTGATTCATAAAATTGTTGAGGTATGTATTATAGACAGCACCTGCTTCATTGGTTGTGGAAAGATCCATCAGGCTGTCTTTCAGAGGGTTTGCATCATGTAGTGAAAAACGACAGCAAGTTATGATATCTGGCAATCCGCCATTTTCTTTAAGAAACCGATAGAAATCCAGATCATTGTTGCCCACTACAAATTCAATATTAATATCTGGAAGCTGTTTCTGAATGTATGGGGCATATTTTTCATATAGATTTGTGCTCCATAAATATACAGTGATCGTATCTTTCTCTTCATTTTTCGCGCTCTTCCTATCACATCCTGACATAAGTGATATGACTGTCACCATCACCAAAAATATAGAAAGAACTCTATTCCATTTTCTCTTTTTCATTATGAATCCTCCTCTTTATTTTCCACGAATTCACTGATCACTTTTACTAATAATTTTGCATCTATAGGTTTCGCGATATGTTCATTCATTCCCGATTCTTTTGACTTTAATCTATCCTCGGTGAACGCATTTGCCGTCATTGCTATGATCGGAACCGTTTTTGCATCATCTCTGTCCAGTGCACGGATCATCTTTGCTGCTTCATAACCATTCTTGATCGGCATCATGATATCCATCAGAATGACATCAAATTCATCTTGTCTGCTTTTTTTGAATATCTCAACAGCTTCTTGGCCATTCCATGCCTTCGTCACAGATGCACCTTCATTCTGAATCACAAATTCTGCGATTTCCATATTCAGCTCATTATCTTCCACCAGAAGGATCTTCAGATCTTTTATAGATTTTTCTGATATAGCTTCCTGTTCTTCACGTTGATCAGCATCCTGATCTATTTTAAATGGAATCCTGATCACAAAGGTCGTTCCTTTTTCTTTCTCACTTTCAAACGTGATCGTTCCTCCCATTTTTTCGATCAGTTTTTTCGTGATCGGCATTCCAAGCCCTGTTCCGGAAAATTTTGTACGGCTTCCAGTATGCTCCTGTGCAAACGGTTCAAAAAGGCGTTTCTGGAAATCCTTTGTCATACCAATTCCTGTATCTCGGCAGATAAATTCAATCGTCACTCTTCCCTCCTGCTCCGATGTAAATTCCTGGTAGCTGATGTAGATATATCCGTTTTCTTTATTATATTTTACCGCATTTGACAAAATATTCATCATGATCCTTTTTACATATCCTGGACTCCCGATCAGATTCCAGTGTGTGATTTCTTCTTTCTCCCACACGATCCGAATATTTTCTTCTGCAGCTATCTGTTCGATCACAACAAAGATTTCCTTGGAAATATTGCTTAGATTAAATGGAATTTCTTCCAGAACTACTTCGTCCGATTCCAGCTTACTCATATCCAAAACTTCATTGATCAATTCCAGTAACAGATGAGATGTTTCTTTGATCTTTGCCCTGCATTCTGTCTGTTTTTCCATATCATCTGCATAATGCTCCGCCACATCGATCATACCGCATATTCCATTGATCGGTGTCCGGATATCATGACTCATCCTCTGGAGAAACTCAGTTTTCGCCTCGTTCGCTGCCTCTGCTTTTTTTGCCGATTTCAGAAGTTCTGCTTTATATTTCTCATCTTTTTCCTGTTCCTGTTTCTGATGTGCCAGATTGGTTATATATATCCAGGACCATGAAAAACTAAGAATGATAAGATAAAGGAATACAACACCTGTTACACTGAGTGGCAGATTACTGAATACCTCTTTATCTGGTAAATACATGTAGATATAATAATCCCTTTGTTTCAGCATGATACCATAGCATCCAGTTCCTTTATTCTTCAGATGAAAGATATGCCGACTATCTGTATGCTTCTTCATTTTCTGAATAATCTCATTGTCTGCGACATCCTGTGCCAATAATTTCTCATCGTTACTGGCAATAATCTTCCCTTTGTCTGCAACGATGATCGTCCCGTCTTTCTCAGTATTGTACCCCTTTAAAAGACTCTGGATCGTTAAAGTATAATTTCTGATAAATCTCGGAGATGTGTAATAGTAAACTGCAACGATCCCTGGGGCATCTTTTCTGGCGCAGGCTGCGATATCGATACATGATCCATCTCCTCTGACAATCCGTTCTGAATAAGATCTTTCTTTATATCCTGTGTAATCCATAATGATATCTTTTTGCAGATAATCAATCATCTCATCCATCAAACCTTCATCCATACTGTATTCACAGACTTTCTTTCCTTCTTCATCCAATACAAGAATACCATCCACCCAGAGTGACTGCAGATTCTCTTTCAGAAGCTTTCGGTCTAACTGCTTTCTATTCTTTACTTCCATATCAATATTTGTACTCATCTGTCTGGCACTTTCGATCGCACGAAGGAGACTTTTTGATTCTGAAGATTCATTATAATGAGTATAGGTTGAGCACTGTACTTTGACATAGTTTACAATCTCCACCATTCTTTTCTCAGCTTCGTTTTTTTCCGTATGAAAAAAACAAAAAATTGCAGTGACAAACATACAGATGCCAAGCAAACTAGCAACTATCCAGAATCGTTTTGCTTTTTCTCTTCCATTAATATCCAAGATTATCCACCTCCAAATATTTCTCTGGATCATCCATATATTTTTTTATAATCTTCAGGGAGGTACCATCCTTGTGCATTTCTTCCAGCTTCTGGTTCATCTGCTCGCAGATCCCTCTGTCATCATTCTTTGCAAAAGCAGCTCCTATCCCGACGACCATCAATGGTTCCTTCAGAATGCGGAAGCTTGTATCATAATCTTTCATATACTGGATGATGGATTCCTCATGCACAGCCACAGCATCCACATACCCTTTTGCCAGAAATGTATAGATCAATTCCCTGTGTCCAAGACTAATCAGATTGCCAAGTTTTGGAATTCTCTTATCTGTCCGCTTCAGAAAGATACCTTCCGGTTTGGTTGTAGACTGGACTGCAAGATTCTTTCCTTTCAGATCACTCAGTTTATGAATGTCACTGTTCTCATTTACAGCAACCACCTGACGGCTTGCTATGTATGGTCCGGCCCAACGATAATCGTTAAGTCGTCCTTCCATTGAAAAACATCCCATGATACAATCAATTTTTCCACTTTCTACCAGCTCTTTTTTCTTTTCCCAATTGATCTGAACAATCTCCGTCTTATACCCCATCCTTCTAAATGCTTCCGTTGCCAGTTCAACATCTATACCTGTCGGGATACCATCCTCATTCAGGAAATTATAAGGCGGATAATTGTCACTTCCAATTTTTATAACAGGTTTTTTTGTTGTGTCAGACACTTTATCTGCCTTATCACATCCTGCCAAAGTTGCCATTAATATAGAAAATATCAATACAACAGTAAAAAAGGGTGAAGTAATTGCAATTATCGGACCATCAGGCTGCGGTAAATCAACATTTTTACGTTCACTCAATCTCCTTGAAAAACCTACAGAAGGCCATATTTATTTTCATGGAACAGATATAACCGATAAAAATGTTAATATTAACAAACTTAGGGAAAAAATAGGAATGGTATTCCAGCATTTTAATCTCTTTCCTAATATGACAATCAAGAAAAATATCACTCTTGCACCTACACAGTTAGGACTTATGAGCAAAGAAGATGCTGACAAGAAAGCCTTAGAGCTTCTTGAACGTGTTGGCCTTTTAGACAAAGCTGACTCTTACCCTGATATGTTATCTGGTGGACAGAAGCAGCGAGTTGCAATAGCAAGAGCTCTTGCTATGAACCCAGAAATTATGTTATTTGATGAACCTACTTCTGCCCTTGACCCTGAGATGGTTGGTGAAGTACTTGCAATTATGAAAGAGCTTGCCGCAGATGGTATGACTATGATGGTAGTTACACACGAGATGGGCTTTGCAAGGGAAGTCGCTACACGCTGTATGTTCATTAATGAAGGTATGATTGAAGAGGACGAAGCTCCTAAGGAATTCTTTGATAACCCAAAGAGTGCACGACTTAAAG
>OHSK01000757.1_pt1 | contig 15269 bp, 10 predicted proteins | sample 1578701 | NCBI WGS metagenome assembly OHSK01 (sample SAMEA3879503, study PRJEB24766) | human gut metagenome | biome: human-associated habitat; feature: feces | place: USA | collected 1985/1987
TAGAGTATATATATGAGGGAATTGGGAAACTTGACGATCTGTTTCCGCAGCATCATCGGGAAGTTTTGGAGATGATGGGGATTGCAAGAGTTGCAATAGATCTCTCGGCAAACGACCATTCTGACCTTCAGAATATTGGTGCGTTAGGAGGCGGATGGGTCGGTGAAGAAGCACTCGCCATTGCGCTATACTGTGCAATCCGCCATTTCGACAACTTTGAGGAAGCAATGATTGCGGCTGTGAATCATAGTGGTGATAGCGACAGTACTGGAGCTGTAACAGGCAATATATTAGGTGCTGCCATAGGCTATGATGCTATTCCGCAGTTTTTCAAAGATGATTTAGAACTACACGACGTTATCCTCCACATGGCAGATGACTTGTATTGTGGAGAAGTGACAAAGATGTAAATCAAAAAAATGGGCGCAGGGTGTTATCCACGGAGAATTCCCCCTGCGCCACTTTTCGGGTGCCTTTCTTTGTTTTCAACGACAAGTATCCACCACACAGGCAGTTCTTTATCTGTTTTTTAAAAAAACGCTTGGCCAATTCAGATTTTGTTCGTAACTTAGTAGCTTGAAACGTAGAGCATGCAGAAAAATGGCTAAGATAGTAAATAAATATCCCGTAGGAATTCAGACTTTCTCGAAGATTCGCGAGAACGGTTATTTCTATATAGACAAGACCCAATTCATCGTGGATTTCCGGGAAAAGCAGATGTCGTATGTCTTTCTAAGTCGTCCAAGGCGATTCGGCAAGTCGCTCTTTGCCTCTACCCTTCAAGCCTACTTCGAGGGAAGAAAGGAGCTTTTTGAGGGATTGGCCATTGCCGACTACGAGAAGGAATGGGTGAAGCATCCCGTGCTTCATTTTGACCTCAGTGGTGCCAAGCATTTTGATGCTGATGCCTTGAACAATTATCTTAATCTGGAACTTTTACCCTACGAAGAGCTTTATGGTAAGAGAGAAGGCGAGATTTACCCTAATGAAAGACTGGAAGGTATCGTAAAGCGAGCTTACAAGCAGACGGGCGAAAAGGCAGTCGTTATCATTGATGAATACGATGCCCCTTTGCTGGATGTGGTGCATGAGAAGGAAAACCTGCAACCACTTCGCTGCATCATGCAAAACTTCTACAGCCCTCTGAAAAAGCTCGACCCATACCTGGAGTTCTGTTTCATCACGGGTATCACCAAGTTCTCACAACTCAGCATCTTCAGCGAGCTCAACAACCTCGACAACATCAGTCTGTTCGACCAGTATTCGGCCATCTGCGGTATCAGCAAGACGGAACTAACCACACAGATGAAACCAGACGTCGAAGCATTGGGCGAAGCCCTTGGCATGACGTACGAGGAGTGTCTGAAAGAGCTGACGCAATTCTATGACGGCTATCATTTCAGCGAGAAGTCAGAAGACGTCTTCAATCCGTTCAGCCTGGTGAAGGCGCTGAACGCACGCAAGATAGCCCCTTACTGGTTTGGTTCGGGCACGCCATCTTTCCTCTTGAAATTGCTGGATAAGTATCATGTCAACCTTGCTTCTTTGGAGGGTCAGGAGGCGGTTTTGAGTTCCTTCGACCAATCGACAGAGGAAATGACAGACGCCCTGCCTCTGCTTTATCAGAGCGGTTATCTGACCATCAAGAAGTATGACCCGATGTTTCGCGAATACACTTTGGGCATCCCTAACAAGGAGGTCCGTGATGGTTTGCTCAATTCGCTGATACCGCACTATGTGAACCCTCGCCGTTCCGACAACGACGCCTTCCTCTTGGGATTTTGCAAGGCGGTTTACCGCAATGATATCGAAGCAGCATTGGAACACATGCGCACCTATATGGCTACGATCCCATACGATCTGGAGAACCATAGCGAGAAGCACTATCAGACCATCTTCTATCTGATGTTCAGTTTCCTCAACATCTATATCCGCACGGAGGTGAAGAGCGCCATCGGCAGAGCTGATGCCGTGATGCACATGCAGGACACGATATACGTCTTCGAACTGAAGGTTGACAAGAGTGCCGAGAAAGCTTTGGCACAAATAGACGAAAAGGGCTACATGCTGCCTTATCATGCTGAAGGTAAGCGGCTGGTAAAAGTGGGCATTAGTTTTGACAGTACTCAGCGCACGATCAGCGACTGGACAATCAAGGAGGATTAAGAGGATTAAAAGGAGAGGCTAAGAATATTGTTCGCCATTGTACCATCGAGCCTTTTTAGTGTATTGTCTTCGATTCGCATTATTAGATTTATGTATAGATATTTCATTTACCTATCGTTTGACGGGCGCGCCTACCACGGTTGGCAGATACAGCCCAACGGCATCACCGTGGAGGAGGCGCTGGAGAAGGCGCTCTCGACCCTGCTGCACACCCCCATCGACGTGACGGGGGCGGGACGGACTGACGCTGGGGTCAACGCCCGGCTGATGGTGGCCCATTTCGACCTGCAGGAGCCGCTGGAGCTTCCCCTCGACTGCCACCAGCTGGCCTACCGCCTCAACAAGATGTTGCCCCGCGACATCTCCGTGAGCCAGCTCCTACCCGTGCCCTCGGATCTCCACGCGCGCTTCTCGGCCAAAAGGCGCACCTACCACTACTACATCCACACGCGGAAAGACCCCTTTCGCAGGGCCTACTCCCACGAGATCCACTACGCCCTCGACTTCGACCAGATGAACGCGGCGGCACAGATGCTTGTCGGCACACGCGACTTCCAATGTTTCTGCAAGGCGGGAAGCGACGTGAAAACGACCGTCTGCGACCTCTACGAGGCCCGCTGGGACCATCTGGACGGCGAGGCCTGGTGCTTCACCATCTCCGCCAACCGCTTCCTGCGCAACATGGTGCGCGCCGTGGTGGGCACCCTGGTGGAGGTGGGTCGCAGACGCCTCTCGCTGCAAAGGCTGGAGGAGGTGCTCGCAAAGGGCACCAGGAGCGACGCGGGCGAGAGCATGCCAGCCCACGCGCTATTTCTGTGGGATGTGGAGTATGACGGGCTGGAACCGCAGGAAAATGGTGTTTTGGCTAAATAAATGAACACTTTGGTTGCCAGTTTGAGAAAAAAGGCTTATTTTTGCGCCATCAAAGTCAAAACATAGCATCTTTTACCCAGTTCCTTCCACCGGAAAGCGGGGAGGAGACACAAGAACAGACAACGATATGAGTAATATTTTCAGAGGATTGGGAGTTGCGCTGATCACTCCTTTCAAGAGCGACATGAGCATCGATTTCGAGGCTTTGGAGCGACTCGTCAATTACCAACTGGACAATGGTGCCGACTTTCTGTGCATCCTGGCCACAACGGGCGAGACGCCCTGCCTAACGCGGAGCGAAAAAGACGAGATCACCCGGGTCGTCAAGAGCGTGGTGAAGGGCCGCGTGCCCCTGCTCAAATATTGTGGCGGCAACAACACGCGGGCCGTCATCGAGGAGATGAAGTCCAGCGACTGGGAGGGTATCGACGGCATCCTGAGCATCTGTCCTTACTACAACAAGCCGTCGCAGGAGGGCTTGTATCAGCACTTCAAGGCCATCGCCGAGGCCAGTCCGCTGCCCTTGGTGCTCTACAACGTGCCGGGGCGCACGGGAGTGAACATGAAGGCGGCCACGACGTGCCGCATCGCCAAGGACTTCCCCAACATCGTGGGTATCAAGGAAGCCTCGGGCAGTCTGGAGCAAGTCGACGAGATCATCAAGAACAAGCCTGAGGGCTTCGAGGTGATCAGCGGCGACGACGCGCTGACGTTCCCGATGATAGCCAGCGGAGCCGTCGGTGTGATCTCGGTCATCGGCAACGCCCTGCCCCGCCAGTTCTCCCGCATGATCCGCCTGGAGTTTGAGGGCAACTATGGCGAGGCACGCAAGATCCACCATCAGTTTACCGAACTCTACAAGCTCCTCTTCGTCGATGGCAACCCTGCGGGCGTGAAGGCCCTGCTCAACGACATGGGCATGATAGAAAACGTGCTCCGCCTGCCGCTCGTACCCACCGAGGTGACAACGAAGCAGAAGATGGCCGATATCCTCAAGGCCCTCCATGTAGAATAAGAGAAAGAAACTGGAACGGGACGCCCATGGGACCGCGGGCGAAAAACCCAAGACCCAGACCGGCTTTTCCCAATCCGACATCCTATTGCGCAGACAGACTGCTTCCATCTTCCTCTCTCCAAACAGAACAGAAGGTAGACACGGAAGCAGTTTGTCGGCGTTCGCACACAACCTTGGTTATCAATTAAATCAAACCTATATCAAACCAAAACTATGAACAGTCTGTTTATCGTATTGCCTATCCTCACCATCCTGATGTTCGACCTCGGACTGACGCTGGAGGGCAAGGATTTCCGCTTGGTCATGCTCCGCTACAAAGCTGTCCTGGCCGGCATGATCGGCCAACTGCTCCTGCTGCCCCTCATCGCCTGGGGCGTGGCAGGCGCCTTGTCGCTGAGCCCGCTCTTCACCATCGGCCTGATGCTCATCGCCTGCTGTCCTGGAGGCAGTTCGTCCAATGTCTTCTCGATGCTGGCCAAGGGCGACGTGGCCCTGTCGGTATCGCTCACGGCCGTCAGCAGCCTCATCACCCTCTTCACCGTCCCGCTGATCATGCAGGCCACCACCGCCAACCTGGGCGAGGCCATGGGGGTGAAGTTGCCCGTGGTCAACCTGCTGATGCAAAACGTGGTGACGATGCTGCTGCCCATCCTTCTGGGCATTGGCGTGCGCCACTACTGGCGAGAGACGGCCCGAAAGATCGAGCGAGTGCTCTCCCGACTGGCCTTCCCGGCCCTGATGCTGCTGGCCGGCATCTTCTTCGTGCAGCACAAGACCACTATCGCCGACAACTTCGGCACGCTGGGCCTGGCCACCACCCTGCTCCTCCTCTGTGCCACCACAGGGGCGGGACTGCTCTGCTACGTCTTCCGCCTGCGTACACAGGAGCGGCGCACCATCGTCATCGAGGTGGGCATGCAGAATGCAGCCCAGGCCATCGCCGTGGCCTCCAGCCCCTTTGTCTTCAACGACGGGCGCATGGCCATCCCCGCCATCATCTACGCCCTGATGATGAACGTGATCCTGCTGACCTACGTGGGCATCATCAACCGGGGAAAGATCCTCGGATAAGGAGGGGGACTACCGCTAATATGAGACATGGGCCTTGTCCCCAGCTTCGCTTGATCGCTGGTGGCAAGGCCCATGCTCCAAACAGGGGGCTCAGTCCAAAATCTAAAAACTGAAATTGAAGCCTATCGAGGCGTACTCCTTAAACTGCAAGTAGCCGTGGTGGCTATCGCGCGCCACGCCATCGTCGAAGCGGGGATAGAGGAAGATCTGCGCAGAGACGAAGCGGTTGAACTGGAAAACGAACGTGTTTTCCCATTCCAACTCCACACGCTCGTAGGTGGTGTAGCCATAGAGGCGCGTGCGCCAGGTCAGGTCCTCCATCAGCGTCCACGAGAGATCGACCGTAAACTCCGAACCAAAGTCGTTGAGCACCCTGCGGTTGTCCTCAATGCCGAGACGGGAGGAGAGGGAGCGCACGCGGGTGTACTTCATGTTGTAGGCCAGCGGAGCGAGATGGATGTTGCCCTTCAGCCGATGGTGCTGCCAATCGACACTATAGTCCATACCCAAAGAGAGGTTGACATTGAGCGGGGCAAGGAAGTCGGAGTAGAGGGTCGGGTCGTTGGACCGATAGCTGTGGGTGAACTGCGTATAGGTGAGCAACTGGAGCGTGTAGTACCAGCGTCTCGAAGCCTGCAGGCCCAACTTGGAGGTGAGTCGGATTAGGTCCTCCGTGGTCTTGTAGCGATGGAGCGAGTCGGAACGGGAACTCTGAAATCCGAAGCGCATCTCCAGCTTGTTCTCCCACTTCACCTTCTGCTTGTTGTTGTAGTTGGCCTCCATGATGACGGATCCCAGGGCGGAGTAGTTGCTCTCGCCTCCCTTATACCAGTTGTCGGAGACGTAGTTCTGCATGAAGCGCAGGGAGTAGTAGCCCGAGTAATGCCAAAAGTTGGGCTTATGGACCACCAGCTGGACGGGCACGACGTCGGGCTCCACGGGCATGGGGTCTGCATGGTCGCCCATCTCCGTCTCAGTCTGTATGGGCGCCTCGATGAGGTCGAGGTCGGAACGGTCGGCACGGAGGCGAGCGGAAGTGGTGCGCACCAAGTCGGGCCGGCGCACATAGAGGCCCAGCAGGGTGCTATCGACAAAGGCCTGCTCCCCCGTACCTCCACCAGAGAGGGAGAAAGCATCGAGCACCTTGCCCTTGTAGAAGGTCAGAGGCAGGAAAAGTTGTGCTGCGGAGAGCGGAGCAACCTTGGAAGGACGGTAGGCAGGTCGACGAGCCGCATCACCAAAGATAGAATCGCGCAGGAGCGCGAGCGAGTCAACTGGATCCGAGAGATCGCCATGGGGCTTCTCTACGGAAACCGCTGAAACTGCGGATCTTGAGGCGTACGATCTGGCCTGGGCCGTGGCGATTGTCGGCAGGCAAAGCAGGCTAAACGCCATCCATATCATCGTTTTCATTCGTTCGAGCGTTATTAATTTAGGCGCAAAGATACAAATAAAAGCCGTAAGAACTTGCCACTTTCGGTTATTTATTGTAAATTTGCACCTTGTTATAACATATACATTTATCAACAAAGTGGCTGAGACAAAATACATCTTTGTGACCGGCGGTGTAGTTTCATCGCTTGGCAAGGGGATTATCTCCTCATCTATCGGCAAGCTGCTCCAGGCAAGGGGCTATAACATCACCATTCAGAAGTTCGATCCCTACATCAATATCGACCCGGGAACGCTGAACCCCTATGAGCATGGCGAGTGCTATGTGACGGTCGATGGTATGGAAACGGACCTTGACTTGGGACACTATGAGCGGTTCACCGGCATCCAGACCACCAAGGCCAACTCCATGACGACGGGCCGCATCTACAAGAGCGTCATCGACAAGGAGCGCCGCGGCGACTACCTCGGCGGAACCGTTCAGGTCATCCCGCACGTGACCAACGAAATAAAGGACCGCATCTACCGCGTTGCCAACAGCGGCGCAGAGGCTGCCGACGTAGTTATCACCGAGATCGGCGGTACAGTCGGCGATATCGAGTCCACACCGTTCCTCGAGGCTATCCGCCAGGTGAGCAACGACGTCGGCAGAGAGAACGTAATGTACATTCACGTTACTCTGCTTCCGTTCATCTCCGGCAGCAACGAGCTTAAAACAAAGCCGACCCAGCACAGCGTAAAGGAGCTGCTCTCCATCGGCATCCAGCCGAACGTGCTGGTTCTCCGCAGCGACTGCGAGATCCCTCAGGACATGATGGAGAAGGTTGCAAGCTTCTGCAACGTCCGCAAGGAGGACGTTATCCCGAACCTCACCGCTTCTTCGCTGTATGCTGTTCCGCTCATGCTTGAGGAAGCAGGTCTGGCGCACTCCGCGTGCCACCACCTTGGTCTTGAGGACAGAGAGCCTGACCTCACCGAGTGGAAGAACATGGTTCACATGCAGGAGAACGCAACCAAGCCGCTGACCATCGGTCTCGTAGGCAAGTACGTTGCGCTTCCTGACGCATACATCTCCGTTATGGAGTCCATCAGACATGCAGGCGCGGCAAACGGCGCTGACGTGCATATCGAGCTTATCAATTCCGAGGAAGTAACCCCCGAGACCTCCGAGAAGCTTCTCGGCAAGGTCGACGGCATCGTAGTTCCCGGCGGCTTCGGCGACAGAGGCATCGAGGGCAAGATCGAGGCTGTGCGCTATGCAAGAGAGCACAAGAAGCCGTACCTTGGACTGTGCCTCGGCATGCAGATGGCGGTTATCGAGTTCGCACGAAATGTCGGCGGTCTGGAGGGCGCAAGCTCCTCTGAGTTCGGTCAGCACAAGTACGACGTTATCGACATCATGCCCGACCAGAAGGGCGTTGACATGGGCGGTACAATGCGCCTGGGTCTGTATCCCTGCAAGCTTGACGAAGATTCCATCTCCCGCGAGCTTTACGGCGAGGGTCTTATCTATGAGCGTCACCGTCATCGTTACGAGTTCAACAACACCTACCGTGAGCAGCTCGCTGCAAAGGGTCTGAAGTTCGCTGGTCTCTCTCCCGACGGTAAGCTTGTCGAGATCGTTGAGCTTCCGAAGGACGTTCACCCCTGGTTCGTTGCAGTTCAGTTCCACCCTGAGTTCAAGAGCAGACCGAACAGACCTCACCCGCTGTTCAACGGATTCATCAAGGCTTCTCTAGACCTCAAGAAGTAAACATATTCATTGATAATTTAGCCGCCTGTAGACCGAGCGTTTTCAGGCGGCGTTGTTATATGTAAATTCGGCGTAAACAGCAGATAAAGCAACTGTGAAAGGATTTAATATGAGCGGTAAATTCTATGACAACCGTGAGCTTTCGTGGCTCAAGTTCAATGCGAGGGTGCTTGAAGAGGCATTCGACGAGGAAACTCCGCTGTTCGAACGGCTGAGATTCGTGCAGATATTCTGCTCCAACCTCGACGAATTCTTTATGATAAGAGTAGGCAGCCTGCACGATAAAATGCTCTTTGACAGCAAGGACACTGAAAACAAGACCAACATGACCGCAAAGGAGCAGCTCGTGGAGATCGCGAAGCGCGTAAAGCAGCTACTGCCAGTCAAGGACGACGCGTATTCCGCGATAATGGACGGTCTGAAAAATTACGGCGTTGAGCACCTCGCTGTTAAGGACCTCTCCCCGGAAGAGGACGCGTACTTCCGCGCGTTTTTCACCCGCGAGATACAGTCGCTGCTGTTCACCGGAGTTGTAGACAAAAAGCACCCGGTGCCGTTCCTCAAGAGCGGCGAGATATACGTCGGCGTAGCGATACGCAAAAAGGACGACGCCGCGCGCAAGGTAACGTTCGGGATACTTCCCGCGTCGGAGAATTTTCCGAAGCTGGTGTGGCTCCCGGGAACGGGAAAGTTCCTGCTTATCGAGGAGCTTATCAGCCATTACGCTGAGCAGGTGTTCAAGAATTTCGAGATAATCTCCCGCTGCATTTTCAGAGTGACCCGAAATGCAGATATCGCCATCGACGAGGGTTTGTACGACCACGATGTTGATTTCCGCGATATAATGTCCGACCTTGTAAAGAAGCGCAAGAAGCTCCAGCCGGTTCGCCTGGAATTCCTCGGAAAGCCGGACGACAGCATAGCCGCGCTCATAGCAAAGACCCTCAAGGTGCGCGACAGCTTCATTTTCTGGCAGACCGCCCCGCTTACGATGGATTTCCTCTCCTCCGTTGAAAGGAAGCTGGAGAAAAACAGCGAGCTTTTCTTTGCTCCGCTGACTCCGCAGAAATCCCCCGCCATCGACACCAAGCGCCCGATGATAGAGCAGATAAAGCAGCACGACATCATGCTAAACTACCCCTATGAGAACATCAACCAGTTCATACGCCTGCTTGAGGAAGCAGCCGAGAATCCGGACGTAGTTTCCATCAAGATAACGCTTTACCGCGTGGCAAGGGACAGTAAGATAATCAGCGCCCTGACCCGCGCCGCTGAAAACGGCAAGGACGTCCTTGCGCTGGTGGAGCTCCGCGCGCGTTTCGATGAAGAAAACAACATCGGCTGGTCGAAGTGCCTCGAGGACGCGGGAGTTACCGTCATTTACGGTCTGGACGAGCTGAAGGTGCACTCCAAGCTGCTGCTCATCACGCTGCGCGACGGCAACGACGTAAGCTACATCACGCAGGTCGGCACGGGCAACTATAACGAGCGTACTTCCAAGCTGTACACCGACCTCACGCTGATGACCGCCGACCGTGATTTCGGCTCTGACGCCTCCGTGGTGTTCAATGCGCTCGCAGTCGGGAATACAGTTGAGAGCACCAACAAGCTGCTGGTTGCACCGAAGGGGCTCAAGAGCCGCATTGTCGAGCTTATCGACAACGAAATAACTTACAAGGACAAGGGCTACATCGGAATCAAGATGAACTCCCTGACCGATAAGGATATCATCGAAAAGCTCGCCGAGGCAAGCCGCGCCGGGGTCAAAATCGAGCTGGTAGTCCGGGGTATCTGCTGCCTTATCGCAGGCGTCGAGGGGGACACTGAGAATATACGTGTAATTTCCATCGTGGGAAGATTCCTGGAGCACAGCCGTATCTACATTTTCGGCACCGGCGACCGCCGCAGGGTGTACATCTCCAGCGCCGACTTCATGACAAGAAACACCGAGCGCCGCGTTGAGGTCGCGGCTCCGCTGCTGGATAAGAGCATAGCAGACCGCGCAGTCGAAATATTCGAGACGATGCTCCGTGATAACGTGAAGGCGCGCGAACAGGACAGCGACGGTAACTACTACCATGTTCAGCCGAAGGAGGGCGAGCCGCGGCTCAATTCGCAGATATATTTCTACGAGCAGGCTTACAAAGCGGCGGAGCAGGCGCAGCATGAAGAGGAGGAGCGTGAGCAGAACCTCCGTGAGCGGAAAGCTCCGAAGGCAGAGGAGCTGGCTCAGGCAGCGGCTGCACTCGGGGCGCCCTATACGGTTCCCACGGCGCCGAACGGCTATAGCCAGTCTGCAAAGCCGATACATCAGGTGAAGATTCGCAGGATACGCAAATAAGATTAACCGGGGAGTTTGCAGCTCCCCGGTTAATTTTATATTAGGGAACCTCTAAAAACGGTTTGAAGAAGCAGTCGGTGTGCTATACACATTTTCACTCAAACAAGGTTTTTAGAGGTGACCATCTATATTGCAATAGAAAAAGCGTTACCTATCGAATTGAAAGGTAACGCTTTTTTTATGCTCTGTTTAGCCTGCTAAGCTTTTTGACAAATAAAACGGAAATAATAAGCACAAGCGGAAATACACAGCCTGCAAACATACCCTTTTGAATATTATCTCCTGCATTTTGGGAAATATTACCCACAACTGCAGGCCCGAGTGCACCGCCCATATCTCCTGCCATTGCCAGAAGTGCAAACATGGCCGTACCTCCCGAAGGTATCTTAGCCGAACAGATGCTTATAGTTCCGGGCCACATTATTCCTACCGAAAAACCGCACACTATGCAGCCGACAAGTCCCAGCAGAGGTATCTCCGACAAAGATGCTGTAATATAGCAAGCAAGACAAAGAGCCCCCGAACCGATCATAAATTTCATAAGATCAATTTTTTCACCATATTTTCCGTACAATGACCGGCTTATACCCATTGTAACGGCGAACATACACGGGCCTGCGATATCTCCCATTGATTTGGAAAGACCCAGTGCAGATTCTGTAAACGCAGATGCCCACTGTGCCATCGAAAGTTCAGATGCACCTGCACATACCATAAGCAGAATGGAGAGCCAAAACAGCGGAACTTTAAGCAGACTGCCAATACTCATTCCCTTACCGCCCTCTGTCGGATGCTCGATTGGACATACTGCAAAATTGAATACATTATATAGCGGAATTATCGCCCAGATGCAGGAGAGCCATTTCCAGTTCTCTATCCCGAACAGTGCAAAGAACAGCGTTGAGAGCAGTATGACTGCGACCGACCCCCAGCAGTAGAAAGAATGGAGCAGGCTCATTGCCGCCTCCTTATGCTCAAAAGGGCACGCCTCAACGATAGGGCTTACAAGCACTTCCGTAAGACCGCTGCCTATGGCATAAAGTACTGTACTGATTATTATTCCTGCAAACGGATCGGGTGTGACCTGCGGAAGAAAAGCAAGTCCGATAAGTCCGACCGCCGAAAGCAGCTGCGAACCAACAACACAATTTCTGTAGCCTATGGTATCTGCAAAACGTGCACACAAAATATCAACAATAAGCTGTGTAATAAAAAACACAGATGAGATAAGCGCTATTTTTCCTAAAGAAATATTGTAATTATTATGAAAAGTAAGAAACAGCAGCGGTGCAAAATTTGCAGCTATTGCCTGTGTAACAAATCCCAAGTAACAAGCTATCAGCGTTTTTTTGTAATTCATATTTACGTTCCTTTCATTTTATTGAATAATAGCAGTATAAGGTAATTCTATTGTTTTCGCACAGACCTTTTTACCTTATTGCAGTATTATAGTTTATATATTATGTAAACAGCTTCTCCGCCGATATTTCGACGGAGAAGCTGTTTCTTAATTAAGTGATATTTTTAAACCAATCGATAATTTATCCGATCTTCTTAAATACAGGCATAACATCAAGAGGTGCGGGAACGGTGACGGTCTGACCGCCGCTGTAGATCTTCTTGTCGGAGATGCTCTCCCACTGACCCTTTGGCAGATATACACTGCGCTCTCTTGCGCCAAGCTCAAGCACGGGAGCAACAAGATAATCGCTGCCAAACATATACTGCTCGGGAAGTTCCCAGCACTTTTCATCATCGGGGAACTCAAAGAACATTGTGCGGATAATAGGCGCGCCTGTCTTTGCGGTTTCTTCCATAAGTCCTGCAATATAATCCTTCATGGAAAGACGGATATCCAGCCACTTCTTCATGATCTCATAGGCTTCCTCACCGTAGCTCCAGAGCTCGTTGGGGTGACCTGTGTAAAGATATCCGCCGCCGAAATCACGGTCATCAAGCTTGGGGATATCCCAGTCGGGGCCGCGGTTTCCGTGCATGCGCAGGATAGGGCAGAACACTCCGTACTGATACCAGCGTATGAGAAGCTCCTTGAAATCGGGGTCGTCCCAGTTGTCTGTCATAAATCCGCCGATGTCGGTGGTCCACCAGGGAATGCCTGCAAGGCCCATGTTCTGACCAGCGATGACCTGATCCTTAAAGGACTCAAAGTTGGACTGAACGTCGCCTGTCCAAACAAGTGTTCTGTACTTCTGGCTTCCTACCCATGCGGAACGGCAGAGGTTGACTGCCTCATGGTCGCCCTCGGCTTCCTGTCCGTTATAGAATGCCTCAACATACTTCTTGGGATATTCGCAGCCCACCTTTGAGCCTCGTCCGGTATAGTAGCGGTAGTTTTCAAAATCGTACTTGGTGCTGTCAGGCTCGGAGTTGTCCAGCCAGAAAAGATCGATGCCCCAGTCACGGTAATTCTGCTTGCACTTGCCCCATACAAATTCCTGAGCTTCGGGATTGAAGAAATCAACCGTGCCGCAGTCGCCCTCATAATCATAGGTCTGCGCCGAACCAACATCGGTGGTGCTCATGAGAGCCTTCTGCTCCATTTCATAATAGTTCTCGCTGCGCTTATCCACAGACGGCCATACGGATACCATGACCTTGGTTCCCATGGCATGAAGCTCATCGGTCATTGCCTTTACAGCGTCCCTGCTCCAGTATTTCTCGTCAAATCTCCAGTCGCCCTGATGCGGCCAGTGGAAAAAGTCGATAACGATAACGTCAAGCTTGATGCCCAGCTCCTTGTATTTCCTTGCGACCTCAAGCACCTCATCGGGAGTGCGGTAACGGAGCTTGCACTGCCAGAGACCAAGATAATCCTTGCTCATAACAGGCGCCCTGCCCACGCATTCGGTGTAGTTGGTCACGATCTGAGCGGGCGTATCGTCGGCGGTTATCCAGTAATCCACCATATTGCTCTCATCGGATATCCACTTGGTGATGTTGGTTCCGAAAGCCGCCTCGCCTGTTGAGGGATTGTTCCAGAGCATGCCGTAGCCCTTGTTTGATACCACAAAGGGAACGCTTACCTGGGAATTTCTCTGCTCAAGGGGAAGAACAGAGCCTTTAAGGTCAAGTATAGGCATCTGGTACTGACCCATACCGAACAGCTTTTCTTTGGGGTCGGACTCGAAGCGGACGGTTATCTTAAAGTCATCGGAAGCAAGTCCCTTGTATTCACGGGATCTTATCTTGTAGCAGATAGCCTCCTTGCGTATGGAGCCGTAATAATAGCTGTAATATTCCTGCAGGATAAGCTCATTGTCCTTGTAAAAGCAAATAATGCCCACGCCGTTTACAGTGGCTTTGATCTTTCCGTTCACTATCTCAGCCGTTTCGCCGCCCTCGGCAATGGTCACCTTTGCGCTGTGAGCCACGTCCTCGGTAAGAGCATGAGCGTCCTGGGGGAGCTTTTTCAGAAGTGTGGTCCTCACACGAAGAGCATTGTTGCCCCAGCCCTCTATGCGGATAGTTTCATTCCTCGAATGTGCAATAAGTGCGCCGTTTTCTTCAGTAAATCTTATCATTTTAATACCTCCGTAAAATTTCCGTGTTGACTGTTCACTGAATTTATAGTATAATTATAACATCAAAAAATACGGATAGGTATAAATATAATGTCCAAAACTGTGAAAATATCGTCAAGTGAGGAAACGTAATGTCTATTTTAGATTACAGTGTGCTGCGTAATGAGGATTACGGCACAAATCCGCCTTTTAAATCAGATGAAACGGGACTGCACGGAGATGCCGAATTTCCGATAGCCGTATATCATGCCGATGTCACAAACAATTTTGTGAGCTGGCACTGGCATGAGGAGCTTGAATTCGGTTTTGCGGTGGATGGCAGCGTGCTTATGGAATGCGGCAAAAACAAGCACATACTGAACAAAGGCGATATTTATTTTATCAACAGCAACACTCTTCACGCCATGTTCAAAGCGGAGACGGGGCAAAAAAGCGTGTTCCGCTCTGTTGTGATGCATGGTTCCATAGTGGGCGGAAAAGAGGACAGCATCTACCATCGGAAATATGTTGCGCCCATAACGGGCAACAGCGGACTGCGTGAGCTGATATTCACCCCCAAGGACGGCAGCTATTCAAAGATACTGGGGCTGCTCACAAACATCTGGAACACTGAAAATATCAGAGTGCCCAATCACGAGCTTATAGTACGCAACGAGCTTTCCGAGCTTTTCCGGATACTTATCCATCTGTCGGAAAAGAATATGTCGGCGCGACCTGCCGCCAGCATTGCCCAGGAGACAAGGCTCCGTGACATACTGCTTTTTATCCACGACCATTACGCCGAAAAGATCACTCTTGATGACATGGCTGCCGCCGCATTCATCAGTAAAAGCGAGGTGCTCAGGTGTTTCAGGAACATAACGGGTCAGTCCCCGTTTGAGTATCTGAAAAATTACCGCCTGCGAAATGCGGCGTACATGATACAGAACACCTCCGACCCCATAAACACCATCTGCGGCCTTTGCGGCTTTGACGACCACAGCTATTTCTCCAAGGCTTTTAAGGAGGTTTACGGGTGCAGCCCAAGGGAGTTTAAGAAATAAATAATAAAAACAACGTAAAATCGGCATTCCCGACCGTATATACCATGTTTCAACAGGTGTTCCCGTGGCAAAA
>OHSK01000761.1_pt1 | contig 15174 bp, 10 predicted proteins | sample 1578701 | NCBI WGS metagenome assembly OHSK01 (sample SAMEA3879503, study PRJEB24766) | human gut metagenome | biome: human-associated habitat; feature: feces | place: USA | collected 1985/1987
TCCTTGGGATTTATTGCGATGATGGTGGTAATGGTAAGACGAATAAAAAACATCCCTAAAATAAAAAAGACTTATAAGCATATTTATGACCTCGAAGCAAGGTTTGAATGCCAGTGCATAAGCAAATATTCAAACCGCCACGACGAAAGTCACAAATACGGCTATAAGTCTTTTTTATTAAACTACTAAACTACCAAATCAATTACTCTCCACATGTTGGACAGGAGCTTGGTGCAAATTTTTCTTTATCGTACGCAATTCCGTTCTTATCATAGAACAGTGAATCTTATGTGTTGGCAGTCCATCAAGCGCCTCAACTACTGCTTTATTAGATAATTCTAAGGCATCATCAATAGATTTTCCTTTAATCATTTCTGTTGCCATAGAACTGCTGGCGATAGCAGAACCACATCCAAATGTGTTAAACTTTACATCTTCAATAATTCCGTCTTTTACTTTAATGTACATCTTCATGATGTCACCACACTTTGCATTACCTACTTCTCCGATGCCATCTGCATCGTCCATCTTTCCTAAGTTTCTTGGATTGCGGAAATGATCCATTACTTTTTCCGAATAAGCCATTTTAATCCTCCTGAATATATTGTTGCCGAATATCTATTCAATTCTATACGAATTTTAGCGGGTTGTCAATCAACCCTGAGCTTCCTGCTTTTTAATCTTTTCCCAAAGAGGTGACATACTTCTAAGGTACGAAACAATTTCGGGAACGATTTCAAGAATATAATCAATATCTTCCTCTGTATTGTCGTCAGAGAATGAAAGACGCATACTGCCGTGAGCAATTTCGTGGGGAAGACCGATTGCAAGAAGTACATGACTCGGATCAAGACTGCCCGATGTACATGCAGAACCCGATGATGCCGAAACACCCTTGAGGTCAAGTCTTAAAAGAAGGCTTTCACCCTCAATACCCTCAAAGCACATATTGACATTGCCGGGGAGTCTGTGAACTCTGTCACCGTTAATTCTTGAACGCTCAATCTTTAAAAGACCGTCAATAAGTCTGTCACGCATCTTTTCAAGCTTTGCGTTTCTTTCGTCCATACCGTCAACTGCAAGCTGAAGTGCGGCATCAAGACCGACAATGCCTGCAACATTTTCGGTACCGGCACGCTTGTTCCTCTCCTGAGCACCGCCGCAGATGAGGTTTTCAATTCTTACGCCTTTTCTGATGTAGAGAAGACCGCAGCCCTTCGGTCCGTGGAGCTTGTGTGCTGTCATTGAAAGAAGGTCAATGTTTTCTTTCTGAACATCAATCTTTACATAACCTGCCGCCTGAACTGCGTCTGTATGGAAAAGAACACCGTGCTTTCTGCAAATTGCACCGATTTCTGAAATCGGCTGAATTGTACCGATTTCGTTGTTTGCATACATAATCGAAACTATAGCCGTATCCTCACGAATTGCATTTTCAACATCCTCGGGATGAACGATACCGTTTTCGTAAACATCAAGATAAGTAACCTCAAAGCCTTCCTTTTCAAGAGCCTCACATGTGTGAAGAATAGCGTGATGCTCAAACTTTGAAGTAATGATGTGCTTTTTGCCCTTTGCCTTGAGAGCGTGACAAACACCCTTGAGTGCCCAGTTGTCGGATTCACTTCCGCCTGAGGTAAAGTAAATTTCATTCGGGTTAGCCGCACCGAGATTCTTTGCAATGTTTTCTCTTGCAGTTTCTACGGCAGCCTTTGCCTTTGCACCGATTGTATAAATGCTTGACGGGTTTCCGTAAACCTCGGTGAGGTATGGCATCATTTTTTCAAGCACCTTCGGCGAAAGTGCTGTAGTAGCCGAGTTGTCGGCATAAACATATCTCATTTTATATCCACCTTTATATAAGTTTATTGTTATGCAAATTGTTTTGCGGCTGCAACGGCAAGTCGGTCGCAACGCTCGTTTTCGGGATGACCTGCGTGTCCTTTTACCCACACAATTTCAACCTCGTGAGTATCATACAGGGTAAGAAGCCTGTCCCAAAGTTCTGGGTTCAAAGCCTTTTCTTTTTTATTACGCATCCAGTTGTTTGCTTTCCACTTTTTAGCCCAACCGAGCTTTAGTGCGTTGCAAACATACTGCGAGTCGCTGTAAAGCGTTACCTTGCACGGTTCTTTGAGCAGAGCAAGTGCATTGATAACAGCCGAAAGCTCCATACGGTTGTTGGTTGTGTTTGCCTCACCGCCTGAAATTTCCTTTTCGTGACCGTTATATCTTAAAACAGCACCCCAACCGCCGGGACCGGGATTTCCGCTGCAAGCACCGTCTGTAAAAATTTCAACTTGTTTCAATAATAATTCTCCTTTAATTCAGAGTGTACTAATTATTCAAAATATTAAAATCCGCACTATAGATTATAATACGCTGAAACGACAATTGCAACCCATTATTTGATATAATTCTGATAACTTTGGTAGGTGTTTGAACAAATTTTGAAATTTATACATAATATTGCAATTAAAAAATCGCTTACGGGTTTTATTTTACGGAAATTTCAAATTTTTATGCATAAAATTGCCTTTGTTATGCGGATTGCAAGCCTTGGATTTTGTGTTTGTTATGAAAATTTCTTGACATTGCAGTAGGATATGCGGTAAAATAAAATGAAAAACTATGATAGGGTAGCTATGTGTTGCCATAATTACGGGAATAAAATTCGTATATTTTACGGATATTATTATAAATACAGATGTTCACCGTTATCAGAACGGGGAATTTATTTTATAAATAAATTAAGACCTCACGGGCGCTCAGAGGTCTTTGATATATTTATTTTTCTTTTATTCAGTACATATTTCAGAAAACGGAGGTAGATTTGTGAGTACAGAAAAGAGGAACGAAAACTTTATGCTTAAACAGTCAAGGTACTCAAAAGGCAAAAAGAATGTGAAGCAATACTCTAAAAATAATGCTTCAAAAAAGAGCGGTTCGGGTAAAAATTCCTACAACGCTTACTATAAGAAAAATGATGACGGATTTCAGCCGAAATCGAACGGAAAGTCAAATTACGGCAAAAAGAAATATCCGTCAAAGTCAAAGGGTTATCCCAAAAAGAATGCTCAGAAGCCGTCAATTAAGATTGCTTTTCTCGGCGGTCTTAACGAAATAGGCAAGAACATCACCCTTGTTGAATGTGAAAACGATATAATCATCATCGACTGCGGTATGGCATTTCCTGACGGGGATATGCTCGGCGTTGACCTTGTAATTCCGGATTTCACATATATTGAACAGAATGCCGACAGAGTTAAGGGTATTATCCTTACACACGGACATGAGGATCACATCGGCGGTTTGCCTTTTCTTCTTTCAAAGGTGAATGTTCCGATTTACGGTACACCGCTTACGCTCGGTCTTGTAGGCAACAAGCTCAAGGAGCATAGTCTTTACAATCAATCTCAGCTTAATGTAATAAATGCAGGTCAGTCAATAAAGCTCGGTTGTATGAAGATTGACTTCATTCATGTAAACCATTCGATTCCCGATGCCGTTGCTTTTGCAATTCACACTCCGGGCGGTACTATTGTTCACACGGGCGACTTCAAGATTGACTGCACACCTATCACGGGTGATATGATTGACCTTTCAAGCTTTGCAAGAGTGGGTGACGAAGGTGTTCTTGCACTTCTTTCGGAGAGTACAAATGCCGAAAGACCCGGATACACCCCTACGGAAAGAACTGTATCCGACAGCCTTGACAATCTTTTCAAGAGTGCGGAAAATTACAGAATTATAATTGCAACTTTTGCGTCAAATGTAAACCGTGTTCAGCAGATTATCGACTGTGCAGAAAAGTACGGAAGAAAGGTTGCTTTTTCGGGCAGAAGTATGGTCAACTATATGGATGTTGCACAAAAGCTCGGATATCTTCATCTTCCCGAAAATATTCTTATCGATATTGATATGCTTGACAAATATATGCCGCAGCAGGTTGTTCTTGTTACAACAGGCAGTCAGGGTGAGCCAATGAGCGCACTTTCAAGAATGGCATATTCGGACCACCGCAAGGTAATGGTCGGTGAGGGTGATTTCATCATAATTTCAGCCAATCCGATTCCCGGTAATGAGAAAACAGTCGGCAATGTTGTTGACGAACTTCTTAAAAAGGGTTGTAAGGTAATTTATGAGTCAATGTATGAAGTTCATGTTTCAGGTCATGCCTGTCAGGAGGAACTCAAAATCATGCAGAAGCTTGTAAAGCCAAAGTATTTTATCCCTGTTCACGGCGAACAGAAACACCTCAGAAAACATGCCGACCTTGCAATGTTTCTCGGTATGGAACGCAAGAACATTTATATCGGTGATGTCGGAAGTGTTCTTGAAATCAACGAGGATTATATGAAAGAGCTTCCGCCTGTTCAGGCAGGCAAGGTGTTCGTTGACGGTCTCGGCGTTGGTGATGTCGGAAGTATCGTTCTTCGTGACAGAAAGCACCTCGGACAGGACGGACTTATCATTATTGTTGCTTCTCTTGATGTTTATGACGGTCATGTTATCAGCGGTCCCGATATTGTTTCAAGAGGATTTGTATATGTTCGTGAGAGCGAAAGACTTCTTGAAGAGGTCAAGCAGACCGCTCTTGCAATTCTTGAGGATTGTGCAGAGAATAATGTTCACGAATGGGGCATTATTAAGAACAGAATCAAGGATGATGTTTCAAAACTTATCGGTCAGCGTACAAGGAGAGCTCCGATGATTCTTCCTATTCTTCAGGAGGTTTAAGTTTTATTCGCTGATTTATTTTTTGCTATTTTGTTATTAACAGAGGTTTGACATGAGAAAAAGAAATTGGACGCTTACACCGTGGTTCATAATTTTTTCGGTGATAATGTTTGCCATGGCTGTTGTCAGCTATGACTATTCGCCTGTTGTGTTCTATATCGAGCTCGGTGTGTCTGTTCTTTCCTTAGCCGTTGTGCTTATAACTTCATTGCGATTTACAAGCTATGTAAAAAGTACGGTAAAAAATATAGTCGGAAGTATAAAGGGTATTAACGAAGATTACCTTGAAAAATTCAGTTGCCCTGTTGCCGTTATAGGCAGACAGGGTGACATTGTATGGTGCAATTCACGATTCCGCAAGGCTATGTGCGGCGGAAAGGGCGCAGAGGGCGATAATATCAAAGCCTACCTTTCGGGAAAAGAAATTGACTGCCTGAAAAAGGGTGAGGGCTGTGATGTTGCCATTGACGGCAGAGAATACACGGTTTATTGCCGTCCTACAGGCGAGGGCGCTGTCTGTGAATTTATCGAAAACACCTATTACAAGCAGATTACAAGGGAATATCTTGCTTCCAAGCCGTGCGTTGCGATTGCCGTTTTTGATAATGCAGAGGACTTTTCCGATAACTCGGACGAGTCGTTTTCCGAGGCAATGCTCGATATTGAAGTTTGCCTGCAAAAGTGGGCAGAGCAGTATTCGGCTCTTTACAAAAAAATCGGCAACAACCGTTATATGATAATTTTCAGAGATGCCGATGTTGAAAAAATGGCAGCCGATAAGTTTCCGATTCTTAAAACTATCCGAGGAATCACGATAAACAACCACAGTGCGTCAATCTCGGTAGGTCTTTGCCGAGGTTATAATAACATCAAAGAGAGCGAGCTCAACGCAAGGAAAGCCCTTGAAATGGCACTGGGCAGAGGCGGCGATCAGGTTGCTGTCATTAAAAAAGACAATACATACGAGTTCTTCGGCGGAAAGGTTGCCGCAGCGGAAAAAGCAAGCAAGGTGCGTATGAGAGTTATTGCAAACGCAATCAGCCGTGTTGTTGCCGACTGCGACAAGGTCTTTATTATGGGACACAAGTTTTCCGACCTTGACTGCGTTGGTGCGGCAATCGGACTTCAATGCATAATGGAGAAAACTTTCAAGCGTTATTCAAAGGTTGTCATTAACCGAGAAACCTCAATGGCAAAACAGCTCATTGAATATACTGATGAAAAACTCGACACCGATATATTCATTTCTCCGGAAGCCGCTCTTTCGGGACTTACCCAGAAGTCGCTTCTTATCATAGTTGACACGCACCTAAAGCGTTCTCTTGAAAGTACGGAGCTCTACGAAAAATGTAAAAAAGTTATCATTATCGACCACCACAGAAAGGCGGTTGATTACATAAACAACGCTCTTGTGTTCTGTCACGAACCCTCGGCGTCTTCAACCTGTGAAATGTGCAGTGAAATAATCAGCTGTCTTGATGATTCTCCGCTCACATATGTTCAGGCAGACGCAATGCTTGCAGGCATTACACTTGACACAAAGAATTTTGCCGTTAAAACAGGCGTGCGCACATTTGAGGCGGCGGCTTATCTGAGAAAAAGGGGTGCAAACACACTCACCGTAAAGGGTATGTTCTCCGATAACATCGAAACCTACCGTGAAAAGGTTGACATTGTGTGCAAGGCTCATGTTTACCGTGGCTGTGCAATTTCGATTGCGCCGAGCGGTGACGGCGATATAAGGCTTGCGTCGGCTCAGGCGGCTGATGAAATGCTCAATCTCAAAGGCGTTGACGCATCCTTCGTTCTTTTTGAAGACAACAGTCAAATTAACATTTCAGCAAGAAGCTACGGTAATGTTAATGTTCAGATTATAATGGAAAAGCTTGGCGGCGGAGGTCATCAGACCATGGCGGCGACACAGCTTAAAAACACTACAAAAGAGCTTGCTTATCAACAGTTGCTGTCTGAAATTGACAACACACTTGATGATGAGGAAAACTCGTAAGAAAGGTTGATTGGTTATGAAAGTAATTTTAATGCAGGATGTAAAATCACTCGGCAAAAAAGGCGAGCTTGTTGAGGCATCTGACGGTTATGCAAGAAACTTTCTCCTTCCGAGAAAGCTTGCAAAAGAGGCAAATGCTCAGGCTATGAATGAATATAAGAATGCCGAGAATTCCAAAAATTATAAAATTGCAACCCAAAAGGCTCAGGCAGAACATGACAAAAAGACTCTTGAGGGCAAAACCTTCAAGATGACTGCAAAAGCAGGACAGGGCGGCAGACTTTTCGGCAGCGTAACTTCAAAGCAGGTTGCCGAAGAAATCAAAAAGCAGTACAACATTGATGTTGACAAGCGCAAGGTTGTTCTTGACTGCGACATTAAGGAATTCGGTACATATCACGCAGAGGTAAAGCTCTTTACAGGCGTTTCTGCAAAGATTGATGTTCAGGTATCCGAGGCATAATAAACAGGAGTAAAAATGGCTGATTTAAATTTTGCGGGCAGTTATGACGGACTTCATCTGCCGTACAGCCCCGAAGCGGAACAAGCGGTTTTAGGTGCAATCATTCTTGAAAGCGACACCTTCGACAAGGTTGTTGATACCCTGAAAAGCCCCGATTATTTCTATGTTTCTCTGCACAAGCTGATTTTTGCACAAATGCAGGAGATGATCGGACTAGGCCTTAGCATCGACTTTGTCACTCTGCTTGAAAAATTAAAACAGAATAAGGCTTTTGACGAGGCAACGGGAAAAACCTACCTTATGGATCTTGTCAACAATTGTCCGTCAATTTCCAATGCCGAGGAGTATGCGAAGATTATTGCGGAAAAGTACAATGTTCGCAGACTTATTACGGCGTCCCGAGAAATTATTGATGACGCAACTGCAGGCAACGATGATCCCTCGGTTCTGATTGATTCGGCAGAACAGAAGATTTTTGACATCAGACAGGGCAATGAAAAACACGGTCTTGAGCGTATCAACTCGGTAATTTTACAGACTTTTGACCGACTTGACGCACTCAACAGCGAAACCGACAACAGTATGAAACCTATCCCAACGGGCATAGGCGACCTTGACCGAATGATTACGGGACTTAACCGTTCCGATCTTATCATTCTTGCCGCCCGACCGGGTATGGGTAAAACGAGTTTCGCACTCAATATTGCACGAAATGTTGCGTGTAAGTCTAAAAAGGCTGTTGCGTTTTTCTCGCTTGAAATGTCAAAGGAACAGCTTGCAAGCCGTCTGCTTTCAAGTGAGGCACTTATCGGCGGTACAAAACTGAGAACAGGTCAGCTTACCGAGGAGGAGTGGTCAAGACTTATCCCCGCAAGCGATATTCTCAGCAAAACCGACCTCTATCTTGACGATACTCCGGGTATTACAATTCCTGAGATGAAGTCAAGACTTCGCCGACTGCACAACCTTGACCTCGTTGTAATCGACTATCTTCAGCTTATGTCGAGCGGCAGAAAGATTGACAGCCGTGTAAATGAAATTTCGGAGATCACACGAAATCTGAAAATTCTTGCAAAGGAGATGAATGTTCCCGTAATCACCCTGTCACAGCTTTCCCGTGCCGCAGAAAAGCGTGATGACCACAGACCGCAGATTGCCGACCTGAGAGATTCGGGTTCTATCGAGCAGGATGCCGATATCGTACTGTTCCTTTATCGTGAGGGCTACTATGACAAAGAGGGCGGAGAGGATTCTGCCGCACCGACAGCCGATATGAATTCGGGCGAGTGTATCGTAGCAAAGAACCGTCACGGTGAAACTAATATTGTAAAACTGCATTGGCAGGGCGAGTTTATGCGCTTTACGGGAACGGACAACCGAGATGCTTAACCGTGTTACAGCAACCGTTGAAAAATACGGCTTGCTTGAAAAAGGTTGCACTTTCTGGCGGAGCTGATTCTACGGCTTTGTTAAGCGTTTTTGTTTCTCTGAAAGAAAAATATAATCTTTCGATTTATGCCGCTCATATCAACCACAATATCCGTGGTGATGAGGCAAAGCGTGATGAAAATTTCTGCAAAATTCTTTGTAAGAAATTTAACACGAAACTTTTCATAAAAAGCGTTGATGTTCCCACACTTGCCAAACAGCAGAAAATCAGCGAAGAGCTTTGCGGAAGAAATGTCCGCTACGCTTTCTTTGAAGAGCTTTCACAAAAACTTTGTGCAAAGATTGCAACCGCTCACACGGCATCCGACAATGCCGAAACGCTGATATTCAATATTGCAAGGGGTGCTTCTTTGACAGGTTTGTCGGCAATTCCTCCAAAACGGGGGAACATAATCAGACCGCTGATTGAACTTTCGAGAGGTGACATTGAAAGCTATTGCGAGGAAAACAACCTTGAATATGTTACCGACAGTACGAATCTTGCCGATGATTACACACGAAATTACATTAGGCATAACATTATTCCGTGTCTTAAAAAACTGAATCCTTCTTTTGAACGGACGGCTTTAGGCTTGAGTGAAAATGCCGGAGAGTCGGCTGCTTTCATTAAGAAATGTGCCGAAAAATCCGTGCATGACTGCAAAGGTGATTTTGGCTACGACTGCAAAAAGCTGTTGAGCCTTGATTCTGCCGTTCTGAAGGAAATGTTGTTTATTTTGTTAAAGAATAATTGCAACATTTCTCCCGAAAGAAAAACAATTTTACTATTGTGTGAAATAATCAGAAACGGAGGAAGCGTTGAACTGTCAAAACAATGCACAGCCGTTTCAAAACAGGGAATACTCCGCTTTGTATGTCCTAAAAACTCCCCTGATTTTAATGAAATTCCGTTAAAGAACAATATGACTTTTTCTTATGACGGAAAAATATACACGGTAAATGAAATTACCGAAAAAGTAACAAATCAAAATAACCTCGTTTCCAAAAAGCGACTTGGCGAAAATCCTGTTTTTCGCACACGCAGAGCAGGCGACAGGTTTACATATCCGGACCGCATGGTCACAAAACCACTCCGCAAGGTTTTTAACGAACAGAAAATCCCGTCCGAAATGAGGGACAGCCTATTACTGCTTGCGGTATCCGACACCGTTTTGTGGTGTGAAAAGCTTGGTGTTTCATTGCAGGGAAAGGCAGATGACACCGAAAAAACCGAAAAATTACTCATAAATATAGACAAAGAGGGTTAATTATGCATAAGGATATTGAAAAAATTCTGTATTCGGAAAAAGATATTGAAAATATTGTGAACACTATTGCAAAACAGATTGAAAAAGATTATAATGACAAAGATTTTATAATGGTCGGTCTGCTCAAGGGCAGCGTTGCCTTTATGGTTGACCTTATGAGAAAGGTTAATCTTGATTTTTCAATCGACTTTATCGTTGCTTCAAGCTACGGCAGCGGTACTGTAAGCTCAGGCAGAGTTAATATTCAGAAGGATATTTCCCAGTCTGTTGAGGGCAAGGATATTCTCATTGTTGAGGATATTATCGACTCAGGCAATACTCTTGACTTTATCACAAAATATCTCAAAGCCAAGAAGGCAAAATCAGTAAAGCTCTGTACACTTTTCAACAAGCCGGACAGACGGGTTGCCGATATCCATATTGACTACGCAGGTGCGGTAATTCCGGATGAATTTATCGTCGGCTACGGTCTTGACTATGACGAAAAGTACAGAAATCTTCCTTATGTAGGCGTATTAAAGCCGTCAGTTTATTCGTGATTTTAATGCGAAAATAAGCCGCAAATTTTCGTGGCATTACATATTTCCACCTCGGAAAAATAATACTATACAGAGGAGTGACAGCATTGGACAATAAAAAGAAAGTGCGCAATCTGCTGCTTTATCTCGGAATTCCCATTCTGATAATCATTATAACAGCGGCTGTGCTGAGCACAAATAAGTCAACTTCACCGAAAACCTCGGAGCTTGAGCAGTATTTTGTTCAGGATATGGTTGACAGCTTTAACATTGACTACGGTTCAGGTCAGATTGAAATTACCCTTAAAGAGGGTATGAGTCCCATCAAATCAACCGATTCCGACTCTCAATCTGCAACAACTGCTGCTCAGACTGCAACTGAACAGCAGGAAACCCGTTCGAACAGCAAAAAATCAAAGATTGTTGTAAAAGGACAGCTAGCCGTACTACAATCCGGCGTCAACTGATGAAATTCCGCATAACCTTACCCGTGCAACGGATAATTCCATACTCATGGAAATGATTCCGACACTAATCATTATGATTATTCTCATCGTTGCCTGGGTGCTCATTATGAAGAAAATGGGCGGCGGAGGTCTTGGCGGCAAGGAAATGAGCTTTGGCAAAGCCAAGATTAAGAATACAAACGATGAAAAGCGCAAGACAACATTTGATGATGTTGCAGGTGCCGATGAAGAAAAGGAAGAGCTTGCAGAGGTTGTTGAGTTCCTCAAGGCTCCTGAAAAGTATAACAAACTCGGCGCAAGAATACCAAAGGGCGTTCTCCTTGTAGGCCCTCCAGGTACAGGTAAAACATTGCTTGCAAGAGCTGTTGCAGGTGAGGCAGGTGTGCCGTTCTTCTCAATTTCAGGTTCAGACTTTGTTGAGATGTTTGTCGGTGTCGGTGCGTCCCGTGTTCGTGACCTCTTTGATCAGGCAAAGAAAAACTCACCTTGTATCATCTTTATTGATGAAATTGATGCCGTAGGTCGCCAGAGAGGCGCAGGTCTTGGCGGTGGCAACGATGAGCGTGAGCAGACTCTTAACCAGTTGCTTGTTGAAATGGACGGTTTCGGTGCTAACGAGGGTGTAATCCTTATTGCCGCAACTAACAGACCCGATGTTCTCGATCCTGCTCTTATGCGTCCGGGCAGATTTGACCGTCAGGTTGTTGTAAGCTATCCCGATGTAAACGGCCGTGAGGCTATCCTCAGGGTTCATGCAAGAAAGAAACCTCTTGCACCCGATGTAAATCTCAAGACTATTGCTAAAACAACAGCCGGATTTACAGGTGCAGACCTTGAAAATCTTCTTAATGAGGCTGCACTTCTTGCCGCAAGAAAAGATAAAAAAGCCATTACTATGGACGAAATCAAGGAGGCAACAGTCAAGGTTGTTGTCGGTGCAGAGAAAAAGAGCAAAGTAATGAGTGAGAAAGAGAAAAAGCTCACAGCCTATCATGAGGCAGGTCATGCAATTCTCTTTGATAAGCTCGAAACTCAGGACCCTGTTCACGAGATTTCAATTATCCCGACAGGTATGGCAGGCGGTTACACAATGCCGCTCCCGAGTGAGGACAAGTCATATAACTCACGCAGAGGTATGTATGAGGATATCGTTGTAAGTCTTGGCGGCCGAGTTGCCGAAGAACTTATTATGGATGACATCTCAACAGGTGCGTCAAACGATATTGAAAAGGCTACAAAAACAGCCCGTGCAATGGTTACAAAGTACGGTATGACTAAGGAACTCGGTTGTGTATGCTACGGCACAGACAACAATTCCGTATTCCTCGGCAGAGATATGGGCAGCAGAACTCAGGATTATTCCGAGGCTACCGCAGCTAAAATCGATCAGCTTGTTCTTGATATGGTCAACAAGGCATATGGCGACGCTACTAAGATTCTCAGCGATAATATGGATAAACTCCACGATATTGCAAAATATCTTATCAAGCATGAGAAGATGGGCAGCGAGGACTTTACTGCCGTAATGAACGGCACATATAAAGAACCCGAAGAAGTTGAGCAGGAAACTGCCGACAAAGAACCCTCAGCCGAAACAAAGGTTGACGAGTCCACAGAAGGTTAATATCAAATAAACATAGCCTCTCGCAATGAGAGGCTATGCGTGTATATGAATCAAAATTTAAACGAATGTATGAAGTTGTGTCAGGTGTTTGACACAGTAAAGGGTAGATGAAATGGCACAGGATAAAATTATTGTGAGAGGTGCAAAAGAGCATAACCTCAAAAATGTAAATGTTGAAATCCCCCGTAACAAACTTGTCGTAATTACAGGACTTTCGGGTTCGGGCAAAAGCTCGCTTGCGTTTGATACAATCTATGCCGAGGGACAGAGAAGATATGTTGAAAGCCTTTCTTCATATGCAAGAATGTTTCTCGGTCAGATGGATAAGCCTAATGTTGAAAGCATAGAGGGACTTTCGCCTGCAATATCAATCGATCAGAAAACTACTTCAAAGAATCCCCGTTCAACGGTCGGTACGGTTACGGAAATTTACGATTATCTCCGCCTTTTGTACGCAAGAATAGGTGTTCCGCATTGTACGGTTTGCGGAAGGGAAATCCGTCAGCAGACAGTTGACCAGATTGTCGATAAGATTATGACCTATGAAACGGGTACGAAAATTCAGGTTATGGCTCCCGTTGTAAGGGGCAGAAAGGGCGAACATGCAAAGGTTCTTGACAGTGCCGGAAAATCGGGCTATGTCCGTGCAAGAGTTGACGGGATCATCTATGATTTGTCGGAAAATATTCCGATTGAGAAAAATAAAAAGCATAATATAGAAATCATTGTTGACCGTCTTGTAATCAAGCCTGAAATAGCATCAAGGCTTTCAGACAGCATCGAAACAGCGTCAAAGCTTGGCGGCGGTCTTGTTACGGTGAACTTCAACGGCGATGAGGATGTGACTTTTTCACAAAAATATGCCTGTCCCGAACACGGTGTGAGCATTGACGAGCTTTCACCGAGAATGTTTTCATTCAACAATCCGTTCGGTGCGTGCCCAAAGTGTACGGGACTCGGCGTGTTCCTCAAAATTGATGAGAACAAAATTATTCCCGATATGTCGAAGAGTATCCGTGACGGCGGTATCAAGGGCAGCGGTTGGGCAATGGAAGGCAGTACAATTGCCGCAATGTATATGGAGGCTTTAGCGAAAAAGTACAATTTTTCGCTTGATGAACCGCTTGAAAATCTCCCGAAGGAAACTATCGACAAAATCCTCTACGGCACAGGTGATGATGAGCTGACAATCAATAAAAAATCGGTTTACGGCGGCGGTACTTATCAGCATAAATTTGAGGGTATAATCAACAACCTTGAACGCCGTTATCGTGACACAAGCAGTAACTGGATTAAGGATGAAATCCGTTCGTATATGGCAGAAATTCCGTGCGATCTCTGTCACGGTGACAGACTTTCAGCCGAAAGTCTTGCAGTAACAGTCGGCGGACTTAACATTGCCGATTTTTGCAAAATGTCGGTTATTGACGCACTCGACTTTGTAGGTCAGCTCAAGCTTACAGAAAAAGAGCAGATTATCGGTGCTGAAATTATAAAAGAAATTAACGAAAGACTTAACTTTCTCAAGAGCGTAGGACTCGGCTACCTTACTCTTTCAAGAAGCTCGGGAACACTCAGCGGCGGTGAAAGTCAGCGAATCCGCCTTGCAACGCAAATCGGCAGTTCGCTTATGGGTGTACTGTATATTCTTGACGAGCCGAGTATCGGACTTCATCAGCGTGACAATGAAAAACTTCTTGCAACCTTAAAGCGACTTCGTGACCTCGGAAATACTGTTATCGTTGTTGAACACGATGAGGACACTATGTATGCCGCAGATTGCATTGTGGATGTAGGCCCCGGGGCAGGTATTCACGGCGGTGAAATTGTCTGTGTCGGTGATGTTGAAAAGATTAAGCAATGTCCGAATTCAATTACAGGCAAGTATCTTTCGGGCGAACGCAAAGTTCCCGTTCCCGAAAAGCGCAGAAAAGGCAACGGACTTTTCCTTGAAGTCAGAGGAGCGGCTGAAAATAACCTTAAAAATATCAATGTTAAAATTCCGCTCGGTGAATTTGTCTGCGTAACAGGTGTTTCGGGTTCGGGCAAAAGCTCACTTGTAAACGAAATTCTTTACAAAGCCCTTGCCCGTGACCTTAATCGAGCAAAGACAATTCCCGGCAAGCACAAGGAAATCAAGGGTATGGAAAATCTTGACAAGGTAATTGCTATTGACCAAAGTCCTATCGGCAGAACTCCCCGTTCAAATCCTGCAACATACACAGGTGTGTTTACGGACATCAGAATGCTTTATGCCGCTACAACCGATGCGAAAATGCGTGGTTTTACACCAAGCAGATTTTCATTCAATGTAAAGGGCGGCAGATGTGAGGCTTGTCAGGGTGACGGTATTATCAAGATTGAAATGCACTTTTTGTCAGATGTCTATGTTCCGTGTGAGGTCTGCAAGGGCAAGAGATATAACCGTGAAACCCTCGAAGTAAAGTACAAGGGCAAGTCAATCAATGATGTTCTTGAAATGTCCGTTGAGGAGGGAATGGAGTTCTTCTCAAATATCCCGAAGATTTACAGAAAGCTGAAAACCCTGTATGAAGTAGGTCTTGGTTATATAAAGCTCGGTCAGCCTGCAACAACGCTTTCGGGCGGTGAGGCTCAGCGTGTAAAGCTTGCAACAGAGCTTTCAAAACGCAGTACGGG
>OHSK01000763.1_pt1 | contig 15146 bp, 9 predicted proteins | sample 1578701 | NCBI WGS metagenome assembly OHSK01 (sample SAMEA3879503, study PRJEB24766) | human gut metagenome | biome: human-associated habitat; feature: feces | place: USA | collected 1985/1987
TTTTCCCTGATACCACTTATGGATGTGAATCAGGTGGTGATCCGAAAAATATTCCGGATCTTACCTATGAGAATTTCCTGAATTTCCACAGAACTTATTACCATCCATCCAACAGCTATATTTATCTGTATGGAAATATGGATATGGAAGAGAAACTGGCATTCCTGGATGAGCATTATCTGTCGCATTTTGATTATCTGGATGTGGATTCTGTTATTCAGGAACAGAAAGCATTCGGAGCATGCCAGGATGTGACTCTTGAGTATCCGGTTGCTGAGAATGAGGGAGAAGAGGACAATACCTATCTTTCTTATAACATGGTTGTTGGAAATGCTGCGGACAGTCAGATGGCGATGGCATTTGAGGTATTGGATTACGCACTGTTAAGCGCACCGGGAGCACCGTTAAAGCAGGCACTTCTGGATGTAAAAGCGGGCAAGGATGTCTATGGATCTTATGATGATGGTATTCTCCAGCCATATTTTACAGTAATTGCAAAAGGTTCCAATCCGGACAGAAAAGAAGAATTTGTATCTGTAATCAGACAGGTATTGGGAGATATTGTTAAGAATGGAATTGACAGAAAAGCTGTAGAGGCAGGAATCAATTACTTTGAATTCCGCTATCGTGAAGCTGATTTTTCCTCTTATCCGAAAGGACTGATGTACAGTCTGGATATTCTGGGAGACTGGCTGTATGAAAAAGGAAATCCCTTTGCACAGGTACAGCAGCTTACAGTTTTTGAAAAACTGAAAAAGGCAGTAAACGCAGGATATTTTGAAGAACTGATCCGTAAATATCTTCTTGAGAATCCACATGGATGCATCATGACTCTTGTGCCGAAGAAAGGTCTGGCAGCCCAGCGTGAGAAAGAGCTGGAGGAGAAGCTGGAAGCATACAGAAGCAGTCTTTCTGAAGAACAGCTGGATGCAATGGTTGAGAAGACGAAAGCACTGGAAGCATATCAGGAAGCCGGCGAAGATCCAAAAGCACTGGAGTGCATTCCGATGTTAAAGAGAAGTGATATTAAAAGAGAAGCTGCAAAGATCATAAATGAAGAATTAACGGTAGATGACAGTCTGTTCCTTTACCATGACGTATGCACAAATGGCATCGGTTACGTAGACCTGATGTTTAAGACTGACAGTATTGCGCCTGAGCAGATTCCTTATCTGGGACTTTTGAAATCCGTACTGGGTTATGTGGATACAGAGAATTACACATACGGAGAACTGTTCAATGAAATCAATGCCAATACAGGCGGTATCAACTGTGGGGTAGAGGTTTTTGACAGAGCTGATTCTACAGAAGAGTTTCAGGCTATGTTCTCTGTAAGAGGTAAGGCACTTTATACGAAAATGGATTTCCTTTTCAAAATGATCGGGGAGATCCTGAACAGCTCGAAACTGGAGGATACCAAGCGTCTCTATGAGATTGTTGCATCTGTGAAGTCCAGGGCACAGGTAAACCTGACAGGTGCCGGACATTCCACTGCTGTACTCAGAGCAGCTGCATATTCTTCTCCGATGGCTGCATTTCAGGATGAGATGGCGGGAATCGGATATTATCAGTTTATCGAGAAACTGGAAAAAGATTTTGAACAGCGAAAAGAGGAAACTGTAGAAGAGCTTTGCAAACTGATGAAAAAAATTCTCCGTCCGGAGAACTTTATGATCAGTTATACAGGTGAGAGAGAGTCCCTGGAGACAGTTCAGAAACTGGCGGGAGCTGTAAAGGCAGGACTTGGCACAGAACCAGTGGAAAAATCGAAAGAGAAGCTGACCTGCACAAAGAAAAATGAGGGATTTAAGACTTCCGGACAGGTCCAGTATGTGGCTCAGACCGGTAACTTTAAGAAAAAAGGCCTGGAATATACAGGTGCACTGGAAATTCTGAAGGTTATCTTAAGTTATGATTATCTGTGGATGAATCTGCGCGTAAAGGGCGGTGCATATGGATGTATGAGCGGATTTAAGAGGAATGGTGAGAGCTATCTGGTATCTTACCGTGATCCTCATCTGAAACGTACACTGGATGTATATAAGGGGATTCCGGATTATATCCGTAATTTCCAGGCAGATGAGCGGGAGATGACAAAATATATCATTGGTACCATCAGCGGAAAGGATGTGCCCAGGACACCTCAGATGAAAGGTTCTGTTTCCAAGACAGCATATTTCTGCGGTGTGACAGAGGAGATGCTCCAGAAAGAACGTGATCAGATCCTGAATGCGTCTGCAGAGGATATTCATGCACTGGCCGAGATCATAGAGGCAGTTCTGGCAGCAGATCAGATCTGTGTAGTGGGAAGCGAGAGCAAGGTGGCTGAGGCTTCTGATGTACTGATGGAAGTGAAACCACTGATCAATTGTTAAAAAAGGAAAGAACAGAATGAACGAAAATTTTAAATCCGGATTTGTAGCGATTATCGGACGTCCAAACGTAGGTAAATCTACTCTGATGAATCATCTCATCGGACAGAAGATCGCTATCACATCCAAGAAACCACAGACAACCAGAAACCGTATCCAGACCGTTTATACCTGTGACGAAGGTCAGATCGTATTTCTCGATACTCCCGGTATCCACAAGGCAAAGAATAAGCTGGGAGAATATATGGTCCAGGTGGCAGAGCGAACTTTAAAAGAGGTAGATGCCATTATGTGGCTGGTAGAGCCAAGTACCTTTATCGGGGCAGGAGAGCGTCATATTGCAGAACAGCTTCAGGGAATCGGAGTGCCGGTAATCCTGATCATCAACAAAATTGATACTGTATCAAAGGAAGAAATCCTTCCTGCCATTGATACCTACCGAAAAGTATGCGATTTCGCAGAGATTATCCCATGCTCCGCACTGCGTGGACAGAATACACAGGATATTATCGGTTGTATCCTGAAATATCTGCCTTACGGTCCTATGTTTTATGATGAGGATACAGTTACTGATCAGCCTCAGCGTCAGATCGTGGCTGAGATCATCCGCGAGAAAGCACTTCATGCACTGGATGCGGAAATTCCTCATGGAATCGCAGTTGCCATTGACCGGATGAAAACACGTCCGGGAAAAAATCCAATCGTGGATATTGATGCGACAATTATCTGTGAAAGAGAGTCTCACAAAGGAATTATCATCGGCAAACAGGGTGCGATGTTAAAGAAAATCGGAAGTAATGCAAGATATGAGATTGAGCGTATGCTGGAATCAAAAGTGAATCTGAAGCTTTGGGTAAAAGTAAAGAAAGACTGGAGAGACAGTGATTTCCTTATCAAGAACTTTGGTTACGATAAGAAGGAAATCTAAATAAAAAGACAGTCAGGAAACAGAGAGAATGAGTGATTTGATAACTGTGCAGGGAGTAGTGCTCTCTGCCATGCCTGTGGGAGAATATGACAAGCGGATCGTCCTTCTCACCAGAGAAAGAGGCAAGATTTCCGCGTTTGCAAAAGGAGCCCGCCGCCCAAACAGCCAGTTTCTGGCGGCTGCCAATCCTTTTGTGTTTGGAACCTTTGCCCTTTATGAGGGGCGTTCCAGTTATAATCTGAATCAGGTATCCATCAGTCATCATTTTGTGGAACTGGCAGATTATTTCGGACAGGAGGGGATTGACGAGAAAGAATCTATGAACCTTCTGTATGTGACAGTGAAGGCACTTCTGAACCCGAATATTGATGACAGGCTGGTGAGGTGTATTTTTGAACTTCGTATGATGGCTGCACAGGGATTGTGTCCTTCACTGTTTCATTGTGTGTGCTGCGAAAGACAGCCTGTGGAGGGAGAAGAGCTTTTCTTTTCTCAGCAGAATCATGGTATTCTGGATAAAGCCTGTCTGGGACATGTAAATGATGCAAAGAGAATCTCAGCACCTGCATTATATGCCATGCAGTACATAGTAACTGCTTCTCTTGGGAAGCTTTATACATTTACTGTTACAGAAGAAGTACTCCATGAACTGGAACGTCATATCCATACCTATATTGCTGCGAACACTGAAAAACGGTTCAAAAGTCTGGAAATTCTGGAAATAATGAGCTGAGATACCTTGAAAAAGAAATCAGATACAGTTATAATAACGTTAATTGTAGCTGTTTATTACGTTAATCAAATAGCGGAATGGATTGTGAACCAAATTGCCTGACGGATATGAACAGTTACACGCATTTTATAAAAAGAACGAGGAGAATAGTCATGGAAAAAACAATGGACAAAATCATTGCGCTGGCAAAGGCAAGAGGATTTGTTTACCCGGGTTCCGAAATCTATGGTGGTCTTGCAAACACATGGGATTACGGTAATCTTGGTGTAGAATTAAAGAATAACGTAAAACGTGCATGGTGGCAGAAATTTATTCAGGAATCCCCATACAATGTAGGTGTTGACTGTGCAATCCTGATGAACCCGCAGACATGGGTTGCATCCGGACATCTGGGAAGCTTCTCTGACCCGCTGATGGACTGTAAGGAATGTCATGAGCGTTTCCGCGCAGATAAGATCATCGAAGACTTCAGCCAGGAGAATGGCATTGAACTTGAGAGCTCTGTAGACGGATGGTCTCAGGAAGAGATGATGAACTTCATCAAAGATCACAATGTACCATGCCCTACATGCGGCAAACATAACTTTACAGATATCCGTCAGTTCAACCTGATGTTCAAGACATTCCAGGGTGTTACAGAGGATGCCAAGAATACAGTATACTTAAGACCTGAAACAGCACAGGGTATATTTGTCAACTTTAAGAATGTACAAAGAACATCAAGAAAGAAAGTACCTTTTGGTATCGGACAGATAGGTAAGTCATTCCGTAACGAGATTACACCTGGTAACTTTACATTCAGAACAAGAGAATTCGAGCAGATGGAACTTGAATTCTTCTGTAAGCCTGGAACAGACCTTGAATGGTTTACTTACTGGAGACAGTACTGTATAGACTGGCTTAAGGCACTTGGTATCAAGGAAGATGAGATGAGAGCAAGAGATCATTCACCAGAAGAACTCTGCTTCTATTCTAAGGGAACAACAGATATCGAGTTCTTATTCCCATTTGGCTGGGGTGAATTATGGGGTATTGCTGACAGAACAGATTATGACCTTACACAGCACCAGACAGTATCTGGCGAGGATATGTCATACTTTGATGACGAAGCTAAGGAAAAGTATATTCCATATGTTATCGAGCCATCACTCGGTGCAGACAGAGTTACACTTGCATTCCTTTGCTCAGCTTATGATGAAGAAGAGCTTGAAGGTGGAGATGTAAGAACAGTTCTTCACTTCCATCCAGCACTTGCACCTGTTAAGATAGGTATATTACCACTTTCTAAGAAGCTTAACGAAGGCGCAGAAAAGGTATATGCAGAGCTTTCTAAGTACTATAACTGTGAGTTTGATGACAGAGGAAATATCGGTAAGAGATACAGAAGACAGGATGAGATAGGTACTCCATTCTGTATAACATATGACTTTGATTCTGAAGAGGATAATGCTGTAACAGTAAGAGATAGAGATACTATGCAGCAGGAAAGAGTTAAGATAGAAGATCTTAAGGCATACTTTGAAGATAAGTTCAGATTCTAATATCGGTAAAATAAAAGTTTTAGAATATACTGGCATATGATTAGAAAGAGTCAGTGGTTGGTTAATAATATACGCAGGGTTTGTGCATGAGTCATGAATCCTGCGTAATATATATGATACCAGGGTCAAAAGGTCTAAACCCACATGAGCTTGCTCATAGGTGGGGGAGAGTTGTGGGAGTGCTTAGCACGGAACAATTCGTAGGTATTAAAGTCGGGGACATTTGACCCCGACATCATATATATGTTGTTAAGGAAAATGCAGCATTATCAGACGATGTATAAGACAGATATAAAGGCAGAAAATATATGATATGTGCTAAATGTGGAACGGAATATGAAGGCAGTCAGTGTCCTAAGTGCGATGGACCGGTAATAAAGATTAATAACAGTGATTATCTGGCAAGAAGAAAGGCTTATGAGGAAAAACAGGCTAAGCTTAAAAGAAAAGAAGTACCAGGTAAAGATAGAACAGATAGAATTGATAAAACTGAAAAAAAAGATAAGAAAACACATGCTCCTAAGTCTAAGAACTATGATGAAGGGGTATTTGACATAACTAAAGTGGATATGAATCAGGTGGCTGATAAGCTAAAAAAAGGCAGGGATGTCTTTGCTGGCAGCAAAGACAGATTTGCAAAATCACTTGAGGAAAATGCTAAAAAAAATAATAAACAGGCAGATGAAACTACAGGGATTAAGATAAGAAAAGCCGATAGTTTAAGTATTCCTTATACGAAAGCTGGGATAGCGGCAGCTGTAATTCTTATACTTATAGCTGTAGTAGTGTTTACTGTTAATATAATTACAAAGAAAAACTATAACATATATATGAGCGATGGAAGTAAGATATATGATGTTTCATCACTTGACAGCAGGTATGTATGTGATAAATCAGGCGCTATATTTGCTTTGGATGATGATACATTTTTCACTCCTGAATGGCCTTGGGACATAGATAAAGATAATTCTGTGTTAAATGTTGCAAGTCCTAAGGGAAGTTATTTTGCAACAGATGTGTATGATGCCACAGCTGGTATGTATACATTATATATATGGTCAGATGATGTATGTCTTAAAGCAGCAGAGAATATATATGAGCACAATGTTTATTATATATCTGACAAGGGAACTGTTATATATGAAGAGACTGAAACAATCAATGATAATGGAAAAACAGGGGTCAGAATGTTATCCATGGCAGAAGTAAAAAAAGATAAGTCAAAGGATGACGGATATATATGTGAAGTGAATACTATAGAAAGAAGTCTTAATCAGGCATATGTATATAGCAGTAAAGATATAATAGTTATTCTTAATACCGATGGACGTCTGTATCAATATGATTATGACAGAAAGATAACTACAGAGGTTGACTTATATGTTGATAGTGTGAGTGCGCTTGGAAGTTCAACGGGTATGTATATGTCAGGGGCAGAACATCTTAATGCAAAGGATGATGCGGATTCATATATATACAGTGTATCAGAAAATGCCTATTATGTGGAAACTAAGACTGCAAAAGCAACGCTGCTTAAAGGAGTAAGTGGGGCAGGCAATATGTATGTATATGATAAAAAGAATGATTATGTGTACTGGCTTAGTAATAAAAAATTATCATGTGCAAGATTTAAGGATGGAGAAATATCAGATATATTGTTTCTTGAAAATACCGGAAATAATATGAATATGATATATCTTGCAGATACGCAGGAACTCATATATGTAAACGATGCCGCGCAGCTCATAAAGGCTGAAAAAGGTAAAAAGATGTTTATAACAGAAGCTGTGAAAGATGGAAGTCTTTCGCTTGTAAAAAATACAGACGAAGCATTGACATATATATCAGATGGAAAGCAATATTATATTAATAATGTAACAGCCTCACCAGTTGTGATATGTGAAGCAGGGGAACTTACCAATACATCTAATACAGGCATTTATAAGAAAAAGATATATTATTATGGTGCGGATGGACAGTTGTATACATGTAACCTTAAAGGAGAATCACAGAATGTTATAGGAAATGTTGAAAGGTTCTTTGTAGGAAGCTATATAAGGTGATAAAATAATAGAATATAAGCTTTTGCATATACATATATAAGTAGTAAATGTATTAAGAGGCAGTTTATATGAAGCATATGTATATGAATACAGGATGTGGATACATGCGTATAATAGCGGGATTGATGGTTATGGTCATGATTATTGTGGCTATAAGCATTAATCCTGCTTTTTATAGTTATGTATGGGCTGAAGATGAAGAATTGAAAGAATCGGACATAGTGACAGCTGGCGCAGCAGGTCCTGATATAGATACTCCATCAGCTATACTTATGGAGTCTAAAACTGGCCAGATAATATACGAAAAAGATGCATCAAAGCAGCTTGCACCTGCAAGCATAACTAAGATAATGACACTGATACTTATATTTGATGCATTGGAAAGTGGGCAGATAAAGATGGAAGACCCTGTTACTGTTTCTGAACATGCAGCCTCTATGGGCGGCAGCCAGGTGTTCTTAGAAGAAGGAGAGATACAGAGCGTAAGGACTATGATAAAGTGTATAGCGGTGGCAAGTGCTAATGATGCGTGTGTAGCCATGTCAGAATACATATGTGGTTCAGAAGATGTTTTCGTTGATAAGATGAATGAGAAGGCCGGGCAGCTTGGCATGGAGCAGACACACTTTGTCAACTGCTGCGGTCTTGATGCTGACGGACATACATCAAGCGCAAGAGATGTTGCGCTTATGAGCAGGGAGCTTATAAACAGCCACCCGGAGGTCAAAGAGTTCAGTAATATATGGATGGAAGATATAACACATGTTACGGGAAAGGGTGAAAAAGATTTTACATTGTCAAACACTAATAAGCTTATAAAACAGTATACTTATGCGACAGGACTTAAAACAGGTTCGACAAGCAAAGCTGGCTGCTGTCTTTCAGGAACAGCCATGAAGGATGGAATAGAGCTTATAGCAGTAGTTATGGCAGCACCAACAAGTAAGATAAGATTCAAGGATGCGGTTACACTTCTTAACTATGGATTTAGTGTATGCAGCATATATCAGGATGCAGAGGAGCCTGATATTAAACATGCCAGTGTTGAGGCAGGCGTAAAGGACGAGGTAAGCATTAAGAAAAGTGAAGATTTCTCATATATGTTTCTTGAAAACTTTAGTGACTCAGATATAAGAAAAGAATACACGGTTGACACAATGATGGCACCTGTACATGAGGGCGATAAGGCAGGAACTATTAATTATTATTATAAGGACAGACTGATAGGCAGTGTTGACCTTATGGCAGCAGAAACAGTTGAGGTGATGGATTATTCAGATTCACTTAGAAAAGTATTGGGGGTTATTACTTTTAAAAAATGCTGATATATGCTATATTATGATGTAAGCGTCAAAAGTATAAAAAGGTAAAATGTATAGAAAGGACAGCTTATGGATTTGTTTGATTATATGCGTGAAAGTAATAAAGAGAATGAATCACCTCTTGCCATGAGGCTAAGACCAAGGACACTTGATGAGGTGGTTGGGCAACAGCATATTGTAGGTAAGGATAAGCTTTTATATCGTGCTATAAAGGCAGATAAGCTGAGCTCGATTATATTCTATGGACCGCCAGGAACTGGTAAAACAACACTTGCCAGAGTTATAGCGAATACAACAAGTGCGGATTTTTGTCAGATAAATGCTACAGTAGCAGGCAAAAAGGACATGGAAGATGTAGTCGAAAAGGCGAAAAATAATCTTGGCATGTATGCAAGAAAGACTATTCTTTTCGTAGATGAGATACACAGATTTAACAAAGGGCAGCAGGATTATCTTCTGCCATATGTTGAGGATGGAACAGTCATACTTATCGGAGCAACAACTGAGAATCCATACTTTGAGGTAAATGGGGCTTTGATATCAAGATCCATTATATTTGAACTTAAGCCTTTAACAAAGGATGATATCAAGGAAATACTAAAGAGAGCTGTATATGATAAAGAAAGGGGAATGGGCAGTTATAAGGCCCAAATAGATGATGATGCCCTTGAATTTCTTGCAGACATATCTAACGGTGATGCAAGAAATGCGCTAAATGCCATAGAACTTGGGATACTTACAACTGACAGGTCACAGGATGGTATTATACATATTGACATTAAGACAGCAGAACAGTGTATACAGAAACGTGCTATAAGATATGACAAAACAGGTGATAATCATTATGATACAATTTCAGCATTTATAAAGAGTATGAGAGGTTCAGACCCGGATGCGGTAAGTTATTATCTTGCCAAGATGTTATATGCGGGTGAAGATATTAAGTTTATAGCAAGAAGAATAATGATATGTGCAAGTGAGGATGTTGGAAATGCAGATCCTAACGCACTTGTTGTAGCAGTGAGTGCAGCACAGGCAGTTGAGCGTATAGGCATGCCAGAGGCAAGAATAATACTTTCGCAGGCTGCACTGTATGTAGCCTGTGCACCTAAGAGCAATGCATGCTATATGGCTGTGGATAAGGCACTTGATATAGTAAAGACAACAAAGACACAGCCTGTTCCTGCCCATCTTCAGGATGCTCACTATAAGGGCTCCGCAAAGCTTGGACATGGTGTTGGATATAAGTATGCACATGATTATCCTAATCATTATGTCAGTCAGCAGTATCTTCCAGACGCACTTGTTGATGAAAGCTTTTATTCACCTACTGATAACGGATATGAGAAACACATAAAGGAACATCTTGACAGGATAAGGTCAGAAGCACAAAAATAATAACATAAGACGTAATATTAGACGTAATATTAGATGTAATATAAGGCGTAGTATAAAGTGTAATATAAAGTAAAGTACCTAAAAGTATATTGTACACATGAATGGAGAGTAAAGGATGAAAGAGTATATTAACCGGCTTTCATTAGGAAAGTTCAGGTATGACATACCAGACATAATAAAGCCCGATGATGTTGTAAGGGCTGATGTATTATGTGGAACATACAGTGAAGAACAACTGCATATTCAGGCAAGTGATGTCATCAAAGGCGTAGTGTACTCTTCTGACAGCCGGGTTGTTATAAAGAATGGGGCATTCATAGGCAGAGAATGCAACATAACGTATATAGCTGATGCAAGAGAACTTCAGGATAAAGAGAGCATTGAAGGAAGATTCACAATAGTAAGTGATGCTGGTGAAAAAGATATAGCATATATTATAACAGGTTATAGCATGAAAGCTAAGACAAGTCTTGGTATGGGAGATGATCTGTTTCATTTTACGAATATTGTCCAGAAGTCAAGGGAAGAAGCAGCTGTTTTATACAGGTCAGAAAACTTTAAGAGTATATTTTTAAAAAATGATGAGAATCTCATTAACCTGTATGAAAGCCTGTATGACAGTGAAAATGTATATGAATCCATGGAAGAATTCTTAATAGCAATTAAGAAAAAATCACCACTTACATTTAAGATGGATACACAGACAAGAACATACAGTCTTTCACAAGAAGGTGAGAAGGACAGTCTGATTATAGAAAAAAGCGGATGGGGATATATAGAGCTTGAAGTAGAATGTGATGCAGACTATATCAAGATGAAGCGAGGAACACTTAACTCAGATGATTTTGTTGGTGATATATATGAGCTTGAATATCTTATAGATTATAGCCGGCTTCACAACGGAAACAACTATACTTCGATATGTGTACGTTCATATGGCCATGAGGAGCAGATAGACCTAATAATATATAAAGAAAACAAAGAAACTGATATAGATAAGAAAAATGATGGTTTTGATATCCGTATGGAACAAAGAAGTGCCAGAATAGCACTTACGCAGGCTTATATGGCATTCAGAATGAAAAGAATAGACCGTGAACAGTGGATATCAGATACAGGAAAAATGCTTACAAGAGTCCGTGGATTGAAAGAATCGGACATAGTTTTCGATGTGTTTCAGGCAGGACTTGATTTTATAGCTGGCAATGTGTTTGATGGAAAACAGATACTTGAAAACATTAAAGATAAGATATTGACAGATGTAAGCAGTCATGTTGAGTTATACTGTCTTTATCTGTATGTGAGCACACTTGAAAGAAAGGATGCACTATATACATCTGATGTGTCACAGATAGTCAGCAGATATTATGACAATGGTTATGATACATGGGTACTTTTATGGATATTGTTTTATATAGATGGACAGATAGAGCACAATAAGAGTATAAAGCTTATAAGAATCAAGGATTCCTTTAATAACGGATGTACAAGTCCTGTTATGTATATTGAAGCATTAAATATATATAACGAACAGCCTGACCTGTTAAGGGTTATGAACAGATTTGAAATACAGGTAATATCTGAGGGCATAAAATATGGTGTTATATCAGAAAGGCTTGCAAGACAGGCAGCAGAGGTTATTGGAAATGAAAAAACAGCTGGAATGTCAGACATAGAGCTGTTAAAAAGACTATATGAAAGCTATGAGGAGGATAACATCCTTGAGGCACTTATAGTTCATATGATAAGGACAGGTATTGCAGATGAAGAAAGCTTCACATATTATGAGAAGGCAGTGCTTCGGGGTATCAGAATAACAAGGCTTTACGAGTTTTATATGGCAAGCATTAAGAAAGACATAAAGTTAAGACTTCCTAAGATTGTGCTTATGTACTTTACCTATGATTCAGGAGTTAATTATTCCTGGAAATCATATCTATATGCTAATATAGTATATAATAAGGAGCTGTATAAGGAGGTATATGATTCATATAAACATATAATAGAGTTATACGTTTATGAACAGTTAAAGCAGGAAAATATTGACAGCAATCTTGTGTATCTTTACAAGAAGTTCATAAAACCACAGCTTGTTAAAAATGATACTGCGGCATTTTTAGCAAAACTTAAGTTTATGTATCATATAACATGCTTTGATGAAGATGTTAAAGCAGTTATGGTAAAGTATAGCCAGATACAGGAACCTGTAATATATGAGCTTACAGGGAAAGATACTTATATTCCGCTATATACTAAAGAATGTTCGCTTGTATTTATATGCAATGATGGGCGTAAAAGAAAAAAGACAGTTGATTATGAGATAGAGAAAATATTTGAAGAGCCGGGTGATATGTCTGAGTATGACCAATACGATATAGACGATAAATATATCACTATATATAAGGTGGAGTACTACAGAAGAAAACATATATATAAAATGTATACACTCGAATTATATAAGCTGGCGCTCAAGGTTGAAGGAATATCAGAACAGTATAGAAAAAAACTGAATTCATGGATGATAGAGTTCTATCTGGAATACTATAATGCAGAAAGCTTTACAGATGAATACAAGCAGCTTGATACATATAACCTGTCAGTGAGAGATAGTGCATGTCTTGTGAAAATACTTATAGATTATGGCATGTATTATGAGGCAAGGCAGCTTATTGATAAATATGGATATGCAGATGTAGATGCGACAAAGCTTTTTATGTTTATGGTTCATGAGCTTGAAGCATCGGTTAATGAAGAAGAATATAAGAACAAAATATCAGAATATGTATTTAAAAAGCATCTTTATAATGAATCACTGCTTACGTATATGGTGGAGCATTATAACAGTACAAACACTGATATGTATGTTTTATGGAAAACATCAAAGGAGTTTGGTGTGAATGTTGATTCGCTGTCAGAAAGAATAATATCCCAGATGATGTTTACCAATGTATATTCAAATAGATTAGCAGAGGTTTTTGCAGATTATTATAATAATGTGGCTGGATATTCGATAGTTAAGGCATATGCAGCATATAATTCATATAACTATGTTATAAAGAATAAGAAAGCAGATCCGGTTATATTTAAAGTTATAGAAAGAGCATATAAGGATAAAATAGGACTGCCATTATTATGCTATATTGCATGGCTTAAGGAAAAGTCATTGGAACTGTCATTATTGAATGAATCGGACATAAAGAAAATAGCACAGTCTATTTTGGATGAATTATGTGAAAAAGAACTTATATATAACTTTTATAAGAAATTCAATGGAATACTAAGCATACCATATAATGCGTATGGATTAACTGTTATAGAATATTTCGGCATTCCAGATAGAAAGGTGGAACTGCATTACCGCATCAATGATGACAGGGAGTATAAAACAGCAGTTATGAAAAGTGATATATGTGGAATATTTACATATAAGCTTTTAATGTTTTATGACGATAAAATTACATATTATTTTACAACATCAGATGGAGAAAAAACAAAGGAATACAACATGGTATGTGATGATGTTCCAGCACAGGATGCCGGCAAAAGATTAGATGCCATCAATGAATGTCTTGCCAGTGAGGAACTGCATGATATGGTTACATTGAAGAAGCTGATGAACAGTTATGTTACAAAGGCTTACGTTTCAGAAGAGATATTTAAGAAAATAGACTAGTGTTACTTACGAAACGATGTACTAGATAAAAACAGAATGGAGAAGTGCATGAAAGACCAGGGACTGATAATTGGAATTGAATATGATAAATCAGTGATACAGGCTTGTGTTTATGATATGAGAGCAGGCATACCTGTTGCATGCGATGAAGTAAGCGGGCTTTCAATAGCAGATGCCATCAGAAGAATATTGGGCAGATATAATGTGGATGAGATTGACAGTCTGTGTGTTAAGTCAGGATTATCTGATATAGAAGAGCTTAATGATATAAGTGATCAGATAAATTCACTTGGGATAAACGAGAACCAGTACATGATCACAGGTTCTATACAAAGCTTTGCTTATTATGCGTATTCACAGCAGAAAGAACTGTATAAGTCGGGAGTAGTTCTTATGGATTATGATGGACAGATTATTAATATATACAGGCTTTCATATAATACAGCTGATGGTGTGCAGTATATAGTATCAGCTCATGAACAGAATACGATAGATTCGCAAGGCGGCATGTCAGATAAGAAACTGGTTGAGTATGTGTCAGATTATTTTTCAAGGAATACAGCATCATCAGTATATCTTACAGGAAAAGGTTTTGATGTGAAAAAACTGCCAGATGGACTTTCAAAGGTGCTTGTGAATGGCAGAAAAGCTTATATAGGTCAGAATCTGTATGTAAGAGGAGCCTGCTATGCAGCATATGAGAATATATACCATGATATATTTGATAACGTGACTCTGCTAGTAGATGGATGTATAAAGGTGAATATAGAAACTGACATAAATGAACGTGGAAAAGCTATGAGGTTCCGCATAATAAAGATGGGCACCGAATGGTATATGGCACGCAGAAGCGTGGATTTTATCATAGAAGATATGACAACCCTGACTTTAAAGCTGATCACAGCTGATGGAAAATGTACTGATAAAATAATAGATATAAGCAGCATACCTTATCGTGAGGGAAAGACAACAAGGATAAGAATGGATATATATGCAGTATCACAGGATAAATGTATGCTGACTATTAAGGATCTTGGATTCGGGGAAATGTTCAGGACATCCGGCAGAGTTATAACAGAGGAAATAGATTTAAGTGAGGCATGCTTATGAGTACGA
>OHSK01000769.1_pt1 | contig 15035 bp, 14 predicted proteins | sample 1578701 | NCBI WGS metagenome assembly OHSK01 (sample SAMEA3879503, study PRJEB24766) | human gut metagenome | biome: human-associated habitat; feature: feces | place: USA | collected 1985/1987
TTGTTGCTCAGGTACTTATAAAAAATGCTAACTCATAGTGCTGCGGAAATTAGGATGAATACAGTCATCAAAATAGCATTTGTTCTTTGTTTCTCTTTCATGGGATTTTTGTGCGCATTTTCGCAGTCGTTAGATGATCAATCCTTTTATAAGAGAGCAATTGACGGATATACAGAGGCTATGCATGTCTTAGGGTATGAGTATAAGGAGGAGAACAATCTAGACAGCGCCATATTTTGGCTTACAAAGGCTGCCGAAAAAGGTCATGTATATTCTCAAAGTCTGTTAGCAACGATTTATGAGGAACAAGAATCGCCAAATTATGAGCAAGCTCTTTTTGGGTATTTAAAAGCAGCAAAGCAAGGATATAATTGGGCAGAGTATCGAGTTGGGCATTTTTATCTACATGGAATCGGAACTGATACAAACGATAAAAAAGCGGAAAAATGGTTGAAAAAGGCCGTAAAAATCGGTGCTTGTTATGGTCTGCCACAATATGACTATGGCAAATATTATGCAAAAGGTACCAAAGCTAAAGAATGGTTGTTGAAATCCAATGAAGAGGGGTTCTCGGAAGCTCTTACAGAAATTGGCAAGAGGTATGAAATGGGACTTTTTAAGCAAAACTTTGATTCTGCATATTACTATTACTATTCTGCTGCAAAACAGGATAATGCTAATGGTATTTTTCATCTTTCAGTATATTATTCACAAGGAGATTGCTGCAAACAGAGTTATAAAGATGCATTAGAGTTATATAAGAAAGCAGAAAATTTGATGATGAGTTTCAAAATCTAAAGAACGAATGCAAATTAGCATTGGAAAGATGCAAATGAAATTATATAAACTAGTATGACTGATCAAGAAATAATAACCTCTCTCATAGCCCGTGATCCTAAGGTGACGGCGCAGTTCTTCTTTAAGGATTGTCGTTCGTTGTTTATTAGTATCATCAGGCGTGTGTTTGGAAATCAGATAGTTGATTACGACGAGATAATCAGCGAGCTTTATGTGCTTCTCATGGAGAATGACGCAAGGAAATTGCGAACGTTTAAGAATGAGAGCACATTGTTTCAGTGGCTGAAGACAATAGCCGTGCGGCATTGTTTGGAACTGAAGCGTCGTGGCAAAGTGATAGATAATGAAAGCCAAGAGCCTCTTGTTAATAGTGGCAATAATCTTTCGTATGTTGAAAGTTCGCAAGCCAAGATGGATGTTGAGAGTTTGCTTAGGCAAATGAATAATCAGCGTTATGTCCTTGTCATCCATTTGCTGATGATAGAGGAGAAAAGCACGGAAGAGGTGGCAAAGCAGTTATCCATTACGGTGGCCAACCTCTATAATATAAAGTGTCGGGCCATGAAAGCCCTCGTAGAAGTAGCACTTAAAGATAAAAGATCTTATGAACGATAGTATGATAATTTCAGATGAGTTGTTGGCTGCATTTCTTGATGGAAACACGAATGCGGAAGACACGATGCGCGTGCTGAAGGCTGCCGAGCAAGACGAGGAGTTGCGCGAGCTGATCCGTATTGTGAGTGAGGTCGATGAAGATATGGCGGGGCGGAAGCCTGGCAAGGTTAAGGAACTTCCCATGACGGCAATGGCTGCACGAAAAAAGGAAAGCTATCTCTGCGACATAGAGTGCGAGGAGTTTGTGTTGCATCAACTCGGTATTGAAACAACCCACAAAACCCTTCTTGATGAGGCTTACCGTAATTGCTGGTTAAGGGACAAGGGAATGCCATTGTATAATATCGGTCGGTTGTTGGAGAAAAGCAATCTTGCCGTCAGCCGCCGTTATGATTCTTCCGTCGAAGATGTGGTGCGTTGGTTGGAGCGTGGCGACCAACTGATAGCAGTAGTTGACAGTGCAATGCTTGAATCTGCTGCTCTCACTAACTCTCAGACGTATCCTAACCATGCTGTGGCTATTTGTTCGGTGTCTGTTGCGTCAAACGAAATAACGCTCTTCAATCCTTATACCGAAGAGGAACTGACTACTTATCCGTTGCCTTTGTTCTTGAAGGCTTGGAAGCAGTCAAACCATTATTTGGTAGTGGTCAATACTACCGACCAGTTTATTTACGAGCCTTATCCCATTCGTCTTGACGACGTGTCCCTCGATGATGATCTCATAGAGCTGCAAGAAGCCATTGCGGAGAACGCTCACGAGATTTGGGCAAAAACCCGTACTGACCAGGGCTGGAGCTATGGGCCCGAGCGCAACGATCAAAAGAAGGAGACGCCCGACATGGTGCCTTATTGCAATCTCCCTGAAAGTGAAAAGCTCTACGATAGGGAAATGGCGATGCAGACACTAAAGTTGGTGAAGAAGCTGGGGTTTGAGATTAAAAAGAGTGATAAATGAGCGGAAATTAGAAATTATAGAAGTTATGCCCGACACGAATAAAGGGTGAAAAATAATGAAACGTTTAGTGTTGTTGTTTATTGCTTTCTCTTTGTTTTTGTGCGCTAATGCGCAAATTCGAGATTCGTTCTATGGATGCAAGGTCGGAGTGACAACGAAGAAGCAGTTTTTGATAAATTTTAGGAAGTTAGGATATAAATGTCTGTATGATAAGGAGAATGAATGTTATTACGTTGAAAATGTAACATTTGCGGGGAAACTGTGGGGGTCATGTTCGTTTAGATTCTATAAAGAAACATTGTATTATGTTGGTTTTGGTTTGCAGTCCGATAAGGAAGATGTTATTAATGTTTACAATCGAAATATTGAAACTGCTAAAACGAAGTACGACAAAATTGAAGGCAAAATGGTAAGTGATAATCAAAATCATAAACAATGTTGTTTTGATGATGGCATTGTAGTATTAAGTGTAGGTTATGGAATAAAAGATGGTAATTATGCTACTTTGATATATCAAAGTAAAAAACTAATAATTCAGATGAATGAAGACGCATATAATCCTCAAAACCGCAACTAATAGGACTGAGGGCGTTTTTGCTTTCAAAGCGAAGTAAGCATGGTTGTCAGTATAAATGTTTAACACATGGCAATAGTTGTGTTTTTATGATAAAAGACGAAATTCAATCTATGTCGATATTTTCTAGTTGCGAACTATAAATATTAGCCTGTAGTGCATACCCCTTACGACATCTTTATTAGCTACCGGCGTACGACTGGTGCACAATACGCCCGCATCATACAGTTGATGCTGGCGCAGCGTGGATATAAAGTTTTCTTGGATTACGACGAGTTGAAAGACGGAGTTTTCGGAAAGCGCATAAAAGCGGCTATCAATGAAGCGCCAGTGTTTATACTCATGTTGTCGAAGGGGGCTTTGGATCGATGCAGCCAAGAGGGCGACTGGGTGAGAGAGGAGATTCTCTTGGCTATGCAGGAAGGCAAGAAGATAATTCCTATTAATCCCGATAAAACGTTTGACGGCATTCATACCGATGTTCCGCAGGAGATAAAGGGTATCGCTTGCGATATCCAACACTCTGAAATAGACTTTGGGCAAGCTCTTGGCGTTACGGTAGATCTGATGATACGGGATCGTTTGGCGTCGTGCATCGGCAAACGCGAGGTAAGTAAGTACAAAGATGAGGATTATGATACTGCACAAGTAACACTACGCAAAATAGACAAACGGAATAGATTTGTAAGAAGATTGGCAGTTGCTGTATCTATCATGATAGTGGCAATGGCACTGGTTACTTGCTTTATGTTTTGGCAGCGTCACAAGGATAAAGAGGCTGTTGAGGCTGAGGCTGCATCGCTGAACGAGTTGCGAAGTGAATTGGAAAAGAAACACGCTGGCTATTATCTGCAGCTCAGTCCGCATCTGTCGCGCGAGCAAATGAACACTATTGATACTCTGCTGATGCAGATGCGTGAAGTGAAAAAAGATACGTTGTGGATGAGCCAATTTGAGTTTACTATAGGCCAATGGCATGGACTGTTGGGAGGAAAATACAATCCTACCGACTCCCAAATGCCTATTACAAATGTGGCTTACGATGAAATCAACTACGTGCTCTTGGACAGTTTGCGTAACATGACGGGTATAGAGTTCACCTTACCCTCTGTTGACGAATGGCAATATGCAGCGCTTGGAGGTGTTAACAAGGAAACGACAATGTATGTGGGGAGTAATGACGTGAATCGTGTAGCTTGGTATAAAAACAATTCCAGCAATCGAAAACATGCAATAAATGATATTGTGGAGAAAGAACCTAACACGCTCGACCTTTTTGCAATGAGTGGAAATGTGAGTGAGTTGTGCAATACACCCTATCCACATCAAAAAGGCGATAACATACAATGGACTGTATGCGGTGGAAACTATAGGTCAGCAGCCTCTGAAGTGACCGTGTTCTCAACTGCTCCTATAGGAGTGGACGAGAAAAATGACGCGGTAGGATTTAGGTTGGCTATTCGTAAAGAATAGACAGTATGAAGAGTTTTTTATTCCTTCTGGCATTGATGACTTCCTTGTCTGTAACCGCACAGGATGTGGGAGACGATGGTTTTGATAAAGTTGTTGCGACCTATATCAACTTGCGCGATGCTGCTGCTATCAATGATACTGTTGCTCTCAAGCAAGTAGCCGAACAATTGCGACGATACGATCCGAGTGATTTCAAAACATTTCATCTGGCAGAAGACGAAACAATGTCTTTGAATGGACATATCGTGTTTGATGAGGCCTTTGCAGATAGTCTGTCCAAGGGCGTTGATATCTATCAGCAATCAGACTCTCTCAACAGAGCAATAGGCGAAAGGAGCGTGGGAATGCAAAGCCCACGAGGGCGACTTCAATCCAAAACAGTTATTATTAAAGCCAACCAAACGGCTTCGTGTACGTTTGTTGCAAAAGGCGTAAAGAAGATAGCAGTAGTGGCAGAGGGTGGCGGCAGGGTGTCGATGACAATGCAGGGATTGTATAAAAACAAACCCTATACTCAGTATGTCGATACAGAAAAGGTAAAGAAAGGAATGCCGCACCGAACGGGTACTTTGGCATTGAGAGAAGACTGTCTGAGTACAGTTTTGATGAAGGTCAAGAACTGTGTGCAGAAAGATATCAGTATTGTAATAACAATGAATTGATTCGTATGAAAAAGATTATTCTGTTTGTTTTGTTGTTTGTGCTTTCGATTAACGTCAATGCACAAACCTTGCAAGATGCACAAACTTTGCACGAAGAGGGTCGGAAATGTCTAAGTGAAGGAAAGATAGTGCAAGGCCGCGAGCTTACCAAACGGGCGATGGACATTCGCAAGAAGTTGAGTGGCGAAGAAAACGAGGACTATATCACTTCGCTCAACAATTATGCTTACACTTTTGCTTTGGAGAAGGATTTTGCAAAAGCTACAGAACTCCAGGAGCAGGTGATGGCTTTGTGTGAAAAACTTCCCAGACCGCACAAGAATTTGGGTATGTATGCCTTCAACATGGGACGTTTCTACTTTATTGCCGACAACTACGACGGAGCGCAAAAATACTTAGAGATGGCTTTGCCGTTGATAGAGAAATATAGCGAACCCTATGGAAACACTTTGCAATGGTTGGGCTTGATTTATATGGAGAAGCAGGATACAAAGAACCAACAACGTATTCTTCAACTCATAGAAGAGCATAAACTTCATGAACTAAGCAAGGACTGCCATGAACCTAAGTGCATGTTGGAACGTGCACAATACTATGCGAGCAAAGGCAATACTGTAAAGGCAAAGGAGTGTTATCTTGAAGTGTTGGGCATGAAAATGGATGATGATATGAGACTAAAGGTGTACGATGGTTATGCTTCTTTGTTATCGCAGATTAATGATTGGGCTTCGGCTGCTAATTACAAGCTGATGTCAGCCAGTATTATCAAAAAGAACAAAGGTATGAACGCTGAGTGTGCTGCCCATTATAATTATGCAGGTTTATGCTTTTCTTTGTCGGAGCAACAATCAGAAGCTATTAGATGTTTCAATGAAGCAGTGGGTTTTTATCAAACAAAATCAGATGCCAGTTCTTCTTTAAAAATGGCTGCTTGTTACAAAAGTATTGGTAATGCTTATTCTGCGCAAGGGGATTTTGCTCATGCCATTGCGGCTTATCAAAAATGCGTGGACTACTATGAGCACATGGATACGCAAAATACGGAATACCCTAAAGCTCTTCTTCGGTTGGCCAAGGCCGAGGAACGCAATAAGAACTACGAAGAGTCTGTGACGCATCACAAACAGGCTATGAAACTCTTTGAAGAACATGGTATGTATCAGGATTATTCTGAGGCAGCCTCGTCATTGAAGATATGCTATATGGACATGGGGATAGATGAGAATGTTGACTTTAAAGGTGACGCGAGTGCTTTAGAAAAGAAAGCGATATTGGACAAGGTTATAGCTGAAGAAACTGAAAATCTTGAAATGACACAAGAATACCTTGGTAAATTAGCCTATGCCACTTCTCTTGGCATAATAGCTGGCTGCTATGAGTTGAAACAAGATTATGTTCAAGCCGTTTCGTATTACAAACAATACATTCCAGCTTTGCGTGAAGCCATCAGTGAGGAATTCCGTATGCAAAGTGAAGCAGAACGCATGCTTACATGGCGTGAAGAGGAGAATCGAATACGGGATTTTTTTGACATGATGGCAACAATACCAGTTGGTTATGAGTCGTTGAACGGTGACATTGCCGCATTGGCCTATGATGTAGAGTTGCTTTCCAAGGGTATTTTGCTCAATTCTTCCATAGAGTTTGGAAAATTGTTGGCTCAAAAGGAAAACAAGAAGCTAAAGATGATGTATGACGACATCAAGTCTGCTGACGAGCAGATACGCGTGCTTCGAAGTAACATGCAGACGGAAGAAGATGCCAACAATGTATTGACACTGGAGCGGGAGAATAAAAAACGCCTGTTTCAGCTATTACGCGATTGCTCCGAAATGGCAGACTTTACTAATTACGTAATGTATGATTGGCGTGATGTACAAAAAAAACTGTCCCCGACAGATGTTGCCATAGAGTTTGTAGCTATAAAATCGGAAGCCTTGGACCAAGACAATTATATGGTGGCGTTAGTACTCGATTCTGACATGAAGACTCCTGTCTCAATTCCTGTATGTACTTTGGCTGATGCCAAAGTGATGCAGGCAGATCCGTCACTTTTCGACAAGTCTCTCAATTTGATTTGGGGAGGTATAGCCAATCATCTAGAAGGTAAAAAACGAATCTTTTTCTCTGCTGATGGCACATTCAATCACTTAGCCATTGAGTATCTTCTGTATAATGGAAAACCTATGGCTGAGCAAATGGAAGTGTACCGTCTTTCCACAACCAAGGAGCTTTGTTACAACCATCCGCATGCAGTGCCATCACGTGCCATGCTCTATGGCGGCATTGATTACAACATGAGTAATACATCTGAAAAAGTGGTGAAACAGTCGTTAGCCGCCATGCGTAGTGGTGGCGATGGAGAAGTGGTATATGAAACTTTAGGGAATACTCTGCGTGAGGTCAATGAAATAAGTGTGGTGCTTAAGCAAGGAAAGATAAAGAATGTGGTCATTCTGAAAAATGACAATGCTAGTAAAAACTCCTTCCTTCAACTGTCAGATACCAAAACAAATATTCTTCATTTGGCAACGCATGGTGCGTACAGAAGCCATAAAGGTATCACCGATGTTGAATCTATGAACAACAGTATTCTTGCTTTTGCAGGAGCTAATACAGAAGAGGATAGCGAGGTGAGTGCTTCTGAGATTGCTCAAATGAATCTTCGTACTTGTGATTTGGTGGTCCTTTCTGCTTGCGAGAGCGGCCTGGGAAAACTTGGTCAAGATGGCGTTTATGGTTTGCAACGTGGTTTTAAGAATGCGGGAGTAAATACATTGTTGATGTCATTACGTACTGTAAATGATGCCGCCACTGCTGAACTGATGGTGCAGTTTTACCGCAATCTGATGAGCGGGATGAGCAAACGCAAAGCCTTGGTAGAGGCACAAAAGGATCTTCGGGCAAAAGGCTATACAGATGCAAAGTATTGGGCCTCGTTCATCTTACTTGACGCTTTAGATTAAAACATATATTTTGTCGTGCAATGATAGAAATACTGCCTCTCTGCCCTCTATACAGGTATGCAACAACATAAAAACGTGAGCGATGAGTAAGAACATTTATATGCCCCATCCTATAGATACGAAGGAGGTAGTGCTGCCTAAGGAATTGGAGGCTTTGGCTGAAAACATTGCAAAAAATGTGCATGAGGTATGGTCGGCTGGACGGATGAAGGATGGCTGGACCCATGGCGAGGAGCGGAATGATGCAAAGAGGCTGCATCCGTGCCTTGTGCCTTATGAAGAACTAACGGAAGAAGAAAAGGAGTACGACCGCAACACATCAGTAGAAACGATAAAACTCATTTTGAAATTGGGTTTTAAGATTACGAAGGACTGAAAACTGATGAAAACGGAGGGTTGTTCCCGATTCTGGCTGGATGGAGTTGCGAACAACCTTTTTCGTTTTTGTACAGGAGTGATTAAGCTGGTTTTGAGCGATTGCTAAAATGTGGATTTTTTATAGTTCCAAGATTTTTCCAGTGATAGATGGGTTACTTTCATCCCCTCTTTGTCATAAAGGAGTGTGATGGCTTCGAGTGATGTTGAAATAACTATATGGATATAAAGAAAGGACAAGCAATGAAGATCAGGTATGCGACAATCAGTAAGGAGGGAAGGCGCTCTAACAATGAGGACTTCTTCGTGGTCATGGACCAGCAGGAGAGGGGGCGCTTTTGGGGTATCGTGTGTGATGGGATGGGTGGTCACGCTTGCGGGGAGGTGGCGAGCGAGACGGTGGCTCATGCTGTATCGGCATATTGGGAGCAGCATGCGGAGGAAAGGGATAGCGAGGCTAAGGTCGTGGAGGCTTGCCAGGAGGCGACTCGTGCTATCGAACAGAAGGCGAGAGAGGTAGGACAGGCGGAGATGGGAACGACGATGGTGATGGCAAGTATCGAGGGGGACATTGTGACCATAGCTCATGTGGGAGACAGCCGATGCTATCTGCAGCGGCCAGGCCAGGGGGTGGTGTATCAGACGCAGGACCATGTGAGGTTGAGCTTTGGGTACGAGATCGTGGCACGCAGCTTCTTCAGCGGTCATCCAGAGGAGGCGATTGCCGACGTGGTGCAAATTCCTGTTTGTTCGGGCGACCGGATTTTGCTTTGCTCCGATGGGGTCCACAAGAGTATGGAGCCCGAGGACTTGGAGGCAAGGATGATGGAAGAGAAGTCGCTGGAGGAGATACTGCATGGTTTCGACCTTAGCTGCTGGAAGTATGGCGACGATAATTATACGGCTATTCTGATGGAAGTGGAGTAGCGAGGGAATAGACTTGAGTTGAAGCAAGTGAATCTCACGATAGCAAATGATTCTCGCGATAGCAATAGAATTTTCACGATAGCAAAAGAATCAACACATTGGTAAATGAATCGTCAAGGTGAAAATGAATCATCAAGATGACAAAGTAAATCAATAAGATGACAAAGTAAATCTATAAATCAAAACAAAGGAAATCATTATGATGGAAAAAGAAATTAACAGTAGTATGAAGAAGGCGTTTTATGGTTTGGATTGGACTATCTGCTTCTTGTGGGCAATAGGCGTGGTGGTAGTCGGCTATGGCTGGTTCCCGTACTTCCCTGTCAATCTAGTGGCATTGATGGTACTGTTTCGCATCGTGTGCTCGTTCGCCCTTTACAAGGGTGAGAAAAAGGCTTGGGCCTCGGGGCTGGTTGCTCTTGCACTGATGGCACTCAAATGGTTGATGGATGCTGATGTGCATATGTGGATTCTTACCTCGAAGGCATATGCTATGTTGGGCATGGAGACGGACAAGCCAGGGGAGGAAGTGTTCCCGTGGGTGCTGAAAGTTTGGCTGGGACTGTTTCCTGTCGTTGCCTATGCCGTCAATGCGATGCGCAAGGGCGGTATGGTGGACAACTTGACGTGGAAGGAAGCGATGGGACTGTTGCTTTGGACGGACCGACGGGCCAAGACCTACTGCGCCCTGCTATTGGTGGCGCTCTTTGCCTTGTATTTCGGGCTGGCCCTCTACAACCATGCTTGCGCCTTGGCTTGTGTTGTGGCGCCCATGGTCAGTCTTTATCTGTTGCAAAGGCTCCGTAGTGTGGCGATGGGGAAACTGTGGGTGGTGGTCATTGCCATGGTCCCGTTCTTCTTGTCGCAGTTTGACGCGGGGTTGGAGCGTGTGGCGATGCTCGCTCTCAGTCTTTGTGCGATGGCCTATGCTTGTGGCGGACTTCTCAGGAGCGTGAAGGACCTGCCTTTCTATGTAGTCGTTGTGGGCTATCTGGGTGTATTGCTGCCCTGCATGGCTATTGGCAGCAATCCCTACTGTTGCCTGGATGTTGCCAGGGTGTACCGTCAGCGCCTTGATGCTTACCCGGGCATTCTCGTCGTCAAAGACCCGGAGACGGGGAAGGTGGGTTTGCGCGACCGTTACGGAATGCTGGTGAAACCGGAGTTTGACTCCTTCGCCTTTCACACGGCCAACAATCGGCTTGGTGTGCTGGAGATGAGGCGCAATGGTTATTATACGCTCTACGACCTTTGGTCAAAGAAGCGCTGGGTGGCGGACCATATTGATCATTCGCTGCAGGATCGGATCTGCAAGGTGGTGGAAGGCCATGCGAATGTGTATGACTATGAGAGTAGCGAACGCATGGAGATCAGAGTGACGGAGCTGGCTTCCAACAAACTCGATACTTGCACTGGGCAGGTTTCTTCCAACAAACTCAATACTTGCACGGGACTGGTTTCCAACAACCAGCTCGATGCTTGCACTAAACAGGAATCCAACAAACTCGTCGCTTGTGTCAAGGCCAGGAAGATGGAAACCGTCTATTACGACTGCGATCCTGTCCCGTTTATCCCCACCGACTCGATAGCGAGGACTGCGGGGGAGGTGGTCCGCGACACGGTGGTGACGCCGAATGAGTTTACTCTCCATTCGATCAGTTATGCTCAGGTCGTGACGGTCGGCAAGGGGCAGACCTACTTGGTGCAGGTGCTGCTGGCGCGGAAGCAAAAGCCTACGCAGCAGGAGGCCGTGAACCTGGTGCAGAATGTTGTGGGCTTATTGAGAAAATAAAAGCATGGCGTGACTTTTATGCCTTTGTTCATAAAAGTCACGCCATGAGACGTATTCCATAAAACTTACGCCATGAGGCGCATTCCATAAAACTTACGCCATGATGCGCATTTCTTAAAACTTACGCCATGATGCGCAGGCTATAAAAGTCACGCCATAAGGCGCAATACCTCCGCCACTTGTTCTGCCATGGGGCGCTGCGTGTCGATCCAGTGGATGGTGAGGCCGCGGCGCTCCATGCCCCGAAACCAGGTCATTTGTCGTTTGGCAAACTGGTGGATGGCGATTTCCAGGCGGCTGAACATCTCGTCGTAGGAGGTGCGGCCGAGGGCGTATTCGGTGACAAACTTATACTCCAGGCCGTAGTAGATCAGGTCCTCGGCGGGGACCGTCTTGAGCAGACCTTTTATCTCCTCTACCATTCCTTCCTCCAGTCGTTGGTGCAGGCGGCGGGTGATGCGTGCGCGGCGTGTCTCCCTATCAACCCATGTGCCGATGATGGTGGAGGGGATGGGTGGCACCTGGCGGTTCTCTGTGGGCGTATGGAGGTTGTACTCCTCTATCTCTATCGCGCGGATGGCCCGCTGACAGGAGTCCACATCCGTGCGGTTGTGCATCGTGGAGTGGTTGCGGGCCTTCAGGTTCTGGAGGATGACGGTCAGCTCGTCAAGACTTTTCCCCTCCAGTTCTGCCCGCAGCGTGGGATTCTGGGGCACGGGCGAGAGCTGGTAGCCCCGCAGCACGGCCTCGATATAGAGTCCTGTGCCGCCACAGAGCACGGGCTGGCGTCCACGACGGCGGATGTCCTCGTAGGCTTGGAGGAAGTCGCGCTGGTATTCGAAGAGGTTGTATTTCGTCCCTGGGTCACAGATGTCTATCAGGTGGTAGGGGATCGGCTTGTCCTCCACCACATAGTCGGCGAGGTCTTTGCCCGTGCCGATCGTCATGCCTCTATAGACCTGACGACTGTCGGCGGAGATGACTTCGCCATCCAGCTCATAGGCAAGGCGTGTGGCAAGGGTGGTCTTGCCGCTTGCCGTGGGCCCAAGGATGGTCAATAATTGCTTCATGGATGCAAACTTACATAAAATTTCTGGAAAAAGCGAGTAGCAGGGAGAAAAAGTTCAGCCCTTCTGTCCTCGCTCACTGTTTCAGACCTTCTATCGGTTCGGTGCGCACGAAGGCAGCAGCGAGATAGGAGGCGAGGGAGAGGAGCATCAGCAGGGCGAAGTAGATGCGGTAGCCGAGATAGTCGGCGAGGATGCCGGAGAGTGCGCCCGAGACCGTGATGCCGATGGCGGCGAGGGCAAAGCAGTAGGAGTAGAACATGACGGGATGGTAGCCCCGTGAGAGGTGGGCGAGGTAGGCGACGAAGGCCATGATGCCGAAGCCGAAACCAAACTGCTCCAGGAAGACGCTGAGGGTGATCAGGGAGAAGCTGGTCGTAAGCGTGTAGGCCATCAGGACGTAGAACACTTTTGGCAGCGTGATGGCGAGCGTCATCGGCCACAGCCAATAGCGGAGGCCGTGGAGGTGGATGCAGCGTCCGCCGAGCAGGCAACCGAGCAGCATGCCGAAGGCACCCACCGTGCCCTGCGTGAAGGCCAGTTCCTGTGGCGAGAGGCTCAGTCCGCCATTGCTCCCGGGGTCGACAAGAAACAGGATGCCGACGCGGTAGAAGAACCCTTCGGGGAGGAGGAAGAGCAGCAGGAAGAGCATCTCGAAGCGGAAATAGCGACGGTCCGTCAGTTTGCGGAGGTCCTCGAGCAGCAGGGCCTTGTAGTCATTGCGCTTGCGCACCAGTTGCTCGCCGAGCGGCACGAGAACCACGGCATGATAGACCGCCAGCAGGAGGATGAAGCCCCCCAGCAGTTCGCAGACCGTGCTCCACGCCATCGGTATGCGGCGATGGATCACCTCCAGGTTGCCTCCCACCATCGCGGGAATGCCCAGCGCCAGGGCAAAGGCGGCGCAGGTAGCGGCAGCCCGTGTGGCGGGCACCTGCTGGTAGAAGCGACGATCATGAAGTAGCGGCCGATTCCTACGTCGTGGAAGGCCGCCGCCAAGGCCTCGGCATAGAAGAGGAAGAGGAAGGCGGGAAGCCATACTTTCAGCCGCAGCACAATCCCCATGGCCAGGAAGATCAGTCCCATCAGCACTTCGGCGTAGAGGATGAGGTGGTGGCAGTCGGTCAGTTGGCGGGAGAAGCGGCCCAACAGCGGGCGGAGGATGAAGGGGATGAGGCCCAAGGAGCAGCAGAAGAGGTTGACCGCATTGCTCACCCCCATGCGGTTGAGCACGATGGGCACGAGAGCGAGGATGGCGACATAGGGTATGCCGCGCAGCAGATAGAGCGTGGGAACCCACGAGAGGTGGCGTTCCCAGGCCCTTGCAGCCCTTTCTCTTACCAGATTGCTTCCCTTTTCCATCATTGTACTACTTTTCCTTATACCTTCTTGTTTCTTGCAAACACCCTTCCTCAGTGTCTTCTTACACCTTTCTTTGGGTCTTCAGACGCTTGATGCCAACAGACCCTTAGCCCTGCTGTTTTTTCTTGCCAAACTCAGGGTCGATCTTGATGAAGAGGCAGACGACAAACGTTGCCGCGCAGCAGAGAATCGTCCAGAGGAAGAAGTGGCGGTAGCCGATGAGCTCCTGCAGCCATCCGGCCATCATGCCCGGCAGCATCATTCCCAGGGCCATGAAGCCCGTGCTGATGGCGTAGTGGGACGTGCTGTGCTCGCCCTCCGAGAAATAGATGAGGTAGAGCATGTAGGCCGTGAAGCCAAATCCGTAGCCAAACTGCTCGATGAAGACGCAGGTGTTGACGATCCATAGCGCGCTGTCCTGGGCGTAGGCGAGATAGACATAGACGAGGTCGGGGAGCGTGATGGCGCAGACCATCGGCCAGAGCCAGCGTTTCAGTCCCCCTTGCGAGGCAGCGATGCCACCGAGGATGCCACCCAAGGTCAGTCCGATGATGCCCACCGTGCCATAGACGATGCCCACCGTGCTGGTCGAGAGGCCGAGTCCTCCCTTCGCTATCGGGTCGAGGAGGAAGGGGTTGATGATCTTGACGAGCTGCGCCTCGGGCAGTCGGAAGAGCAACATGAAGAGCAGGGCGGGGACGATGTTCTTCTTCATGAAGAACGATCGAAACGTCAGCAGCGACTCGCGCAGGATGCCACCCACCGTGCGGTCGGGGGCGTGGCGGTCGGAGGCTGGTCTGGGGAGCGCCCAGGCGTGGTAGAGGCTCGCGAGGAAGAAGAGGATGGAGAGGATGGCGAAGACCACCGTCCAGGAGAGCGGTATCTTGCCCGTATGGTCCTCTATCAGTCCCGCGATGATGACGAGCAGTCCCTGGCCCGCTATGGTGGAGATGCGATAGAACGTGCTGCGTATGCCGACGAAGAACGACTGCTCGTGGCTGTCTAGGCCGTGCATGTAGAAGCCGTCGGCCGCGATGTCGTGGGTAGCCGACGTGAAGGCCACCAGCCAGAAGAACGCCAGCGTGAGCCGGAAGAAAAACTGTGCGGGGATGAAGAAGGCGATGCCTGCGAAGGCGATGGCGAGGATCGCCTGCATGGTGACGATCCACCACCGCTTGGTGCGGACGAGATCGACCATCGGGCTCCAGAAGGGCTTGATGACCCACGGCAGGTAGAGCCAGCCTGTATAGAGGGCGATGTCCGTATTGGAGATGCCCATCTTCTTGTAGAGGATGACGGCTATCGTCATCACGGCGACGTAGGGCAGTCCCTCGGCAAAATAGAGGGAGGGCACCCACGCCCACGGGTTGATATGTCGCTTGCTATTCTCGGTCATAATCATTGTTCTATGGAAGGTTTGTAAAGCGTTTTTAGTGTGGCGCCAGGGTAGTAGTGGCGGAGGATGG